>Ga0210383_10002195_pt1 | contig 17688 bp, 16 predicted proteins | sample IncBWC14OmetaG_FD_160072 | JGI IMG/M metagenome (GOLD analysis project Ga0210383, IMG submission 160072) | Forest soil microbial communities from Barre Woods Harvard Forest LTER site, Petersham, Massachusetts, United States - Inc-BW-C-14-O ...
ATGAACGTTCACTCCTGCAAGTGAAGGTCAAGGAGGTCGACGAGGCCGACGACATCTTCACCAAGCTGATGGGCGACGTGGTCGAGCCGCGCCGCGAGTTCATCCAGGATAATTCGCTCAGTGCGAATGTGGATGTGTGAGGCACCAACGTGCCCGCACCGCCGATCCAGTACATCATTGAGGGTGGCCACCGGCTGACGGGCACTATCGAGCCGTCCGGCAACAAGAACGCTGCGTTGCCGATCATTGCCGCAGCACTTCTGACCGAACATCCCGTCACGCTCGACAATGTCCCGCGCATCCGCGACACCGAAACGCTGGTGGAACTGATCCGCTCGGTCGGCGCATCTGCCGAATGGCAGAAGCCCAATACGCTCGCCATTCATGCCAAGGACATTCGCGCCGCCGATCTCGATCCGGAGCTGTGCGCGCGGATTCGAGCCTCGATCCTGCTGGCAGGCCCGCTACTGGCGCGCTGCGGCGAGGTGGTGTTGCCGCCGCCCGGCGGCGACGTGATCGGGCGGCGCCGGCTCGATACGCATTTCCTCGCCTTCGAGCAGTTAGGGGCCACCGTTACGGCGTCCGCCCGGCTGGAGTTGCGCTGCGCCCGCCTCAAGGGCGCGGATGTATTCCTGGACGAGCCCAGCGTGACCGCGACCGAGAATGCGCTGATGGCCGCGGTCGCCGCCCATGGCACCACCTATTTGCGCAACGTGGCGTCCGAGCCGCATGTGCAGGATCTGGCGCATTTCCTGGTCGCGCTCGGCGCCCGCATCGATGGCATCGGCACCAACACCATGACCGTGCATGGACCGGCCACGCTCGGCTCGGTCAGCTACGCGATCGGCCCCGATCACATCGAGGTTGGCTCCCTGATTGGGCTGGCCGCGGTGACGCGCTCGCAGCTTCGCATCGCGCGCGCCGGTGTCGAGCACCTGCGCTCGATCCGGATGGGATTTGAACGGCTCGGGATCTCCTGCGAGGTCGAAGGCGATGACCTCGTGGTGTCCGATCGCCAGACCCTCAAGATTCAAGACGATTTCGGCGGCCACGTCCCGAAGCTGGAGGACCAGCCGTGGCCGGCTTTCCCCGCCGACCTGATGTCGATCGCGATCGTGACGGCGACCCAATGCGCGGGCCTCATCCTGATGTTCGAGAAGATGTTCGAATCCAGGATGTTCTTTGTCGACAAGCTGATCGCCATGGGTGGCCGCATCGTATTGTGCGATCCCCACCGCGCGATCGTTGCAGGTCCGAGCCAACTGAAAGGCGCGCTGATGAGTTCGCCCGACATTCGCGCCGGGATGGCCATGCTGCTCGCGGCGGCCTGCGCCGATGGCGTCTCCACCATCAACAACGCCGATCAGATCGAGCGCGGCTATGAGCGGATCGACGAACGTCTCAATGCGCTTGGCGCGAGGATTACCCGCGTGCCGGCGCGCGGGAGTTAGCGGCGCGCTGAATTTTATTCCCGAAACCAGCAATATTTTAGTGCGAGTTGGTGCCTTGCGTTGTTACCGCGAGGTGCGCAAGACTTCGCCCTGCGATGACCATCCTTGAAATTAAACCCGATGTCGATCGTGAGCGCGTGCTGGCGGGCGCGCAGTTCGCGGACGCTTTTCGCGTCACGGTCCCGGACGCGGCGCTCGATGCGCGCGGGGCTGCCGAGCGGATATTTTCCGAGAGCCCCGGCTGGGTAAAGGCGCTGCTCGATCTGCGTAACAAGATCGTTGCGCCATTCGGCCTGAAAACCTCCGCCGAGCGCGAAGCGAAGTCCGAAGGGATGGTCGGGATGTTTCCGGTTCTCAGCGAGACGCCGGAGCGGCTGGTCGCAGGGTTCAACGATCATCACCTGGATTTCCGCGTCGTCGTGGATGTTCTCCCTGTGGACAGCGGCCGGGAAGTGACCGCGACCACCCTCGTCCTCACCCACAACCTGCTCGGGCGCGCCTATCTCACCGCGATCATGCCATTCCATCGCATGATTGCCAAAGCCCTGCTCAAGCAGGTCTGCCAGGTGCAAGCGCCGAAATAGCGGCTGCGCGCTGCGCGGCTATGCGATGGCGGCATTGAACAAGCGGCATCTGAGCCTTAGGCTAGGGAAAGCTTGCGGGCTTTGATCCGCAGATCATCACGCCAAAAGAAGCCGAGGAAACAAGAATGGCAGAGGAAACCGCAACGCTTGCCGCCTATGTCGCCGGCCTCCGCTTCGAAGACATTCCCGAAGAGGTGCGCGAGCGCGCCAAGGCCCTGACCCTCGATTTTCTCGGCAGCGCCATCCGCGCGCGGCGTGATGCGGAGTCCACGCCCTCGCTGTTCAAGACGCTGGAGGCGCTGGCGCTGGATGGGCGCGGTGAGGCCACGGTGTTTGGCGATAACAGAACCTGGACGCCGGCGGTTGCCGCTCTGCTCAACGGCGCGCTCGGCCACTCGCTCGATTTTGATGACACACATGCCGATTCCTCGCTGCATCCGAGCGCACCGGTGGTGCCGGCCGCGTTCGCGATCGGCGAACTCGTGCATGCTTCCGGCCGCGAAGTGTTGACCGCGATCGTCGCCGGTTATGAAGTCTGCTGCCGGCTCGGCAATGCGCTCGATCCGACCTCGCATTATGCCCGCGGCTTCCATCCCACGGCTACCGCCGGGACCTATGGGGCGGCCGCCGCGGCGGCGAAATTGTTTGGTCTGTCGAAAGAGCAGATCATTGCCGCCTTCGGCGTTGCCGGCAGCCAGGCGGCCGGCTCGCTGCAATTTCTGGTCAACGGTGCCTGGAACAAACGCTACCAGGTGGGCGCCTCCGCCATGAACGGCGTGATCGCTGCGACACTGGCGCGCAACGATTTTGTCGGCGCGACGCAGTCGGTCGAGGGCAAGCATGGCCTGCTCGTCGGCTACAGCGACAACGCCCATCCCGATAAGGCCGTCGCCGGTCTCGGCAAGGTCTACGAGACCATGAAGATCGGCGTGAAACCTTATCCGAGCTGCCGTTACACCCATGCGGCGCTGGATGCGCTGATCGCGATGCGCCGCGAACACAATCTGACACCGGACCAGATCAAGCGCGTCGAGATCGGGCTGCACCGCAACGGCATTACGCTTGCGGGCGACCCCGCCACCAAGCGCCATCCGACCTCGGTGGTCGGCGGGCAGTTCTCGATGTTCTTCACCGGCGCGGTGGCGCTCGATCAGGGCGGCTTTGGCTGGGACGACTACGGCCGGCTCGGCGATACCGCGGTCGATGCGCTCGCCGACAAATTCGACGTCGTGCGGGACGATCGCCTGGAGATCGGCCGCAAGCATCCCTTTGGCGCGCGCGTCAGCATCACCACCGATGACGGCGTGCACGAGCGGATCCATGACGATCCCTCCGGCGAACCGAACTCGTTCCCGGATGCGCAGGCGATGGCGCAGAAATTTTTGACGCTGGCCCGTCCGGTGCTCAACGGCCGTGCCGACCAGTTGGCGGATGCGATCCTGTCGATGGAAAACTTTGACCGCATCGACCAAGCGACCCAACTCGGGCGCCAGTAAACTCTCGGGCCGGCGCCGACCGTATGACTGACGGCGTCAGGGCTGATCGTCGCGGAATTCGCGGTTCGCGAGACTTGCTTCTTCGAGGTCGAGATCGCGTTCGATGCGCCGCCGGGTTTCGTCGGTGATCTTGCCGTCGCGCAGCAGGATGTGGATGAATTTTCGTTCGGCCGCGATCAATTCGCGCGTCAAGTCATTCCCGGCCGCGGAAGCGACACGCGCATCCGGATCGAGCGAACTGGGCAACTGATTGGTGCGGTTTTCCTGCCGCGCACGCAAAAGCCGGATGACGTCATCGGATATTTCGCGGTGTTTGGTGATCCTGTCGAGCGATTTGAGCGCGGTATCGAGGGCCTCACGCCGCGCCGTGATTTCAGATTCGAGCTCGGCCGCACGCTCGCTGCGACCGGCATCGGCGACGCCAAGCCAGCGCACCACCGTCGGCAAGCCGAGCCCGAACCCGACCAGCGTGATGAAAATGACGCCGAAGGCGACGAACAGGATCAGGTCGCGGTCGGGAAATGGACTGCCGTCCGCCAGCGCGAAGGGTAGCGCCAGGGCTGTCGCCAGCGAAACCGCACCGCGGACGCCGGCAAAGGAAATCACGAATGCCCACTGCCATGGCGGCGACGGATCGCGCTGGCGCACGCGCTTGATGAGTCTCGGCAGAAAAATAGCAGGAAAGGTCCAGGCGAAGCGCGCGATCACGATCATCACCGTGACCAGGGCGGTGGCGATCAGGATATCGTCGAGCGGGAACGCCTTCGATTTCTCGAACAACAGCCGCATCTGGAAGCCGGTCAGCAGAAACAGCAGCCCCTCGATCAGATAGATGATGAAGTTCCAGAAGAAGATGCCCTGCAAACGCGTGGCAGCAGAGATGAACAACGGTCCGTTCCAGCTGATGTAGAGTCCGCAGGCGACGGTGGCGATGACGCCGGAGCCTCCGAAATGCTCCGGCAGCCAATAGGCGACATAGGGCGTGATCAGCGACAGGGTGATTTCGACCTGCGGATCGCGCGCCCAATGCCGCGCTCGCAACGAGAGCCAGCCGACGGCTATTCCAAACGCCGTTTCGCCCGCGACGATGGCGGAGAACTCGCCGACAGCCTTTGGCAGCGAGAACAGGCCTGTCGTAATCGCGACGACGGCAAAACGATACAGGATCAGTGCGGTGGCATCGTTGGCCAATCCCTCGCCTTCGAGCACCACCATGATACGGCGTGGGATGGCGAGCTTGCGCGCGATCGCCAGTGGCGCGACGACGTCCGGAGGCGCGACGATGGCCCCGAGCAGGAAGCCGACGTTCCAGGGCAGCCCGATCAGATAGTGGGTTGCGACGGCGACCGCGGAGGCGGTGAAGATCACGCAACCTACCGACAGCAAGATGATCGGGCGCAGATTGAATTTGAATTCGCGCCAGCTCATCGCGACGGCGGCCGAATAGATCAGCGGCGGCAACACAAGCAGGAGAATCAATTCCGGCGGCAGTTCCGGCGACGGCATTCCCGGCACGAAAGCGAGCGCGATGCCGGCGAGCAGCAACAGGATCGCCGGGGCGACGTCGATGCGCCGTGCCAGGAGCGCGGTTCCCGCCAGCACCGCGATCAGGATCAGAAAGAGCTGAAAGTTGTCTTCCACGATCGTTCAATCCTCGTCGAGCCAGTACTCCCGCGAACTTCGGAAGGAGGGCACCAGTTTGCCCGGAAGCGGGCCGAGGTCAACGCGGGTGTCTCTCACGGCATTACAGCCTAAATCGCGCTCGCGGCGATATTGACCATCAGCGCGAGCAGCGCGGTGTTGAACACGAACGAGATGATTCCGTGCGCCGTCACGATGCGGCGGATCGACTTGTCGGTGATGCCGACGTCGGACACCTGCGCGGTCATGCCGATCACGAACGAGAAATAGACAAAGTCCCAATAGTCGGCGTGCTCGTCCTTGTCGCCGCTTGGGAACTGAAGCCCGCCTGGTTTATGGCCGCGGTAATATTCATGCGCATAATGCAACGCGAAGCCTGTGTGTACTGCCGCCCATGACAGTGCGACGGTTGCCGTCGCAAACATCAGCTCGGTCGGCCTGTGGTTGGCCTGACCCAGCTCCGAGACGATCGCGGCCAGGCTTGCGAAGGCGCCAAGCGCGGTCAGAAGCGGAATCGAAAAACGGCCATCGTCCTGCAGCGCCGCCATGCGACGAATCGTTGCGAGGGTGCTGCGCAACATCATGATGTAGACGAGCACGATGTACATCGCGACGATAATGTCCCAGCCGATCAGCAGGCGTGTGACGACCCGAAGCGACGACGGCAGCAGAAAGAACGCGACAAAGCCGAGCGCGATCGAGATGAACGTGCGCGGTCGCGCGTAAACCAGGCGAACGGGCTTCGGCAGTTTCCTGAATCGAAGAAGCCGCTGATCGAACCCGTCGCCGGTATTCACGAGATTAATTCTTGCGTTCGGCGACAAAACGCGCGGCGGCGCGCAGAACGTCGCCTCGGCTGCCAAAGATCGACAGTGCCTGATCCGCGCGCGCCAGAAGATCGCTAACGCGCCGCTTGGCGCCATCGATGCCGAGCTGGGTGACGAACGTGGTCTTGCCCAGCGCCGCATCCTGACCGGTTTGCTTGCCGAGCGCGGCCGCATCGCCCTCGACGTCGAGCAGGTCGTCGGCGATCTGGAAGGCCTCGCCGAGAGCACGGCCGTAGTCGTCGAGCGCCTGATATTCCTTCGCCGACGATTGGCCTAGGATGGCGCCGGCAATGCAGCCGAAACGTAACAGCGCGCCGGTCTTCATCTGTTGCAGGCGGGCGACGTCGACCGGCTCGCGGTCGCCGAAGCGGCCTTCGCCGGCGAGATCCAGCATTTGGCCGCCGACCATGCCGCCGATGCCCGAGGCGCGCGCCAGCGCGCGGGTCAGCAGCAGGCGCACCGTCGGGTCTTTGTGAATCTCTTCGCGGGTGACGATGTCGAAAGCGAGCGTCAGCAAGCCGTCGCCGGCGAGGATCGCGGTCGCATCGTCGGTTTTCTTGTGCAGCGTCGGCCGGCCCCGCCGCAAGTCGCTGTTGTCCATCGCCGGCAGGTCGTCATGGATCAGCGAATAGCAGTGAATGCATTCCAGCGCGCTACCGGCGAGCAGCGCGGCGTCGCGAGGCACGCCAAAGATCGCCGAACTCTCCACCACCAGAAATGGCCGCAAGCGCTTTCCGCCGCCGAGGCTCGAATAGCGCATCGCATCCATCAGCCGCTTCGGCCGCGCGATCTCGTCGGGCAGAAGCGCGTCGGCGAGAAGTTTTGCGAGCAGCGCCTCGGTATCCTCCGCGGTCTGGTCCAGTCGCTTCGCAAAGTCCAGGTTCGCGAAGTCCAGGTTCGCGAAGTCTTGGGGTGGCGTGGCGGTCGTCATTAAGGAAAGCTCCTGAGCAAAGCTCTTGGTCAAATCGGCCGGACAATCGTTGATGATGCAGCCCGCGTCAATTGCGCCCTGCCGCCGGAGGCATGCCTTAAAACAGTTGAAAAAATGAGGGATTATCAGGCAGATATCGGCCGAGCCGACAATTTAAGCCAGAAACCATATTTTGCGCATTGCCCGAAATCTGCTTCTGACGCTGCTGGTGATCGTGCTGGCCGCGGTTTTGCTGCCCTACCTTCTGACGCCGCTTTATCGCACCGGCCACCCGGCCTCCGCGTTAATGGCCTGGCGCTATATGAGGGGTGCCCCGGTATCGCGGCAGTGGGTCGACCTCGCCACGATGGCGCCTCCCTTGCCGCGTTCGGTGGTTGCTTCGGAGGACGCCAAATTCTGCAGCCATCGCGGCGTCGACTGGGGTGCCCTTCGCGAGGTGATCGACGATGCCGAGGACGGCGAGGTTTCACGCGGCGGTTCGACCATCACTCAGCAGGTGGCGAAAAACCTGTTCCTGTGGCCGGGCCGCAGCGTGGTCCGCAAGGGGTTGGAACTGCCGCTGGCTTTATGGATCGACTTCGTCCTGCCCAAAGCCCGGATTTTGGAGATCTACCTCAATATCGCCGAGCTCGGGCCCGGCGGTCAGTTCGGCGCGCAGACCGGCAGCCTTTATGCGTTCGGCCATGGCGCTTCGATGCTGACGGCGAGGGAGGCGGCGCTGTTGGCGGCGATCCTGCCCAATCCGCATGTGCGAAGCGCCCGCAACCCGGCTCCCGGCGTGCGACGCCTCGCCGGGATCTATGTCGCCCGGGCCCAGGCCCAGGAATTGCAGCGCTGCTGGGGCGGTTTTTGAGCGTTTTTTACCTTTTTTGAAGCTAGCGTTGAGACGCGTCATCCTCTATAAGCGCGGCCTCATCGGCATTTTGAGCTTGCGCCGAGGCGCTTTAGCCGCCCGTTTCGGGACGATGCCCACCGACAATACCCCTAGAGGACACCGATATGGCCGTTCCCAGAAGAAAAACATCGCCATCGCGGCGTGGCATGCGCCGCTCGGCGGATGCCCTGAAGAAGCCGACCTATGCCGAAGACAAGGATTCCGGTGAACTGCGCCGTCCGCATCACCTCGACCTGAAGACCGGCATGTACAAGGGTCGGCAGATTCTCAAGGCCAAGAAAGATTCCTGAGAGAGATTCCTGATCCGAACCCCTGCCGGCTGAGCCGACGGGCGGCGCGAGACGGCTGCATGCGGCGAAGCGTTTGATCGCTTCGCCTCATGCGAGGTTCCGGTTTTAAGAATCGGATCACCAGTCCCGATTCCGTGTGGCAGTCACGATGCGGACTTCCGAACCGCCACACCTGAGAAGGCCTTGCCGATGTCGATGGTCGGTTTCCCGCTGCTTCTGATCCCGCTCGCGATCTACAACATCATCGTGTTCCTGATGCCCGGCGTTTCCTTCGCCGAGCCGCTGGTGACAGTGCCGCTGATGTCGGGCGCGCCGTGGCCGGTGACGTTGAGCGATGTGCTGCTGGCGCTCGGCATCCTGATGTTGCTGCTCGAGGTCATGAAGGGCGCGCGACCCGGCGCGAAATATCTCACCGACCACCTGCTGTCGCTGATCGTCTTTGGCGCTGCGGTCGCGGAATTTCTGCTGTGGCCGCGCTTTGCCAGCTCGACCTATTTCCTGCTGGGGCTGTTGGCGCTGGTGGATTTCGTCTCCGGCATCGCACTCCGCGTGCAGCGAGGGGGGCCGGCTACGATGGCCTCTGGCCGAGGGGGGCGGCGTGCTCCGGCTGAAGTCAGGCAGGAACCCGCGGACTTCCATATGGAGGCTCCGCCACCGGCTCACGAGAGCCCAAGTCCTTTGCCTTCAAATCCTGTGCCTTCAAGTCCTGTGCATTCGGGTCCTGCGCCCTCAAGTCCTGCGCCTTCCGAGCCGAAATTCACCCATCCCGAAGCCGCCCATGCCGAGATGACGACGGTTGCGCCGGCGCCTGACGAGACGTCCGCGGAATCGAAACCCGGAAGCGGCGCGGATGAGCCGCCCGAAGCGGCGCGGCACTAGCTTCCTTCAGACGACTGGTTTTCAGACGACTTGCCGCGTCCGGCTTCCGATACCCTGTGCCGGCGTCGGATGCGGCCGGTAAGCGGCCTCTGCGTCCGCCAGGCTCGCGCGGCGCACGCGTCTGGCCTGCGGGACCTGCTGGGCTTCCGCAATCAAATGCGTGACGAAGATCGGATCCGGCGCCCAACGGTACCAGCGCCTCCGCGCCCGCCGTTCGGTGAATGCTTGCGGCACCAGCGCGGTGCAGGCCGGCTTTGCGTCCGAAGCGGCGCTCTCATCCCGGTCTGGTACTGTTCGATCGATGGGCATTGGGGTGACATTTACCCGGTTGAACTGTTACATTTTGGGACATTTCGTCCTCTGCTACAGTCGCCCTCGCAAGGGTCATGCCGCTCCGGGCTGTTTTGTTCCTGATCGAAAAGCTGGCGTGGTTTCCAGAATATTTATGAACTCTACATAAGGTTGGCGCGTAGCTGGCCTAGGATTCAACCAGTCGAAGCCTGTCCCGAAACGAGGCGATCTTGAACGAAAGTCTTCCTCCGGCCTCAGCCATCCTCGCCTCGCTCGGCCAGGCTGCTTTCGTCTGGGACATCGTAACCGACAGCCTGGTCTGGAGCGAACATGTTGCCGCGGTCTTTCCCGATATTCCGCTCGAGCGATTGGCCACCGGCGCAGAGTTTTCAAACCTGATCGAGCCGCAGCGCTCGGTCCGATCCGACGTGCTTGGCGTCTCACCCGCCGCCCACAGCGCCGACGGCGCGCCTTACCGGATCGAATATGGGGTGCGCGCGAATACCTCCGCAGCCGTGCAGTGGATCGAGGAGACCGGCTGCTGGTTTGCCGGCGCCGACGGCAAACCGGTTCGCGTCCAGGGCATTGTCCGGGTCAACAACGAACGCCACGCCCGCGACGAGCAGCTTGTCAAACTGTCGCGCCACGACCCGCTGACCGGCGAGCTCAATCGCACGCATCTGGTCGCCTCGCTCGCCGAGATTATCGAGGAAGCCGTTCGCTTCCGTAACCAATGCGCGTTCATGCTGATCGGCATCGATCATCTGGCGCGGATCAACGACGCGTTCGGCTTCGATGTCGCGGACGCGGTGATTTCGGAAATCGCTGGCCGCATCCGTGCTCGCTTGCGCGGCGGCGATGTGCTCGGGCGTTTTTCCGGCAACAAGTTCGGACTGGTGCTGAAGAACTGCACCGTCGACGATATGAACATCGCGGCCGAACGGTTCCTGGCCGCCATCCGCGACGAAGTGGTGCCGACCAAGTCCGGACCCGTCTCGGTGACCGCGTCGATCGGCGCCGTCAGCGTGCCGCGCTATGCGCGCAGCGCTGATGAGGCGATCAACCGCGCCCAGGAAACCCTCGATGCCTCCAAGAGCCGGCGTGCGGGGTCGTTTTCGCTGTGGCGTCCGAATGTCGAGCGCGACGCCCAGCGCCGGGTGAATATCCGCGTCACCGACGAGATCGTCACCGCGCTTAACGACCGCCGCATTGCCATGGCTTTTGAGCCGGTGGTGGACGCCCGGGCGCGCGATGCCGCCTTTTACGAGTGCCTGATCCGGATGGAGCAGCACGATGGACAGATTCTGCTGGCGCCCGACATCGTGCCGGTCGCGGAAAAGCTCGGACTGATCCGTCTGGTCGATCATCGCGTGCTCGAACTCGTGGTCGCGGAGCTTGCGGCGTCGCCTGCCGTTAAGCTCAGCCTCAATATCTCGCCGGAGACCACGATGGATCCGGACTGGTGGACGTCGATCGAATCCTTGATGCGGGCCCATCCCGGCGTCGGCGAACGGCTGATCGTGGAGATCACCGAGACCGTGGCCATTCAGGACGTCGACGACGTCCGCGGCTTCGTCACGCGGTTGAAGAATTTCGGCAGCCGGATCGCGATCGACGATTTCGGCGCCGGCTACACCTCGTTCCGCAACCTGCGCAAGCTGGGCGTCGATATCGTGAAGATCGACGGCGCCTTCGTGCAGAACATCGCGCGCTCCGCCGACGACCGCGCCTTCGTGCAGACGCTGATTGATCTGGCGCGGCGGCTGCAAATCAAGACGGTCGCCGAGTGGGTGCAGGACGAAGAAGCCGCAGTGATGCTGCGCGACTGGGGCTGCGATTACATCCAGGGACGGCTGATCGGGCTCGCCTCCTCAAAGAGGCCCTGGAATGCGCCGGCCGCGCCGGCGCTCCCTGCGGCGGGGTAAATTCTCGCTCATCCAGACTCGAACAACCTTCACGCCGACAAGTTTTGTCTTGCCCCGTCGGGCAAATCACCTTTACGCACTTGCGCCATCCTGTCCCACCAAGAGGGGCGGCTCGCGATCGCCACGACCGCGGGGCAGGGAGCGGTGGACGCTGATCCCCTCGCATGGCGTGCGCGGGGTTTGGCGGACGGCGAAGCCGTGTGGTCCTGACGCCCCGACGCTGGCGTTCACTCGCGACAATGCTTTGCATTGCGCGGGGTATGGTGACAACAAGCCCGGTTCACCAGGGAGAGCGCGGAGTAAGCCGTTAAAACCATTGCGCAGGGAATGCCGGTGTTTTCCGGTGAACCTGTGGTGACTAACTCGTGTGCTTTTTATTTTGCACGCGAGGCTGCGGGTGCACTGGCGCCCGGCATTCCCTGCGCCCTCTGATGAGGGAGGGCGGACTTTCTTGCGAAGCCTCGGGCGTTATTCGCGCTGCGGGAGGGCGAACGTGTGTCTGGGAGGACGTCATTGCGAGCGTTAGCGAAGCAATCCAGTCTTACGTAGTCGAGGCGTCTGGATTGCTTCGTCGCCTTCGCTCCTCGCAATGACGGATGCACAAGCGAGGAGGACTTAGCGGGATGAAAGCCTTACTCTTCCGTCTTCGGTTCCTTCGACATGCGATCGAGGCGATCCTGCATGTCCTTCATCTGGCGTCGCAGATCGTCGATGTTGTCGTCCGCCGCAGGCTCCGGCGCCTTTTCGGTTTCCCCAAGCGCCGAGGTGCGCTGCGGCACGAACGGCTTGAACATCGAGAACGTCTGCTGAAACAATTCCATGTTGCGGCGGACATGTTCTTCCAGAGGCGCAAAGGGCGTCCCGCTGAACGTATCGGTGAGTTGCCTGCGGAATTTTTCCTGTTCGCGTGTCAGCGTATCGATCGACTGCTCGAGATATTTCGGCACCACCATCTGCATGCTGTCGCCGTAGAAGCGGATCAGTTGCCGCAGGAACGTGGTCGGCAACAGATTTTGCCCGGCCTTGTTTTCCTGCTCGAAGATGATCTGCGCGAGCACCGAACGGGTGATGTCGTCACCGGTCTTGGCGTCGTAGACGAGAAAGTCCTCGCCCTCCTTGACCATCGCCGCGAGGTCCTCAAGGGTCACGTAAGTGCTGGTACCGGTATTATAGAGCCGTCTATTTGCGTATTTCTTGATCGTGGTGGGTTGGTCGGATTTCGCCATGGGGCTCACACAGAAAGACCGGGAATGGGAACCCTACGGGACCGCCGAAGGGCTAAAGTCAACGCATTGCAGCAAAGGTAAGCATTTTCAATGCAGTTCGGCTACCGTTTTGTGCGGCACGGTTAATTGCAAAGCACGGAGGTGGCTCAGCAAAGCGCCAGGACGCCAACAAGTCAGTCAATTTGAATGCACCGCCGCGAGATTCCACCGTTCAGCCAATTGACATGCTCTCGCGAGGTTAACAGATTAACGCCGAGACAGGCCGCCCGCCTTCAAGGCTTAAAAGCCAAGACTTAAAAGCCAAGGCTTGAAAGCCCAACAACTCAAACTCAGGAGATGTCCATGTCAGACGATGTCGTCATCGTCAGCGCCGCCCGCACCCCGGTCGGAAGCTTCAACGGTGCCTTTGCTACCCTGCCGGCCCACGATCTGGGCGCCATCGCCATCAAGGCCGCACTGGAGCGGGGTGGAATCGAGCCGGGCCGTGTTTCGGAAGTGATCATGGGCCAGATCCTCACCGCGGCTCAGGGCCAGAACCCCGCCCGCCAGGCCTCGATCGCGGCCGGTATCCCGGTCGAAAGCCCCGCCTGGGGCGTCAACCAGCTTTGCGGAAGCGGACTGCGCACCGTGGCGCTCGGCTATCAGGCGCTCCTCAACGGCGATTCGGAAATCGTGGTGGCCGGCGGCCAGGAATCGATGAGCATGGCCCCGCATGCGCAGTATCTGCGCGGTGGCGTCAAGATGGGCAACCTCGAGTTCGTCGATACGATGATCAAGGACGGCCTGTGGGATGCCTTCAACGGCTACCACATGGGCAACACGGCCGAGAACGTCGCCCGGCAATATCAGATCACCCGCGCCCAGCAGGATGAATTCGCGGTTCATTCCCAGAACAAGGCCGAGGCGGCGCAGAAGGCCGGCAAGTTCAAGGACGAGATCGTGCCGGTCACGATCAAGACCCGTAAAGGCGACACCGTCGTCGATGCCGACGAATATCCGCGGCATGGCGCCACATTGGATGCGATGGCCAAGCTTAAGCCCGCCTTCGAGAAGGACGGCACAGTCACGGCCGGCAGCGCCTCCGGCATCAATGACGGCGCCGCCGCCGTGGTGCTGATGACCGCCAAGCAGGCGGCCAAGGAAGGCAAAAAAGTTCTGGCGCGCATCGTGTCGTGGGGGCAGGCCGGCGTCGATCCGAAGATCATGGGCACGGGCCCGATTCCCGCCTCGCGCGCTGCGCTCAAGAAAGCCGGCTGGAGCATCGGCGATCTCGACCTGATCGAAGCCAATGAAGCCTTCGCGGCGCAAGCCTGCGCGGTCAACAAGGACCTCGGCTGGGATACCGCCAAGGTCAACGTCAACGGCGGTGCGATCGCGATCGGCCATCCCGTCGGCGCATCCGGCGCGCGGGTGCTGGTGACGTTGCTGCATGAAATGCAGAAGCGCGATGCCAAGAAGGGCCTCGCGACCTTGTGCATCGGCGGCGGCATGGGCATTGCGATGTGCCTCGCGCGCGACTGAGCGCGGTTGGCCTGCGGCTGAATCCGGAGAACGAGTGCGTTGCACGCGTCTAAAAAAGGTTCAGCCGCTGCCGATAAAATTTCCTTCGCAGGTGCTCAGTGCTGAACTAAATAAAACGCCCGGCGCAAGCTGGGCGTTTTGTTCTTGATGTTCGTCAAGCGGTCCCCATAATTCCACGCTACATAAAAAGTGTTTCCAAAGGGAGGTTCCAACATGGCACGTGTGGCATTGGTGACGGGGGGAACGCGAGGCATCGGCGCTGCGATCAGCAAGGCGCTGAAGGCTGCCGGCTACAAGGTCGCCGCCAGCTATGCCGGCAACGATGCGGCTGCGGAAAAATTCAAGGCCGAGAACGGCATTCCCGTTTACAAATGGGATGTCAGCTCGTTCGAGGCTTGTGCCGAGGGCGTCAAGCAGGTCGAATCCGACCTCGGTCCGATCGAAGTGCTCGTCAACAATGCCGGCATCACCCGCGATGGTGCCTTTCACAAGATGACGATCGAGCAGTGGAATGCCGTGATCAATACCAATCTCGGTTCGCTGTTCAATGTGACCCGCCAGGTGATCGAAGGCATGCGGGCCAGAAAATTCGGCCGCATCGTCAATATTTCCTCGATCAACGGCCAGAAGGGCCAGTTCGGGCAGGTCAATTATTCGGCGGCAAAGGCCGGCGACATCGGATTCACCAAGGCACTCGCACTGGAGAATGCCAAAGGCGGCATCACCGTGAATGTGATCTGCCCCGGCTATATCAATACCGAGATGGTGCAGGCGGTGCCGAAGGACGTGCTCGAAAAAAGCATATTGCCGCAGATTCCGATCAACCGGCTCGGCGAGCCCGAAGAGATTGCCCGCGCCGTGGTGTTTCTCGCCGCCGACGATGCCGGCGCCATCACGGGATCGACGCTGACGATCAACGGCGGACAATATTTGGTGTGACGGGCTTTCCCGTCATTGCCTGCGACAAACGCGAAGCGTTTGCGCAAGGGAGCGCTAGCGACGAAGCAATCCAGTTTCGCTATTAAGGCCAGATGGATTGCTTCGCTTCGCTCGCAATGACGGCCACATGACCTCCCGCACCGCCACCTTGATCGGACTGACCGCGATCCTGATGTGGTCGCTCTTGGCGGTATTGACGGTCGCGACAGGAAAGATTCCGGCCTTTCAATTGGCCGCGATCACCTTCGCGATCGGCGGGATGGTCGGGCTATCCACCTTTATCGGGCGGCCCGAGGCGCTCTCCGCGCTGCGGCAGCCGCCGCTGGTATGGGCCGTCGGCGTCGGCGGATTGTTCGGCTATCACGCGCTCTATTTCCTGGCGCTGCGCTTTGCGCCGCCGGCTGAGGCCGGACTTTTGAACTATCTGTGGCCGCTCTTGATTGTTCTGTTCTCGTCCTTCTTGCCCGGCGAACGGCTGGCCGTGCATCACGTCATCGGCGCGCTGGCGGGGTTGGCCGGCACCGTGTTGCTGATCGCCGGCGGCCTGTCGGGCTTTGCGCCGGGACAGCTTCCCGGACTGTTTGCAGCCTTTGTCGCGGCGTTTGTCTGGGCGAGCTATTCGGTGATGTCGCGACGGCTCAAGGCCGTGTCGACCGATGCGGTCGCGGGGTTTTGCCTCGCCACCGCGGTGCTCGCCGCCCTCATGCATGCGCTGTTGGAGAAAACGGTATGGCCGGAGACGATCACGCAATGGCTTGCGGTCGTCGCGCTCGGTCTGGGGCCTGTGGGGGCTGCGTTCTACACCTGGGATATCGGCATGAAGCGCGGCGATATCAGGGTATTGGGAGCCGCGTCATATGCGACGCCGCTGCTTTCGACCGCGTTTCTGATCCTGGCAGGCTTCGCCAAGGCGAGCACCAACATCGCGGTTGCTGCGGTACTGATTGCGGGCGGCGGATTGATCGCGGCGAAAGACCTACTTCGCAAGCGCTGAGAGATTCTATTCCGGCTTCCAATCCTTTGGCGCCAGTTCGAACGTTGCGAAATCGAATCCCGGCGCAACCGTGCAGCCGACCAGCGTCCAGTCACCGGCGCTTTCTGCTGCCTGCCAGGCATAGGCCGGCACGATCGCCTGCGGGACTTCTCCTGAAGAAATGTCCGGCCCGAGGGTGATGCTGCGTGTGCCGTCGTGATCGGCGATCCGCAAGGTCAGCGCGTCGCCGGCGTAGTAATGCCAGACCTCCACGGCGTCGATCCGGTGCCAGTGCGAGCGCTCGCCGCGCCCCAGCAGAAAATAGATCGCGGTGGAACGCGAGCGCCCAACGGCGTCGACGGCTGAATCGCGGAATGTCTCGCGATAATGGCCGCCTTCAGGGTGCGGCTTCAAATCGAGCTGCGCGATAATGTCGGAGGCGGAAGGCCGCTTGGCCATCAGGGTAGTTCTTGCATCAGGATTTGTTTTTCCGTTCGCGCAGTTCGCCGAAAATCTCCGCGGCGCTGCGGTCCTTCATCCGCACGCTGGCGGCAACGGAAGGCTCGTCCGCGCGCAGGAACACATTGGCCTTTTTTTCCTCGCCAAGCAGCGTCGGGATCGTCGGCTTGTTCGCTTCCCGCAGGCGCCTTACTTCCTCGGCGCGGGCCTTCAGCGCCGCATTGTCGGGCTCGATTGTCAGCGCGAATTTGATGTTGGATGCGGTGTATTCGTGGCCGCAATAGAGTTTGAAGTCATCCGGCAGCGCGCGCAGCTTGAGCAGCGAGTCCCACATCATCGGATAGGTGCCTTCGAACACCCGTCCGCAGCCGATCGAGAACAAGGTATCGGCCGCGAACAGCGCCTTCTCGTTGTCGAAGACGTAGCTGACGTGATCGAGCGTATGGCCCGGCGTCTCCAGCACGCGTGCCAGGAGGCTTCCGATCTTCAGAACGTCGCCCTGCTTGGTACGAAGATCGACATCGGCGATCTTGGTCGACTTGTCGTGGGGCGCGACGACGCGGCAGTTATATTTCTGCTTCAACTCGGCGACGCCGCCGACATGATCGTGGTGGTGATGGGTGATGAGAATGTCGGTGAGCTGCCAGCCTTCGCGCTCCAGCGCGGCGATCACGGGGGCTGCTTCCGGCGCATCGATCGAGGCGGTCGCTTTCGTTGCGGGATCGTGAATCAGATAGCCAAAATTGTCGGACAAGCAGGGGAACAGGCGGATTTCGGCGGCCATGATATCTCCATATCTCCGTTGCGTTCTGGCGGATGCTTGCGGTTTCCAGCGCTCTTTGGACATGAAATAGGGCGTTAACGCCGAATGAGCAATGCGCGTTTGGGTACGCATTTCGGCCATTCGCCGTGGTAGATTGGGACCATGACCATCGATGTGATCGACTTGAGGGATTTCTACTCGCAGCGCCTCGGTATCGTGGCGCGGCGGTTGATCAATCGCGGTATTCATGCCCGCTGGCCGGAAGCCGAGGGACAGCGCGTATTGGGCATCGGTTACCCCACGCCCTATCTCGGCCTGTTTCGTGACTCCTCCGAACGCTGCATCGCCTTTATGCCGGCAGCTCAAGGCGTATTGAAATGGCCGACGGCGCGGCCGACACTGGCGTCCCTGGTCGATGAGCTTTCGCTGCCGCTGCCGGATTCGGCGGTCGACCGTATCTTGCTGGTTCACGCGTTGGAGATGTCCGACGATCCGGAAGGGTTGCTGCGCGAGGTATGGCGGGTGCTGGCGCCTTCCGGCCGCATGATGGCGGTGATTCCGAACCGCCGGAGCGTATGGACCCGCACCGATACGACG
>Ga0210383_10002196_pt1 | contig 17687 bp, 17 predicted proteins | sample IncBWC14OmetaG_FD_160072 | JGI IMG/M metagenome (GOLD analysis project Ga0210383, IMG submission 160072) | Forest soil microbial communities from Barre Woods Harvard Forest LTER site, Petersham, Massachusetts, United States - Inc-BW-C-14-O ...
TCAGTCCGAGAGGTCAGCTTGTCATCGGCAATGCAACGGTTCTTGCAGGCGCGTTTCTCGGCACTGATCCGACGGAGGAACCGATAACTTCCGGCTTCCCCGTGATGCTGTGTGGCGAAGGCCGGAGGCACATACTAAGAAAAACGCGGGGTAAGTGGGTGGTCGTTCAAAGCAGGGTCGTGTGGATATCCTGAACTTTTCTGGCTAGCTGTCGCGCTGTTCTTCGTTGACGGCAGAGAAATTGGCAACGTGCCGCGTCTCGCGAGGCCCTGCCGCGCCTGCGCAAGCGCAGAACCACAGTGGCCTAGTTAATCGTCAGCGTCAGCTCGTTCGAGCTGACTTCGATGCGGCTGCTGTTTTTCAGCGCCTCCGCGTATGGACTGTTTTTCGGCAGCGCATATCGCTCGGACAGCAGCGAAAAATGCAGGCTCAGCGTGTACTCGTCGTGCCTGCGAAAATTCAGCGAGAACCAAGGATCAGCGAGACTCTGCAGCCCGTACTTTTCGCCGGGTTGCAACACAATCAGATCCGCGTCGCGAATCTGCTTGGGCGCTTGCGTGTCGAGCAACGGCGCCGGTAAGTCTGGCACTGCCCGCATCACGCCGTGCACGTCGCATTCGATCGCATAATTCGGTTGCCGGTCCAGCCAACGGCCTTTCGAATCGATCGCTTGCCATTCCAGCCGCCGCTCCCCGTACCACTCGTTTCGAGGCGGCACGAACACGACCGGTTCCTTCGAGTGATTGATCAGCACGGCGGTAAAGATCGGGCGCCAGTCTTTGCGAGGCAGCGGCACCGCTTTAGGACCGGCGATCACCAGTTCAAGCTGCGTTGATTCCCGCGAAACTGGCAATTCCGGCACTGTGTTCTGCTGGCCACGAGCATCTGGCGTAGCGAAGCTCGCAAGCAAAAATGCCGCCGCGAGCGCAACGAGCACTATCAAGAGAGTTCGGAATCGCAGCGCTTTCATGAGCATTCGCCTCCACTTTCATGCCTCCAGCACGCCACCTCAGGAAAGGACCACCCTATTAGCTTTGGCAAGGACAACATGCTTAGAACGCCTGAGCCTGATTTTCTTGCACCTGCGGATGGGAATTATGCGGCCGGGGGTGGCTATGAGCTTCAGCCTTGCGGGCCTCGACGTTGGGGAAGATGCCGCGCTAAAAGGCAGCACTACGCTAGCCACAATCGATCTCGGACCGAACAACAATCTAAGAAAGGTTCTCGTCGAGCGCAAACCTGAGGAGTTTTGTGAGATCTATCACGCGTAGGATTCTGACGGCGAATTCACTGCGGCACCGTCCTATTTTGTCGACGTTGGTTCAGAGAGTTCTCGCGGCGCACGATCGGATATCTGGCATGGGCAACTCTAACGAGCCTGCTGGAGTTTCGACAAGGATGGTCCGATTCCTTTGGATCACTGTTGATAAGATTCTGCCTTTGAAGCTAAACGTATACCGGACCATCGGATTTAATATCGATCGGAAACTTTGAAGAAGAGTTTTGAGGGTATTGACCACAACACAAGCCTCAACGCGGAGCAGCGCGCCGCGTTCAAAAAAGCTCCGGGAGACAACATAAAAGGCATTTCATGACATACAGCCAAAGGGATTTGACAACTCAGATTTTGTCTGTACTTTGTCTCCATTTTTTCAGAGTCGAACGTTGGCGTGTACTGATGAGACGCCGGCTACCGACAGAGGGAATCAAGTTGAGACGCAAAGTCCGTCCGAGATGGCAAAGACAGTTGGCGGGCGCTCATTGCTTCCTCGAGTGTTTCGGGGCCGGCCGCAAGGTCCAGATCGGTCACGCTACGATAGAACTCGTCGCGCTCAGCTTCAGGAAGAGTCACGAATTGAAATCCTCTGGCGCGATACAGTTGCAGCAAGCGCCGCAGCATCTCTGCATCGAATGCCCCTACATGCATAAGCAACACGTACGGAATATCCCGCTGATACAAAGTCTGCGAGATGCTCCGATAATATCCGATGCTCTGATCGGCGGCGGCGAGATAGCTGTCTTCCAGGGTGGTGATGGCAGATGAATCGGCTTTGGCTCTGCAGCGAGTGTATGGCTCGTTCCAAAGATAATCTCCAAAGCTCATAGTTACCGCAGCAATTTTGTAGTCCCGCTTGCGGAGAAAACTACGAAAGCCCATTCTTTTCTCCGGAGTGTTCCCTTCCGCCAGAAATGGGTAGCGGAACCAGCGCCAGCTTTCGTCCTTCGTCCAGTTCATCAGCACAGGTTCATTGCGAACGACGTCTTGTTCGAAGTCTTCCAGTGAATGTTGATTCAGATTCATGTGCGACCAGCTGTGGTTCCCCAACGAATTTCCCGCCGCGAGCCATGCCTGCAGCACGGCAGCCTCGGCGGGCTGTTGCTCAAGGCCTACTCCATTGACGAAGCCATACGTCGGTGGCACATGGGCCAGCCGCAATGCCGCGATAATCTTTGAGATCAATTCCATTCGGCTCTCGTCCGGCGGCAGAGAGCCGTGTGCCGGCAAGTCGTCAAAGGTAATCGCGATCTTCGGCCCTGCTTCTGCCGCCGAGGCTAGCAGGGAGAGTGGTACGCCCTGGGCCATTGCGGCATAGCCTGCCGGCGAGGGATGAAGATGATCACCACAATCAAAGACGGGCAGCAGGTGCTGCGGATGCTCGGGATCACGGGCGATCTTGTCGAAGTCGATGACCTCATCAAAGTGTCCGGGCGTTCGGATCCATTCATTAACGGCTTGCCGATCTGCCTCGCTGGCTGGCCCAGGGCGGTAGTAGCTAGATCCGGCAAAGGGCATGATGGTCGCGCCGATGACCTTGATGTCATGCGTGTGGGCGCGCGCGATCATTTGTTCGTATGCACCCACAATCCGCCGAACCAATGCTTCGTGCTCAGCCGGCGCAACCTCACCTTTTCGCGCGAGCAAACCGATGTCGTTGATTCCTTCAAGAACGACCACGTAGCGCACCCCGGGCTGGCCAACTACATCATCCTCGAAACGGGCCAGTGCATTCGGTCCCAAACCATCGGTGAGCAGGTGGTTTCCTCCGATCCCCTGGTTGAGCACGGCGATGTTGTGGGTAGTCGGCGATTCTTGGAGCCGCTGTGCCAAAGTGTCGGTCCACCGGTCATTGCCGTTGGTCGTGGCGCCGTGTCCATCGGTAATAGAATCCCCAAGGACGACGACTGCGCTGGCATCAGGCGGAGCAGGTACGTCAACTCCCGCGATGAAGTACCAGTGTTCGACGGTCTTAGCGCCGCGGAGCTCTGCCATCGAAACCAAGTCTCCATGTGTGATGTAGGAAGTCGCTCGAGAACCTGGATGGCCCGTCTGTTCGTCGGGAGCCGCGCCGACGTGCAGCGTGATGGCTACATCGGAGAGCGCATTCACCGGAAAAGAGACCGGATCAGAAAGGTAGTCGGCGTGCGATGGAATCGTAACGCCTGGCAAGCCAGAGAATGTGAGGGCTCTGTCGCTATCGGGCACAATCTTTTCGGAACCCGGCGAGACTGGTCGCGCGATGTGCGCAGCCATCAAGAGCAGTGGCGTAGCGCCAAATCGATTCGAAAACCGCAGCCGAATTCCGGTACCGCCGAGAGACAAATGCACGATTTGGCGCAGGGTGGCATCGCGGAGGTCTTCTGGAGCTAGCGCATTGCCTGGCTCAACGAGCTGCTGAGATGCAGCCCAGGAACCAATCCAGCGTGTTCGGGTTTCGCTGCCATCTCCACGGTACGCCGGACCTACGAGCAAGAGTACAATCGTGCCAAACAACATCGCGCCCATTGGCAAGATGCACAGAGAACGCACAGTGGACAAGACTTGCTCCTGAACATTCGAAATTCACGCCCGACAATGATACGTGAAGCGGGTCCCCCGGGTACTGATTAATGGATCTGCTCCGAAAGGATGGAGTACAACCGGGGCCCTGGTTGGTTTGATCGCCGTTAAGGCGTCTCTCGGTGGTCCATTGTCCGGAAGCTCGGGAGACTCGCTCAGCGCTATTGTCCTGGACTCGCAGAAGGTTGTCGTACTTCAGATCGATTGTTACTCGGCCCAGAATTTCATCGGTTTTGACGTCAGAAGGATAGTTTGGAATTACGATGCCCCGCCTAATACAGAGGCCACACGGCATATCCGATGGGCACAGACCGAGTGCTTCTCATGCAAAACGGAAATCCGGCAAAGCGTCCGCTCATCAACTGGCCCGGCCCAGTCTACTCTCCCCGTTCGCGCCAGGACCGCCGAACACCTTTCAGGCTGACCAGCCGCTCCGACTTGCGGCGCTCGCGACCTCAACAAGCACTGGCAGGACGCCAAATAGAAAATCGCATGTGACGACGAGAATGGTAAAGTCATGACCGCAAAACTTCTTAAAGATTGTTGCGATGGTCTTAGATTGTGGACCGTGCGATTTTTTGCTGTCCCGTCTTGGATGGCGCTGTTTCTGTCATGAACAGAGACGCGAGCAAAACCACTATTGCACCGCCGCTCGCGATCCAAAGTGGTGCCACAAGCCCGTATCGGTTTGCGGCAGCGCCGGCCAGCGCGGGAGCCATCGCGCCGCCGACAATTTCTCCGACGAGTGTCGCCAGCCCAATCGCAGTCGCGGCAAACTTCGCAGGGACGCTTTCTGTCGGAACGAGCACCAACACGAGTGCCGCGATCCCTTGCCCGCCGTTCGCAAGAAAACCAGCGGCGGCCATCAGCCACGGATGGGCAATGAGGAAGGGTACTTGGTACGTTAGGGGCGCGGTCGCCGAAATGAGCGCGACGATGATCAGCGTCGGTTTGCGCCCTGCGCGGTCGGATAACCACGGGAAAATCCAGCCCCACATAAAAGCGCCCAGCCCGCCCGCACCGATGATGAATCCCGCCAAAGTAGCGGACCGCCGGGAGACTTGTGTGATGTACAGCGGTGCGAACACATGCATGACGAACAGCCAAGTCATGAAACCCGCGGCGCCCAGACCGCAGAGCAACATATTGCGGTACCGAAGCAGCGATAAATAATCCTGGAGCGAAGGCTTAGCATGGTGACGCAGCTCGGACGCTCCATCTCTTGGTTCCTTCACAAACTCCCAAATCAGGATGCCGAGGATAATGCCGGGGATTCCGGTGACGAAAAACGCCCAACGCCATCCGAAACGCGCGGCGATTTGAGTGGTCAGCACCGGAGCCAGCGCCAGCCCAACGAGCGCCCCTGCACTAACAACGATTCCGATGTTGCGTCCGCGACTCTTCGGCTCGGAAGCAGTTTCAATCATGGAAGTCATGGTCGGCCAAGTAGGACCCTCAGCGATTCCCAACAAAGTTCGAATGAAGAGCAACTCGGCGAAGGACCGTGCGATCCCCGAAAGCCAGGAAAGAATGGAGAACAGAAATACGGTTGGGATTAGAACGGGCCGTCGTCCGATGCGATCGGAGACTGCCCCGAAAACCAAGCCCGACGCGGCCCAGGCAATCGCCAAGGCTGATGCCAACAACCCTACTTGCGCGTGGCTTAGATGAAGATCCGGCGCGATGAACGGCGCCAAATAGAGAACGCTCATGCGCGCAAGAAAAACACTGCCCCACGTGAAGAAAAAAAGAATCACCAAGCCAGTTTGATATCGCTTCGTAATCGGCACTCTCGTTTCCTCTCGCTGCAGCAGACGAACGCTTCAATCCATTGGCAGGCCGACGTAATTTTCAGCAAGCGACACAGAGGCGGCTCGCGAGCTCGTAACATAATCCAGCTCGGCAAGCTGGCGGCGATGGTCGAACGGGTTGTCGTCGGAAAAACGGTGTAGCATCGAGGTCATCCACCAGGAAAAGCGCTGCACTTTCCAGACGCGCCGCAAACAAGTCGTTGAGTAGCTGTCCAGAAGGTGGGTTTTCCCGGAGGCGTAATATTCCCCTAGAGCGGACGAAAGCACGCGAATATCCGCCGCTGCCAAATTGAGCCCCTTGGCTCCGGTCGGCGGGACGATGTGTGCCGAATCGCCAGCGAGGAAAAGTCTGCCGTACTGCATCGGCTCAACCACAAAACTGCGCATCCCGGTGACGCCCTTCTGTAGCACGGGCCCTTCCATGAGCTTCCAGCCATCAATGCACTCGAGCCGCGCACGAAGTTCTTGCCAAATCCTTTCGTCCGGCCAGTTTCGAATGTCTTCGTCCGGTGGACACTGCACATAAAGCCGCGAAATCTCCGGCGAACGCATGCTGAGCAAAGCGAAGCCGCGCTCGTGGTAGGCATAAACAAGCTCTTTCGAGGAAGGCGGAGCTTGCGCGAGAATACCCAGCCAGGCAAAAGGATAGATCCGTTCAAATACGTTCAACGCTCCCGCTGGAACCGAAGGCCGGCACACGCCATGAAAGCCGTCGCACCCCGCGATGAAATCACAGATCAGCTCTTGCGGCGACCCGTCTTTTCGAAACCGGACCTTTGGTTTACTGCCGTCAAAATCCCCCACTGTGACGTCGTCGACTTCAAACAATAGCTGCCCCTGCGCGACGAGGCGCGCTTCGATGAGGTCCCTCAACACCTCATGCTGAGCATAAACCATCACCGATTTACCTCCGGTGAGTTCTTGGAAATCGATACGGCGCCTCTGGTGCCCGAACTGCAATTCGATTCCATGATGCACGAGCCCCTGCCGCATCATTCGCGCCCCGACGCCGGTTTCGTTCAGCAGATCCACCGTGCCCTGCTCGAGGATTCCCGCCCGCACGCGCTCTTCGACGTGCTGCTGGCTCCGCACCTCCAGCACGATCGATTCAATCCCCTGCAAATGCAAAAGATGGGAGAGCAACAATCCCGCCGGTCCGGCCCCGACAATTCCGACTTGAGTTCTCACGAAGAGCCGCCTTCAGCGAGCCACTATCTTGACGAAATGATTCACATCTGTTGCTGAGAGAAAACTTCCATCGCGATATGGAATGCAGAATTCGCCGCGGGCAAGCCGCAATAGATTGCGCTCTGCAGAAGCACTTCCCGAATCTGTTCGCGCGTTACGCCGACGTTTAGCGCTGCGTTCAAGTGCATTCGCAGTTCGTCGGGACGATTCAGTGCAACCATCATGGCTAGCGTTAGCATACTTCGCGTTTCCGTCGGCAGACCGGGCCTGCTCCAGATTTCTCCCCAGGCGTATCGCGTGATGAAATCCTGAAAGGCGTCTGTGAATTCATTTTGGTTTTTCAGCGTCGCATCCACATGCCGGTCTCCCAACACGGCGCGCCGTGTCTCGATCCCCTGCTCGTAACGCTGGCGTTCATCCATTCGCATACCTCCTCGGACGTCAAGACACGTGTTGCCCTCAGCCTCGCTCCTGGTCGAATTCTCGCCGCGAGCGGCCGGCCCGCCGTCGCACGGGCGCGGATCGAGGTTTCCCGGAAGCCAATCGCAGGGCTCTGCTGAGCAAATCTCGCAATGAGTCGGAGTGGACCCGCGAAAGTCGAACCAGAACCCACGGGTATTTCAGGTAATGATCGGTGATGTAGTAGGTCTCTGGTTCCGCGGCCATCATCTCTTCGCGCTCTTCAAAAGTCGTGCCCACCACAAGCGATTCTCGGTCCTCACGAAGACGCGCAAGCAGCTTGCCGCCGACTTTAAATGCTGGCGTTCCGTAGGATGTGCCTTCCTCGACGTTCTTAAGCGACAAGGCGATCTTTCGGACGTCCTTAAACGTCAGTGGCATTCCGCCCCCTTCTCGCCTGGAGCCCCCGTACCGCATTCGGTTTCGGAAACAGCACAGGGAACGGGCCTGGTGCGGCCCAGTATAAGCCTAAGCCTATTCGATCGCCGAGCGACGCGACGAGTTGCTGCGGAAGGAAAGAAGAAGTCTGTGCCGCTTGGCCAGCCTGCGGCTTGCGTACAGGCGTGCAGAGTGGAACGACATGCATTTCCCGCCCCACCTTACAGCCGCTGATCTCTAGAAAGAATACTTCAACGAAAACTGTAGTTGTCGCGGGTTAAACATCGTTCGCGGTCCGCCAAAAAGCGGATTCGGAACGGGAGGACCCGCTGCGGGACATCCACCTACGTTCTGCACACGCTCGACAGCCAGCGACGCTGCGTCCTTATAGTGGGAAGGAACTTGTCCATTGCAGAAGTTATAGGTCCCGTACACCGACGTTACTTCGTTGACGTTGGCACGGTTAAGAGCGTTAAACGCATCCACGGCAAGCTCAAGTCTGTCGTGCTCGCGGAACTTGAAGTAACGCGATACGCGGAGATCCCACGCCACCAGAGAATCTCCCCAATACGTGTTTCGAGCCGCGTCTCCGACACGATCCGTAACCGGATTTGTGTCGCCGTTGGCATCGAAGCCTACAAACATAGTGAAGGGGCGGCCAGACTGCGCCGTGATGATGCTGCTGAGCTCGAAGTTCCGCAGGAGCGTCTTCTCAGGGCCATCCGCCGTGAAATTCGCAATAAAACGGTTACGAATGTCCTGGTTGGAGTTGGCGCGTTCGAGAGCGCGGTCATAGAAATCCTGCGGAGTGCTCACGAAAGTGGTAAACGTTCCGTCGTCCAGCGTCTTCGAATAAGTGTAGTTGGCGTTGAAGCGTAAATATTGGCCGAGGTGTTGCGTTGCCTGGACCGTGGCGCCATGGTAGACGCTGTTTCCGCTGTTATCGGTGTAGTAGAGCAGACCAGCGTTGGTATAGAGCGCTCCGCTGAAATTAGCTTTCCCGGCGGGTGTGCCTGGGAGAGGGGGGCCAGCCGCTGGGCAGCTCGTTGCCGCGTTGGTGATGCCCGCCTGAGGACAAACGTTCAAGTTTTCGGCGCGGACGAGCTTGTGGGCCGAAACTAAAAGATAGCCTGCGCTAATCACCAGGCCGTGGCCGAGTTCCCGGTCAACCTGCAGGTTAGCCTGCTCCGAATAAGGAATGCGGCTGTTGTGGTCGACCATTCCGGCGCCGGCTGTAACAGTAGTCCCGGCAGGCCCGGTGATATATTCCGGCGGCACCTCGCCCGTCGTAATCAGAGTCGCGGCGGCCTGCGCTGGCAATATCAATTGCCCCCCCGGGTTTGGCGGCCCCGGAGTCAACTGGTTCAAAACCCAAGTTGCAGAGTTCGCACCCGTTCGAATCCCGGGCAAGTTTTCGTTGGGAATGATCACGGGCTTCTGCGGCTGCGTTATAAACAGAAACGAGAGGCTGTAGCGGTCATCGAATATTCCAAATCCGGCCCGTATGACCGTATGTTTGTCAGGCGAAAAGGCAAGTCCGACTCTCGGTTGCCAGCCGCGGTAATCTGGATTGATCTGCTTTTCCAGGCCTTTTTCGAAGTCATACCGCAAGCCGTAATTAAACGTCAGCTTGGGCGTGATTCTCCACTGATCTTGCGCGTAGAATCCGAAGTAGCTGTGGTTTAGAGTTTCCGAGAAATTTGCTGTTTGCGAAGGCAGATAGGCGTTCGACCAACTGGTTGGAGTGCAACCGCCCGCAGGACAAAGAGACGGCGGCGCAAACCCCGGGCTAACTGTACCGGAACCAACCGGAGCGCCCCAAAAGACGATTGGCGTGCCGTCCAGGACCGGCGGCAAAGGACACGTGTCGCCGGGGTTTAGCGAGGAGGGAACGTTGGCACTCGGATTGACGAAATTAGCGAACTCCACCAGGCAATTAATTCCAGGAAGAACAATCCGCATCGGCGTGAACCCCGGCCAGATCACGAAGTTATTGATGAAATTTGTGTCCACACCAAATTTCGCAAGATGCTGACCTTTCACCCAAGCGGCCGAGTCCGTGGCCTGCACGCGGCTCTCATAAATCGCGTCCAAAACGCCAAAATTATGCCCGAAGAGCAGGTCGTTCGGGATGTCCAGGTTGGGCTGGCCGGTGACGCCCGGGAAGTTATAGTGCCGACGCGCGTATTGCAGTAGGGCGGTGTTCATCAACTCAGGAGAAATTTGCGAAGAGAGAACTCCCACCAGATCTTGATCCCGAATGTATGCATTGTGACCGCTGCTGGGCGCTCCAATGCCGCCTCCATCCAGTGTGCTTCCAACAAGCAAGTTCAATTCACGGGCGTCGAAAATATTATATCTGGCCGACAAGCGATTGTTTTTGTTGATCTCATGATCGATTTTAATCAGACCGTTATCGGTGTCCTTCGTTGTCAAGATGCCGAGGTTTTCCGCGGGGAGGCCCAAGGCTGCCTTCGCCTGGTTGATCAGCGCGAGCTCGGTGGATTGAGTCCCATTCGATAGGCTCACCGGCCCCACGAGCGTACTTGGGTAGGTGGGAGACTCCGCGCGCCGCTGACCCTCATAATTCATAAAAAAGAAAGTCTTGTCTTCTTTTATGGGACCGCCGAGCGTTCCGCCGAATTGATTCTGTCTCAGAGCATTCCCTTGAGGCGCGGGCTGCAATAACGATCGCGCATCCGTGTCGTTGTTCTGCAAGTAGTCGTAAACCGAGCCGTGCAAATCGTTCGAGCCCGATTTCGTCACGATATTGACGATTCCGCCGAGCGCTCGGCCGTTTTCCGCTCCGAATCCATTGTTCACGACGCGAAACTCACTCACCGCTTCTTGCGACGGGGTTGACCGCTGTGATCCGGTCGCAGTGTTGATGGTGTCTGCCCCGTCCACGGTTACGGCGTTGCTCAAGTCGCGCATCCCTCCAAAGGAGATACGCGTGACTTCAAACTCCGTGATGGTGGACTGCAAGCTTGTGCGCCCCGTGGAAACTCCCGGCGTCAACAGAGCAAAGTCCGTGAAAAGGCGCCCACTGATCGGCAAATTTTGGATTTGCCTGGTGTCGATCACCTGGCTGATCTCAGTGCGTGTGGGCTCGACGGGCGGCGTTTCTGTGGTGACCACTACTTTTTCTGCCGTCTGCGCAACGCTCACGCTGACGTCGATGGTCGCGACTTGGCCCACCGTCAGCACGATCCCTGTCTGGGTCGATTTAGCGAATCCTGTGGCTTCCGTTGACAGTTCGTAACGGCCTGGAGGCAAGTTGGGGATTACATAAAGACCGTTGTCATTCGAAACGGCGGTGTACGTGCGGTTCGTGCTGATCTCCCGCAACGTGAGCGAAGCCTTGGCGACTGAGCCTCCACTGGCGTCCTTTACGGTCCCATTGAGCTGGGCTGTGCTCGCGCCAGCTTGCGAATAGGCTGGTTTCGGCCAGCCGCAAAGTAACACAACCCCAAGGACGGCGCATACCGCCAGACTTCGCTTCATGATCCACCCCTCCCAGCCGATCCGAGCAGCCGATGCTTGCCATCTAAATCCTGAATAACCGCATATGGCGTGCAGATCTAATGCTTCAATTCGCCGCTGTCAAGACTTTAATCGGGCGTTCGTGCGAATATCGCTCAACTTCGCCTGCCGCGAACTTTTCGCCGTTCTTTTGGCGCTCCCGAAAAACGCTCATCTCCCAACCAGGCTTAGCTCCTGCGCCGCGGATTTAAGGTGCGGAAAAAATCTAACTTGCAAGTCTTGAATCGAAACGCGTTGCGCGTGGGCGCCGACATTGAGCGCCGCTACCACTCGCCCGGCAGAATCGCGGATCGGAACTGCCATGGAGCGCAGGCCAGACTCCAGTTCCTGGTCCACGATGCAGTAGCCGTTGCGCTGAACCAGTCGCAGAATCTGGCGGAGCCTTTCTGCGTTGGCCACGGTGCGCACCGTGTAGCGCTTGAACTCGACCCGGGCTAGAAATTCGTCGAGCTTCTCCGCCGGTAAGTCGGCCATCAAGACGCGGCCCATAGAAGTGCAAAATGCTGGCAGCCGGCTGCCAACAACAAGGTCGATCGACATGATCCGCGTTACGTTTGCGCGAGCGATGTAAACGATGTCCATGCGATCCAAGGTTGCAATTGAGCAGGACTCATGCAGGGTGTGGCTGACATTTTCGAGAATCGGCTGGGCCATCGCAGCCAGCGGCATCGAAGAGATATAAGAATGGCCGAGCGCGAGAACGCGAGGGCGAAGATGAAAATGCCTGCTGTCATCGGAAGCAGCGAAGCCGAGCTTCGCGAGCGTATAGAGGCAACGCCGGACCGCAGCGCGCGAAAAGCCGGTCTTCGCGCTGATTTGAGAGACCGTGAGTTCACGCTGCCCTTCGGAGAAGGCCTGAATCACGGCGAGTCCGCGCGCTAGCGAGGTCATAAAGTTGGGATCGCCGGCGTATTGGTTAATCTGTTCCGACACCGTAAGCACCGAGGCAGGTAAAGACTTCAAAACACTTTTGCGCAGAACTTCCGGTCTCGAGGCAGGCGTGCTTCGAACTTCCTGCTTCGGACCAAATCCAGCCCGGCCTTGTCGCTTCGAACCAGGTTTGCCGATTACTTGCTGCCTTGAGTCGAGTTGTTTTGAGGCCGGCTTGGTGGAGGCTTGTTGCCTAGAACCCGTATCCGAAAAGGTGGCAGCCATGCGAATCTCCCTGGAAACGACCATCAAAAAAGAGACGAAGTGATAGAGATTACACGAAGTTGACCGATATGCGCCCAATATTTCGATAATCGGTCTTGCCGGAATTTGGTCGGGTGCCATAGAATGCCCGCCGCGGTTGAATTGTGACTGGGAGGAGAATGGCATGGGCAAGATTCCGGGTTACCGGCGCGTTTGCCCCGGCACTCAGCCGCCTCATCTGCACCCGCCTTATGTTTCCTCGCTCAGGCGCGCTCCGCTCGAACCGCTTGTGGCGCTTCCTCACACGCTTTCTGAGATTACCGGGCCAGTGTTCGGACCAAACATTGCCGATCTGAAAGCTTGCGATTTGACGCGGCAGCATTCCGGCGAACCGCTTGGCGAGCGCATAATCGTGAGCGGGCGCGTTCTTGATGAGAATTCACGGCCGGTTCCACACACGCTGATCGAAATCTGGCAGGCCAATGCTGCAGGACGTTATCTCGACAGCAGAGACCAACACAATGCTCCGCTTGATCCAAATTTCACCGGTTGCGGACATACGTTGACAGATTCCGACGGCCGCTACCGGTTCATCACAATTCGGCCGGGCGAATATCCTTGGGGAAATCACCACAATGCGTGGCGGCCCGCGCACATTCATTTTTCACTGTTCGGTCCGGCTTTTGCCACGCGTCTTGTGACACAAATGTATTTCCAGGGTGACCCGCTGATTCCCTTCGATCCTATTTTCAATTGCACTGAGGATGAAAAAGCGCGAAACCGTCTTATTTCCCAGTTCGATTGGGAAACTACTATTCCGTCACAAGCGTTAGGCCACCGGTTCGACATCGTTCTCAGCGGACGAGAAGGCACTCCAATGGAAACTCGCTTGCATGGAGAAAATCCGTGACCCTTCAGGCCACAACCTGGCAGACTGTTGGGCCATTTTTCAGGATTGGTTTTTCCTGGCTCTATCGGAACGATCTAGCGGGGCCAGGCGTTTCGGGTGAGCGCGTGGAAATCGCGGGCCGCATCCTTGATGGTGAGGGCCATCCTGTGCCCGATGGGATCGTCGAAATCTGGCAAGCGAATTCGCAAGGCAAATATGCTCATGCGGATGATCCGCAGGCGAAGCCGGTCGAGGAGGCCTTTACTGGCTACGGGCGCGTTCCCACGGACGACACGGGATGTTTCCGATTTACGACGATCAAGCCGGGGCGAGTTCCCGGGCCAGATGGAAAATTGCAAGCGCCACATCTTGCGATTTCGGTCTTTACGCGCGGCTTGCTGCGACGGTTGATCACGCGGATTTATTTCCCCGACGAGCCCAGCAACGCGGAAGACTTCGCGCTCAACCTTGTTGAGGCAGGCAGGCGCGGGACGCTTGTGGCCAAGAAAATCGCAATACGGCCCGGGGTGCTTGAATGGGACGTCATACTCCAGGGTCCCGGGGAAACCGTTTTTTTCGACGTTTGATTCGCGTTGGTCGCAGAAGTCGGGGCCCTTCGCGGCTCAAAGTAGACAAGCCTCTACAGGACGAATGTTTTCAGACTTCTTTGCCGGTGCCCAATGTCAGATTAAAAAGGATATTGGCGGCGGCCGGTTTGGATGGTAACCCATTTCACTTCGGTCATTTCGTCGGTAGACCAGCGGCCGCCTTCGCGGCCCATGCCGGAGTCTTTCACTCCGCCAAAGGGAACGGTGCCTTCGTCATGGATGGTCGGACCGTTCAGGTGGACCATGCCTGCTTCTAGTTCGAGAGCGAAGCGCATCGCGAGCTGCAAATTATTCGTAAGCACGGCAGAGGAGAGGCCGTAGCTGGAACGGTTGGCGAGCGCCAGGGCGTGATCCGCATCATTGGCTTTCGTCACCGCCGCGACGGGGCCGAACAGTTCATCGCGGAACGCAGCCATTTCTGGCGTCACGTCCGCGACAACCGTAGGATAATAGAAATTCCCTTCGTACTTGCCTCCGATCAGCAGCCGCGCACCGCCTGCCACCGCATCCTTGATTTTCTTGTCGATCATGGGGCATTGCGAGAAACGGATGAGCGGGCCAATCACCGTGTGTGGATCGCGCGGATCGCCTACTTTCATCGTCTGCGCTTTGGCCGCGAAGCGTTTCAGAAATTCTTCATAGATCGACGCTTCAACGATGATGCGCGAACCAGCCATGCAGATCTGTCCTTGATGGATGAAAATTCCAAAACACGCCGTGTCCACGGCGTAATCCAAATCCGCGTCCTTCAGAATAATCAGTGGGCTTTTTCCGCCCATTTCCAGGACACACCGTTTGCCGCGTTTGGCGCATTCGACCGCGATGATTCGTCCGACCGCAGACGATCCCGTAAATGAGACAAGCTTCACGCGCGGATCGTCAAAGAGCACCTTCGCGAGCGTTGGACCATCCCCGGGAACTACGTTGAATACTCCCGCCGGCACTCCGGCGCGTTCGAATATCTCCGCGAGCTTTAGTCCCACGAGCGACGTCTCTTCCGACGGCTTCAACACGAATGTGTTTCCGCAGGCCAGCGCGAACGCGACTTTCTTCAGAGAAAGCACGATTGGAAAGTTGAAGGGAGAAATCCCTGCGACCACTCCCAGCGGACGGCGGATGGCCATGGAGATCATTCCCGGAACATCGGAAGGAAATACATCACCACGAATGCGGCGCGCTTCGCCGGCAATTGAGCGAACCAGGTTTGCGGCGAACGGGACTTCAAAATGAGCTTTGCCAAAAGTCGATCCCGCTTCATCGATCAAAAGTTCAATCATTTCTTCCGAGGCTTTTTCCAGTTCATCGGCGGCGCGCATCAAGATGCGCTCGCGTTCGGCGGCAAGCGTCGCACCCCACGCGTTCTTCGCCGCATCGGCCGCATCGATGGCCGCGCGCATGTGCTGTTCTTGCGCCATGAAGATGCGCGCGAAGGGACGCTGATTCGCAGGATTAATCACGTCCGAAAACGCAGACGGCGGCACTTCAATCGCCTTGCCGCCGATGTATGGGGTCGAGAACATGCTGCCTCTTTTCTTGCTTCACGAAGATGGTCGTCAGGCGGAGCAATTCATCTGCAACAAATCGAAAGTCGAGCGCTCATCGCGCCGATTTCGAATTGACAGAGAATGGAAGCCGATTTTTCTCCGCGGTCCCGCGAAAGTCAAGCGATAGCTCGTCCATGCTCTCGGCAGCGCGGCTTACGGCGACTACTTTTGTTTGCGGCGCCAGAATGGCAACGCCGCCGACCAACTCAACAAGACTCTGGGTATGCAGCCAGATTATCCGCCCGCGCACGAACTCCTCGGCATGGTTCACAAGCAAGAGGGACGAACAAACGAAGCCATCGCTGAGTTACAGAGAGTCATCGATCTGTCCGGCGGGATGTATGGCCTCGGCTCGCTCGGCCACCTCTACGCCAGGGTGGGGCGGCGTAGCAACGCACAAAAAATGCTCCTATCGGTCGCCGAGGACGCTCGAGGAGTTACATTTCCCTACCGGCCGGCCATTGTCCACGCCGGATTGGGCGAGAAAGAAACGGCCGTCGACGATCTCGAGAGAGCGTACGCTGAACGTTCTCTTCCGGCCCCATTCCTCCGTTTCGATCGCCTCTTGAACAATGTGCGCGCGGAGCCGCGCTTCCAGGCTTTTGCTCGCCGCAACGGGCTTTCTTTCTAAGCTTTGTTGTGCTAACTCGGGCAGAACTGCATCCACGAAGAGCAGCCGAGCTCAGCCCCACATGCGCCGCGCCGTATCCGCTACGAGCTTTAGCTTAGCCCACTGCCGATCTTCGGTGATGAGGTTGCCTTCCGCCGTCGAAGCGAAACCGCATTGCGGGCTGAGCGCCAGATTTTCCATGGGTACGTAGCGCGCGGCTTCTTCGATGCGCTTGGCGAGGTCGTTGGGATCCTCCATGCGTGGGACTTTGGAGCTGACTAGCCCGAGCACTACGGTCTTTCCTTTCGGGACGAAACGCAGCGGTTCGAACGTGCCGGAGCGCTCATCGTCGTATTCGAGAAGGAAGCGGTCGACGTCGAGAGTGCCGAACAATTTTTCGGCGATGGCGTCGTAACCGCCTTCCGCATACCAGTGGCTGCGATTGTTGCCGCGGCAAAGATGGATGCCCAGCGTGACGCCCGGACGGCGCGCGGCTCGGAAACACGCGTTGTCCGCCTTGATGGCCTCGTCCAACGCGGCGTCGGGGTCCATCCCAATTTCCGCGCGGATCCATTCGCGCCATTTGGGATCCATGTAGTAGCTGTAACGGGGCGCGTCGATCTGAATGTAGTTCACCCCGTCGCCGGAGAGCGCCGAGAGATCGCTCTTCATGATTTCGACGACGGCGCATAAAAGTTCCGAATGGTTTTTGTAGACAGCGTCCGTTACGCCGCGCTTGAAGGAGATCGCCGGAAATTGCGTCGCGCTTGGCAAAGTCATTTTAATGTCGCCCGGTTTGTGGGCTTTAGTGAACGGCAATTCGTGGCCGGTGAGCGGGCGCACCTGACGCAACTTCTTTGTGACGATTCCCGCGACGCTGCTGACAGGAGCTGCTCTTTCATCTCCAGCTTTCCAGTTTCTGGCCACGGCGTCGCCGAAGTCGAAGCCCTCGACGGCGTCGGTGAAGTCGCTCATGAAATTGCGGCGGCGAAGTTCGCCATCGGTGAAAATCTCGAATCCGAGTTCTTTTTGTTTGGCGAAGACACGCTGGATGTGCTGGTCTTCCAGTTCCCGGAGGCGTTCGGCATATGCGCCGGATTGTCGAGCCTGGAGCAAGTCAGATGGCCGAAGAAAACTGCCGATGTGATCGGCGCGGTACGGTATAGGCATGTGAGATGACCCCTATTCCAGATTTAGTGAAACGTATGGCGGACTGATTGTCGCAAATTCGGCCGGACCGCGGCTGAAAAGCTTCGAGAGCTTGGCGGCGAAAGTCTTGACAAGATCAATCTTCATGCTTGCATGCAGAAATCTTTGCAGGGCGCGAGCGATTTGCCGAAAGCCGTGAGGCCGGATTGCCGGGCGGTGAGTTTTTACTACGGTATGGCCTGGAGGGCAAGCTGGGCTGGGCATGGAGGCGCTGGCGGCGGGGAGTTGTTACTGGGAGTGATGACATCGCGTTCGAATAGCTGCTCACACAGTGAAAATGTGTTTCAGAATAGGAAACAACAGGATTTGGATTGAGCCAAGAGTGGTATTGCGGGGGGCCTTGCTTGGTTTGTCGAGGGTTAGTGGCTGGCCGGTTTTGATTCGCCGAGCGACTGATTTGCGCGGAAAATAACGTAGGCGCGGATGGCTTCGGCATCTTGTCTTGAGAGCTCTTTTGAGAATGACACCATCCCGTA
>Ga0210383_10002197_pt1 | contig 17682 bp, 14 predicted proteins | sample IncBWC14OmetaG_FD_160072 | JGI IMG/M metagenome (GOLD analysis project Ga0210383, IMG submission 160072) | Forest soil microbial communities from Barre Woods Harvard Forest LTER site, Petersham, Massachusetts, United States - Inc-BW-C-14-O ...
CCAGCAGGACGCTCACGACACGGCCGGGCGGCGGGACTGCTTCCGGGTCGTTGAGTTCGGCCGGGAGCACCGCCCCCATATGCCTGGTCATGGCGATGAAGGCCGGTACCAGCCCCCTTGCACAGGCTGCTCAGGGCCTGGCCGATTACCTCGGGGTCCGCCGTCCAGTCCGACACGGGATGCGCCTTGGGGACCGCCCAGGTGGCCGGGTCGTGGGGCGCGGCGGCCAAGAAGACGTGCTCGAATGTGCGAGACGAGGCACCTCGTCCGGTGAACGTCTTATCCAGCCCCAGTCTTGCGCGGTGTAGTGATCAGCGAGGTATGCCGGTCCTCCTCGTTGTAGACCAATCCCGGTTCCACCCACGGCGAGACGATGACGGCGGGTGCACCGTACCCGGAGCGATTGAAGGTGAAGCCGAACCCGCCGCTCGCACGACCTAAGGGGATCAGCATGGACAAGCCGATAGAGGTCGTTCGAACGCCCGTATGGAAACTACTGACGGGAGGCGAGTGCCGCTGGAACCGCCAGCGAATTCTTAACCAACCCGGCCGTCCCACTGGTTTAGCACCTGACCGCGAGCCGTTCGGTGAACGTCAGGGTGGCACTGTTGTCCGGAATCGCGTGCCGAGGATCAGGCTTCCGCGGCAGTCTATGACACACCGCGCGGTATCACGCCCCGGCCTCAACCGAGATCGCGCCGGTGGGACAGGCCGCCTCAGCCTCGCGGACGGCATCGGCCCGGTCACCTCCGGGGTCCGCAACCGTGGCCGGGCCGTCCTGGTCGGGCAGCCAGAAAACGTCTGGCGCGATCCGGGTGCAGAATCCCGTAGCGGCGCATGCCCGGGCGTCGATCGTGATCCTCACGAGGCGACCTCCCCGTCCCGGCTCGGGGTCAGCGGGGCGAAGCGCACCGGGAACGTGCGGAAGGTCTCCCGGGTCATGTCGGCGTAGCGTTGGGGTGGCGCGCTTGGGTCAAGTCTGACGCCTGCAGCGTAGAGAGCGAGCAAGGTGGCGGTGCCGAGCCCGTGGCGGCGGTTCGGGCCGGCGGCGCCCGGCTCGGCAGCGCCGAGCACGACCGGGCGGGCGATGCAGGTGTGAGCCCCGCCGCCGAACGCCAGCCCGTAGCGCGGATAGTAATCATCCCACCGGCTGTCCGGATCGAACCCGCCGCGCGCCCCGGAGGCCCGTTCGATCTCGGCATTGGCGGCCCGACGATCGAGCAGCACGACCTCTCCGGCCGCGACCTGGATCCCGCTGGGTAGCACGGCGGGCGCCAGGGCGGTGCGGATGAGCACGTTGTTCGCGTGCTGTCGGAGCGAGTCAGCTAGGGCGCGTTGCAGAAACGCCGGGTCCGATCTCTGCCCGCGGTCCTGCGGCCGATCCTGGAACCAGCGCTCGAGGTCCTCCACGGCGTGGCAGACCGCGCCAGCCGACGATCCGACCGACGCGTTCTGGAACAGGGTCGCCTCGCGGGCGGCGACCCCGGGGTCCCACTGCTCGTAGTGCGCTCGATTGTCGATGATCAGCGAGATCAGGTCATCCGCGGCCGCGAGCGAACCATCGGCGTCCGGCGAGGTTGCGCGCAGCAGGAGCCGGCGCTCCCATGACGGCTCGAAGTACTCCCGCCGCCAGCGTTCTTGGGCGGCCAGGGCCTGCTCCACCAGCGGCTCCGGGTCGTCGATGAACTTGGCGCGGGCCAGCCGCTCCATCTGGACGAAGTCGGCGTTGTAATGGGCGAAGCGCGGTCCGTCGAGATCCTCGAGGCCGTCCAGCCCGATGATCCGGGCGGCCAGCGCGAGAAAGATCCGCCGACACAGCACGAGCAGGTCGATCGACCTGGTCACGGCGGCACCGGGCGGCGCGGTCCCGCGGGCCGCAGCAATCGCCGCTGTCAGGGCCGGAACCAGGGTTTCGTCCTCGTAGCGCTGCAGCTTGGTCCGGGTGAACAGCGTGGAGAGCAGCCGCCGGCGCTCGAAGTGCGCGGTACCGAACAAGTCGGCCAGGCTGTCGTGGGTGAGCCGGGCGACGTAATCGGCCTTGAAGCCCGACTCGGGCCGGACCGGGACGAAATGCCTCGACCGCAGCACGAACTGCACGTCTGGCAGACTGTCGACGGAATGGGCGGCAGCGTCCATCATGATGCCCTCCGGGATCGAATGGGTTCCTCACCGTGCAAGCGGCCCTCAGCGCTCTCGGAACCCGGGATAGCCCTGCCGGGCGATGTCGTCGCAGATGCGGGCGTAAGTGGCCAGCCCGCCCAGGAAGACCATGAACTGGCGAGGCTTGCTCGGCGTGTTCGCGCCGTTGTACCAGGACGCCGCCCGCGGATAGAGGGTGCGCTGCGCCTCAGCCTGCAGGCGCGCCCCCCATTCCGCCTCGGCCGGCTCCCGTGCCACAGTCTCCCGGCGGCCGCGGCCGCGCAGCGCGCGCAGGTAGTCGACCAGCCAGTCGACCTGCTGCTCGATCGACGCGACGACGTTGGTCAACACGGCCGGGCTACCCGGGCCGGCGATCAGGAACAGGTTGGGGAACCCGGCGGTGGCCAGCCCCAGGTAGGTCCGCGGGCCGGCCGCCCAGTGCTCGCCCAGCGCCCGGCCGTCGGCGCCGCGGATGTCGATCGCAAACACGGCCCCCGTGAACGCGTCGAAGCCGGTAGCGCACACGAGCACGTCCAGCACGTGGTCGCTGCCAGTCGTCCGCAGGCCGTGCGCCGTCGCGGTCACCAACGGCGTCGCCCGCAGGTCGACCAGCTTGACGTTGGGGCGGTTGAAGGTCTCGAAGTATCCGGCGTCGGCGCACACTCGCTTGGTCCCGATCGGGAAGCCGGAGGGCACGAGCTTGGCCGCTACCTTGGGCGACGCGACGCGGGCGCGGATCTTGTCACGCACGAAGTCGGCCGCCCAGCGGTTGGCCTCGACGTCGATCAGCAGGTCCGAGTACGCCCCGGTGATGCTCGGCGTCCCGCCCACCCGCCAGCGGGCCTCAAAGTGCGCCCGCCGCTCGGCCGGGCTGTCGGCGTGGGCCGACCGGTCCACCGGGAGCCGGGCGATGCCGCCGGGTGCCCCGCGGGCAATCGCCCGGCGTTGCCGGTACCCCTGCTTGAGCTCACGGATCTCGTCAACGGTGAGCTGCCGGTTCCTGGCCGGCACGCTGAAGGCCGGAGTCCGCTGGAACACGGTGAGCTGCCGGGCCTGCTCCGCCAGCACGGGGATCAGCTGCACGCCCGACGAACCGGTGCCGATCACCCCGACCCGGCGCCCCCGGACCGGCACGCCGTCGGCCGGCCAGGCGCAAGTGTGGTGGATCGGCCCCGCGAAATCTTCCAGCCCGGGTATGTCGGGCAGTTGCGGCACCGAGAGGCTGCCGGTGGCCAGGAAGCAGAAGCTAGCCCTTGCGTCGTGTCCGGAGTCGGTGGTGACCCGCCAACTGGCGGCCGGGTCGTCGTACCGGGCGGCGACGACGCGGGTGCCGAACTCGATGTGGCGGCGCAGGTCGAAGCGGTCGGCGACGTGACGCAGGTAGGCCAGGATCTCGGGCTGAGCGCTGAACCGTTCGGTCCAGGTCCACTGCTGTTCCAGACCCGGGTCGAACGAGTAGGAATAGTCGGCGCTTTCGACATCGCAACGGGCACCCGGGTAGCGGTTCCAGAACCAGGTGCCGCCGACATCGGGGCCGGCCTCGAAAGCCCGGACCGAGAACCCGGCCGCCACCAGGTGGTGAACGGCGCACAGTCCGGCGAACCCGGCCCCGATCACGATCACGTCGGCGTCGCGGGGCTCGGCTGACCGGGCCGCGCGCCCGTCGATGGCCAGTGCCGGCGATTGGGTCGGTTGCGTCGGCTCAGTTGTCATATCCCCGGCTCCGGTCACGGTGTACTTCTGTATACAGCCTAGCTCGCGGTGCTTACAGTGACAATGCCGGGCCGACGACCCTAGGCGCTCGGCGCGTCGTAGGCTGCTTGACGTATCCAGCTGTTTGAGGTTGTATACGCTTGGATACTGACGATTGGAGTACTCGTGACCTCATGGGACGTTGTAGTCGTCGGGGCTGGTAACGCGGCTTTGTGCGCGGCCTTGTCCGCGCGCGAGAATGGCGCGCGCGTCTTGGTCCTCGAGCGAGCGCCCCAGACGGAACGGGGCGGCAACACCGCCTACACGGCCGGCGCCATGCGTTTCGTCTACGAGGGCATCGACGACGTCCTCCAACTGGTGCCGGAGCTGTCGGAGCAGGACCGGGCGATGACCGACTTCGGCGCCTACCCGGCCGCCCAGTTCTTTGACGACATGGATCGGGTCACCCAGTCCCGCTCGGATCCGGACCTGGTCGAGTTGCTGGTCCACCGCAGCTTCCCGACGCTGCGGTGGATGCGGTCCAAGGGGGTCCGGTTCGCGCTGAGCTACGGCCGTCAGGCGTACAAGTTCGAGGGCAAGTTCACCTTCTGGGGCGGTCTCGCGGTCGAGGTCAATGGGGGCGGGCTCGGGCTGATCGAGGCGCTCACCCAGGCCTGCCACCGCGACGGCATCCCCATCCGGTACAACAGCAGGGCGGTCTCCCTGATCCGGGAGGGCGTCAAGATCGTCGGCGTGCGGGTCCGCAGCGGCGGGGAAACCGAGGAGATACGGGCGGGCGCGGTCGTGCTCGCCTGCGGCGGCTTCCAGTCGGACGCCGAGTGGCGCGCTCGGTACCTCGGGCCCAATTGGGATCTGGCCAAGGTCCGGGGCACCAGGTTCAACAGCGGCGACGGGATCAAGATGGCGCTGGCAGCGGATGCGGTGCCGTGGGGCCACTGGTCAGGCTGTCACGCGGTCTCCTGGGAGATGAACGCGCCCGCGTTCGGCGACCTGACCGTAGGCGACAGTTTCCAAAAGCACAGCTATCCGTTCGGCATCGTCGTCAACGCCGACGGCAAGCGGTTCCTCGACGAGGGCGCCGACTTCCGCAACTACACCTATGCGAAGTACGGGCACATCGTCCTCGATCAGCCCGGGCAATTCGCCTGGCAGGTCTTCGACGCCAAGGTCCTCCACCTGCTCCGGGACGAGTACCGGATCCGCCGGGTCACCAAGGTGAAAGCGGACAGCCTCGAGGAACTGGCGCGTAAGCTCGAAGGCGTGGACGCCGAGGCCTTCCTGGCGACGGTCGCGGAGTACAACGCCTCGATCGACCAGGGGATCAAGTTCAATCCGAACATCAAGGACGGCCGCACCACCCGCGACCTCGCCGTGCGCAAATCGAACTGGGCCAACACGCTGGACCAGCCGCCGTTCGAGGCCTACGCCGTCACCTGCGGGATCACGTTCACGTTCGGCGGCCTGCGGATCGACACGAGCAGCCAGGTAATCGACAGCGACGGGGTTCCGATCCCCGGCCTCTACGCCTGCGGAGAGCTCGTGGGCGGGATCTTCTACTTCAACTACCCCGGCGGCACCGGGCTGACCAGCGGCGCCGTCTTCGGACACATCGCCGGGGCGAGCGCCGCCGCGAGCGCAGGGGCCGTCCCGGCTCCCGCAGCCGATCCGGAACAGGATTCCCAGACCCGGCCGGAGCTGTCAAGCGAAGCGCGATAGTCAGAGCGGAGGCACTGATGGAGCGTGGACGCGTGGCCGTCCTACGTGAATACGGCCGGCCCATAGAGCTCGAAGAGTACGAGGTCCCCGATCCGGAGCCCGGTGCGCTCGTGGTGCGCGTCGAGCAGGCCGGCATCTGCGGCTCGGACCTGAACATCATGCGCGGGGTCAGCCCGCTCAACCCTGGCGGCCGCGCGCTTGGCCACGAGGGCTTCGGTTCGGTCTACCGGCTGGGCGCCGGCCTGACCACCGACTCACTGGGTCAGCCGCTGGCCGAGGGAGACCGGATCATCCACTCGGGCGTGGAGCCCTGCTACCGGTGCTCGGTCTGCCTGCGCGGCGAGTTCGCCTGGTGCCCGTCGTACTCGCCGTCGAGCCGGACGCCGGGGAAGTTCCCCTTCTTCCTCGGCACCTACGCCGACTACCTCTACCTAGAGGCCGGCCGGCCGATCTTCAAGATCCCGGACGGCATCCCCGACTCGATCCTCACCTTCGTCAACTGCGCGCTCGGGACCGTCACCGATCCGCTGCTGCGGATCGGCGTCGACCCGGGCCAGTACGTGGTTGTCCAGGGCGCCGGCGGCCTCGGGCTCAACGCGGTCGGGATGCTCCGGCTACTCGGCGCCCGGCACATCATCGTCCTGGATCGCCAGCCCGGTCGGCTCGAACTCGCCCGCCAGATGGGCGCCGCGCATACCGTGAATATCGACGAGCTTCCGGACCCAGCCGACCGGGCCGCGCGGATCAGAGAGCTGACCGGCGGCTGCGGGGCCGACCTCGTGATGGAGCTCGTCGGTCATCCGTCACTGATGGAAGAGGGCATCGGCATGCTGGCCAGCGGTGGGACGTTTGTCCAGGTCGGCCTAACCTTGTCCGACGCCGAGGCGAAGATCAGCCCGGTGTCGCTGCTGCGCGGCAAGACCATCATGGGCTCGATCATGTACCGGCCGCGGGTACTGGCCATGCTCCTGGACATCTTGTCCAGGACCGACGGCGAGATCCCGCCCTTCGACCTGATCGTCTCGCGAACCTACCCGCTGACCGAGATCAACGAGGCGCTCGCGGACATGGAGTGGCGGTCGCGGGCCGTCCAGCCAGCCCGCGCGGCGATCATCCCCTGACCTGGGGAACCAGCCGGCAAGCCAACAAAAGAAGATCACCAGAAAGCGAGGGATCGTGACCCGGACCACGGGTGGGGCTGCCTTGGTGGCGGCATTGCGGCAGGAAGGCGTCCGGCACGTCTTCGGCCTGATCGGCACGTCGTTGCTTGAGGTCCTTGACGTGATTCACGAGGACCCGGATATCAGCTACGTCGGCGTCCGGCACGAGCAGAACGCGGTGCATATGGCCGATGCCTACGCCCGGGTGACCGGCCGCCCTGGCGTCGTGCTCGCCTGCCAGCCCGGGCCTGGCGCGACCAACCTGGTCACCGGGCTGGCCCAGGCGCGGCTTGCGTACTCGCCGGTGGTGGCCGTGGCCGGCCTGCCGGCCAGCGGCCACCTGGACACTGACGTGTTCCAGGAGATCGACCAGCAGGCGCTGTTCGGCCCGGTCAGCAAGCAGGTCCGCACCGTCCACGTGGCCGGGCGGCTGCCGGAGTACGTGCACGAGGCGTTCCGGATCAGCTTGTCGGGCCGCAACGGCCCGGTGGTACTCAACGTCCCCAGCGATGTGCTCGCGGCCGACGCCAACTCGGCCGGCCCGGCTCGCGAGGCCGCCGCTCCGGCGGCCCTCCCGGCCCCGTCGGCGTCGTCCGCGGCCCGGGCGGCCGATCTGCTCAACGCGGCGGGACGCCCGCTGATCATCGCGGGCGGTGGCGTCGCGTGGGCGCGGGCCGGCGGGGCGTTGATGGAACTGGCCGATCGGCTCAACGCCCCGATCGTGGCCTCGGCAGGCCATCCCGACGTGGTGCCTAACGATTACCGCCTCTACGCCGGACAGATCGGCCCGCGCGGCAACGCCGTCGCCACCGGGCTCGCCCGATCGGCCGATGTGATCCTCGCGCTCGGCACCCGGCTCGGGTTCAACAGCACCTTCTACAGTCACGACAACATCTCCGCTACGGCCCGGATCATCCAGGCCGACGTCGACCCGTCGGCCGTCGGCCGGTACTTCCCGGTCGAGGTGGGGATCACCGCCGACGCCGGGGAGCTGATCGGCGCGCTGCTGCCTGCGGTCAAGCAGGCGGCGGCCAGGGAAGCCTGGATCGGCCCGTTCCTGGCCGACCGTCAGGCCCTGCTGGCCGACCGGGCCTCGACCGCGGCGGCGATCGAGGGGGCGCTGACCCCGCTCGCGGTGTGCCTGGCGGCGCAGCGGGCCCTCCCGCGCGAAACGATCGTCACGCTGGACACCGGCACGTGCTGCATGCAGTCCACCGACGTAATCCAGACCTTCGGCGGGCCCGGCTCCTTCCTCGCGCCGCTCGACTTCGGCCTGGTCGGGTTCGCTTACCCGGCCGGACTGGGGGCCAAGGCGGCCGCGCCAGACCGGCCGGTGCTCACCATCGTGGGTGACGGGGGGTTCGGCATGAGCATGGGCGAGATCGGCACCGCCATCGGGGCCGGCCTGAGCACCATCACCCTGGTGATGGACAACGGGGCCTGGGGCGCGGAAAAGGCCTACCAGCGCGATTTCTACGGCGGCCGCTATGTCGGCGCGGACCTCGTCAACCCCGCCTTCGACCAGGTGGCCGCCGCGTTCGGCGCGGTTGGCGTCCGGGCGAGGACGGCCGACGATGTAACCGCCGCTGTAGCGCAGGCGCTGCGCGACGATGCGCCCACGATCGTGCACGTCCCGGTCAACCCAGATCAGATCATCAGCCTGCGTCGCGACGTGTTCGCCCACCGGTCCGCCGGCCAGGCTGGCTGATGCGGATCGCCTTCGTCGGCCTTGGCGCGATGGGACTGCCGATCGCCGAGCGGCTGGCCGAGACCGGGGTCGCCGAGCTCAGCCTGTTCGACCAGCAGGAAGATCGCCGGGCGCTGGCCCGGGGACTGGGATCGGTGACGGAGACGCTAGCCGCCGCGGTGGACGGCAGCGACGTCATCATCACGGTGCTCCCGGCCGACCGGCACGTCGAGGCGGTCAGCCGGGACCTGCTGGAGCGGGCCAGGCCCGGGCAGCTCTTCGCGGACCTGAGCACGATCGCCCCGGGAACGATCGAGCACATCGCGGGCTTGTTCGAACCCGTGGGTTTGCAGACGGTCAGCGTCGCGCTGACCCGCGGCGCCGCCGCGGCCCGGGCGGGTCAGCTGGCGCTGTTCGTCGGCGTCCGGGGCGAGGTTCCCGCGCCGCTGCGGCCGGTCCTGGCCGCGATGTCCAACGAGATCAGGTATGCCAGCACACTCGGCGCGGCGAAGGCACTCAAGGTCGCCAACAACATGGTGATGTGCCTGCTCGACATCGCCGTCTGCGACGCTCTCGTGCTCGGTGACCGGTTCGGCCTGTCCCCCGCTGCCGTCGTCGAGGCACTCCCTGGGCACGGCGCCGACAGCTGGGTGCTCCGCAATCACGTGGCAAAGAACGTCCTCGGGGGCGACCTCGGCCCCGGGCACTTCAGCACCAGGAACATGCTGAAGGACGTCAAGCTCTACCAGCAGCTCGCGGCCGAAGCCCGCGTCCCCGGGTTCCTGCCCGCCATCGCCGCGTCCTGTTACCGTGGCGTCATCGCCGCCGGGCACGCCGAGGACTACCACCCGATCGTGGTGGAATGGCTGCGCCAGTCGGCGGTTACCGCCGCGCCCCGGCGCCGCGGCGACTCCGCAACGCTGGCCGTGCTTGGCCGGGCGGTCGAGGCCATCGCTACCCTGGCGAACCTGGACGCGCTGGCGGTGCTGCGGCGGAACGGGGTGGAGCCGGCTGAAGCGGCCGCTCACCTGGCGACCGCGTCGGCCGGCAACCAGTCTCTGCCCGCGGCCGCGGCGTGGCTGGGCGGCGACCACGCGGCGCTGGATCCCTCCGCACCGCGGTCTGCGCTTGAGGCCGTGCTCGAGCTCGCCGACGCCGCCGACTACCCCGCGCTGCTGCCCGAGACGGCGCTCGCCGTCGCCCGCCAACTGGAGGAGAGCGTGCCATGAGGTTCGCGCTCATCCATGGCGGCGCTCACGGCGCGTGGTGCTTCAGCAAGCTGATCCCGGAGCTGACCGCCCGCGGGCACCGGGCGGTGGCGGTGAACCTGCCGTGCAAGGACGACGACGCGGGGACCGCGCAGTACGCGCGGGTAGTGATTGACTCGCTGGCGGCCCACCCGGAACCGGTGGTGCTCGTCGCGCACTCGCTGGGCGGGCTGACGGCGCCGCTGGTGGCCGCCGTCCGGCCGGTGCAGCTGATGATCTTCATCGCCGCGTTCCTCCCAGTGCCCGGCCAGAGCATGAACGACCAACGTCGGTGCGAGCCGACCATGATGCTCCCCTACCATGGCGGCGTGCCGGGCCTGCGCGATCGCTTCTACAACATGTGCTCGGCCACCGACGCGGACTGGGCCATGGCGCGTCTGCGCCGCCAGGCGCTGAAGCCCTTCACCGAGGTCACCCCGCTGCGGGAGTGGCCGTCGGTGCCGTCAGCCTACGTAGTGTGCACCGAGGACCACGCGTGCAACCCCGCCTGGGCGCGGCACGCCGCGCGCGAACGGCTGGGCGTGGAGCCGGCCGAGCTGGCAGGGTCGGACCATTCGCCGTTCCTGAGCCGGCCCGCCGAGCTGGCCGATCTGCTGGTCTCACTGGCGACCGCCCACCACGATCCGAGCGCCCGCCATGACCCGAGCCAGGTCAGCGCCGCGCCAGCTGGTCCGGACCCAGATCCCGCACCGCAGTGACCCCCAGCAGGGTCAACGTCCGCTCGAGCTCCTCACGGAAGATCTCCAGCACGGCGGCAACGCCGGCCTCTCCGTCAGCCGCCAGGCCGTAAAGATAAGGACGGCCCACCAGCACCGCGCGGGCGCCAAGCGCGAGCGCCTTGACGACGTCCGAGCCGCGCCGTATCCCGCCGTCCAGCAGTACCTCCATCCGCTCGCCGACGGCCGCCACGATCTCGGGCAGGCAGTCCAGGGTGGCCCGGGCGCCGTCAAGCTGCCTGCCGCCGTGATTGGAGACGACCACGCCGTCGAACCCCAGCTCCAGCGCCCGCTGCGCGTCGGAGGCTTCGAGAATCCCCTTGACGAACAGCTTCCCTGGCCACAGGTTGCGCACCCAGGCGGCGTCATCCCAGGTCAGGGTGGCCTGCATCAGCTCTCTGACCTGGATATCGACGGCTGTGCCGGCCGCCCGGAAACCGCCCGCCGCCACCAGGTTCCGGCCCGAGACCCGGCGGTGCCGCAGCGTCCCGTACAGCCAGAGCGGATGCCGCGCCACGTCAGCAACCCGGCCGGGCGTCAGCACCGGCGGGCGGCCCATGCCCGCCTTGCGTTCCCACACCCGGTTACCGACCACCGGGGTGTCGACCGTAAGGAACATGACCCGGTTCCCGCTATCCCAGGCACGCCGCAGCAGCGACTCCGTCAGTGGCCCGGAACGCGCGTAGAGCTGGAAGAAATGATCAGCGCTGGTGGCCTCGGCCACTTCCTCGATCGTCCACGAAGAGGCGGTGCTGAGGATGTACCGCGTACCGCAGCGCTCGGCCGCTCGGGCCGCGGCCACGTCGCCGCGCCAGTGGGACAGGCCGGCCAGGCCGGTCGGGGCGAGCAGCACCGGCAGGCTGACCGGCTCCCCGGCGACCGTCGTGCCGAGGTCGCACTTCTTGATCCCGGCCAGCATCCGGGGCCGCAGCGTCCAGCGCTTGAACGCCGCACGGTTGTCTTCGAGCGTGATCAGGTCATCGGCCCCCCCATCAACGTAGCTCCAGATCATCTCGGGCAGGCGGCGGGACGCCACGCGACGGTAGTCGTCCACCGTGATCAGCGTCTCCGGCTTCCGCCAGCGCAGGTCGAAGGCGGCCGCCTGAGACCGCTGCATGTCAGCGTTTCCTGCGCAGTCCGACGGTGACCACCACCAGCAGCGAGGTGACCAAGACGTTCACGATCGCCACCACCAGCGAGTAGGTTGCGATGCTGGGGAAGGCAGCGTCGATCTGCAGGTCAAGCATCGCATAGCCCACCGTCGGCCGAGCCGAGGAGCTGAGCAGCAGGGACAGGTTGACGTCGCCGATGATGAGGATAAACACCAGCACACAGCCAGCCGCGAAGTTCCCGCTCACCAGCGGCCGCACGATCCGCATGAAGGTCCTCAGCTCGGAACCGCCGCTTACCTGCGAGGCCTCGATGACGTCCTTGCCCATCTGCAGCTGCCCGGCGTTGGCGACGACCGAGGCGAATGGGATGAAGGCCAGGAAGAACCCGATGAACAGTAGCTCGTAGCTGCCGGAGAGGTTGAACGGCGGGCCGCCGAAGGTCAGCAGGATCCCCATCGCCAACAGGATGCTGGCGATGGCCGCCGGCGCCTTCACCAGGCCGTCAAGCAGTCCGCCGATGCGCGGGAAGACCCGCTGGCCGTACGCGAGCAGCTGCGCCACGGTCATGATGACGAGCGCGCCTATGACGCCGAGCAGCACGCTGTTCACGATGCCGTGGACCGCCTCGGCGTTGTGCCACAACAGTCGGAGGTTAGTGATCGGATCCCAGGGACCCGCCAGGCTGGTGCCCCAGAACGGCACCCCCGAGACCCATAGCAGCCCGATGACCGGCAGCACCACGGCGATGATGATGTACAGCACCAGGACGGTTCGCCCTATCCGCCGACCGCGCGAGCCGAGCCGCATGAGGGACATCGAGCCGCGACTGGTGGACAGCACTGCCTGGCCGCGCCGGCCCGAGCGCCGGGCGATCAGCCAGGCCAGCAGGATGGGCACAAGCAGCATGAGGCCGGTGATGAACGCCTGGCCATAGTGCGGCGGGAAGAGCCCGTTCACCATCCCGACAATGGTCACTGACAAGATGTTTATGTTCGCGTACGGGCCGATCACGAACGGGACCGTGTACATGGCCAAGGCTGGCAGCAGGCAGAGCAGGAAAGCCGACAGAAACGACCCCTTGATCGAGGGGATGAGAATCTGCCGGAAGATCTTCAGCGGTCGCGCGCCGGCCAGCCGGGCCGCCTCGAGGATGTTTGTGTCCACGTTGCGTATCGCTGAGGACATGATCAGGTAGGCGAACCCGGTGAGGAAGATCGTGTACAGGAAGATCATCCCGTACCAGCTATAGATATTCACCGGCCCCTGGCTCAGGTGCACCCCTACGCCCGCCAAGGCTTTCCGCGCGAGGATGTTCAGCAAGCCGGCCTGCGGGGCGGCGATGAACGTCCAGCCAAGCGGCAGCGAGAGCGCGGGCATCAGGAACGGCACCACCGGCATCAGCGAGCCAGCCCAGCCGAGCGACGCCTCGGTTCCTTCGTTGAGCCAGGCCAAGACCGTCGCTACCAGGGTGGCCAGGACGCAGGAGGTCACGACGACGATGGCGGTGCTGCCGGCTGCAGCGAGGATCGGAGTGGATCCGAACACGCTGCTGAAGTAGGTCCCGACGTGATCGCCGTACTCCGCCCCGACCTGCCGGGCGAGCTCTACCAGCACGACCACGAGGCCCGCGACCACCAGCACACTGAGGAACACGACGAGGCTGCGGAAGGCCAGGCTGGTTCGGCTGCCCTGGTAGATCAGCGGTCGCCGCCGGGGCCTGGCGGTCTCCTCCGGGCGCGGTGGGGCTGGCGTGTAGCTGGCCGTGTCAGCCATGGTCGTTGACCGCGAGTAGCTGGCCCGGGTCAATGTGCACCACTACCTGCTCCCCCTCGGCGGTTCGCTCCCGCTCGGGCGCGGACCGCCAGCAGCGCAGTTGGCCGCCGTCCACGGCGACCATGTATTCCACGTGGGTGCCCTGGAAGCGAACGGCCTGGACCTTGCCGGACCAGTGGTTCACCTGGCTCGGGGCGAGCTGTCGACCTTGCGGTGAGAACTGGAAGTCCGGCGGGCGGCCGAAGGCGGTCATCGTGGTACCGGGGGCGGGCGCGGGCTGGCCGGGTACGGGATTCCACCGGCAGGCCAGCTCCCCTATCTCGCTGGTGCCGGTCAGCGTGCCATCCGGGCGCGACTGGACAACCGTCAGCGGCAGCCGGTTGCTGTGGCCGATGAAGCTGGCAACATGCGCGTCCGTCGGGTTCAGGTAAAGCTCCTCGGGAGTGGCGATCTGCTGGATGCGCCCGTCGACCATAACCGCGATCCGGTCGGCCAGCTGCATGGCCTCGTCTTGGTCGTGGGTCACGTAGATCGCGGTGAACTTGAGCTCCCGCTGCATGCGCATCATCTCGAGGCGCAGCCGCTCGCGGACCACCGCGTCGACGTTCGACAGCGGCTCGTCGAACAGGACCACCTGAGACCCGCCGACCAGCGCACGGGCCAGCGCGAGGCGCTGCTGCTGGCCGCCGCTCATCTCGGCCGGCAGCCGGTCGGCCAGGTGGCCGATCTCCAGCCGGGCGAGCATCTCCGTGACGACGGTTGTGATCTCGTTTTTAGGGGTCTTGCGGCACCGCAGAGGATAGGCGGCGTTCTCGAACGCGGTCATGTGCGGCCACAATGCGTACGACTGGAAGATCATGCTCATTGGCCGGCGGTCGGCGCTCAGGTCCACGCCGGTCGCGCGATCGAAGACAGTCTGCTGGCCGATCCGGATGTCGCCCTGATCAGGCGTTTCCAGCCCGGCGATGCTCCGCAACAGGGTCGACTTGCCGCAGCCGCTAGGGCCGAGCAGGATGAGGAACTCCCCCGTGTTGACTTCCAGGCTGACGTGGTCGAGCGCGCGAGTAACGCCGCCGCGCCTGCCGCCCGCGGTGTAGTTCTTGACGAGGTCGGTGACCAGCACGCCCGGCGACCGGGAATTCCGACGACCGTCCACGCCCGCAGCATCGCCGCCGTCCAGGGACATCTGGACCACGCTCCCGTCAGCTGTCAAAGTAGGGCCCTCCGAGTCTCGCAACGGGGTAGGTCACGCGTGTATACGAAGGTATGCCGAGCGCCATGAGCAGTCAAGCGTGGGCCGCCGGCCAGTTGTCCGGAGCCCGCGAACGCCTTGGTCCGCAGTTGGATACCGTTGCCGACAGTCAGCGTCGATTTGCGGTTAGACTTCGCGGACGAGTGACGTTCAAACACGCTCGCCGAGCGCAGCGGCCCGGCAGTAAAATGTCGCTCTTTGGGGGTGGAAAAGACCGACTACAAGACGGGAGAACAAGCGGTGGCAAAGGACCAGAAAACGCCCCGCCTTAACGGCGTCTCAAAGCTCACGCCCTACGAGAGAATCCGCGATGCAATTCTCGAGGGAACCTTCCCACCGGGAGCGCAGCTGGTCGAGGTAATGATTGCCGAGATCTGCGGCGTTAGCCGCACTCCGGCCCGCGAGGCGCTGACCCGGCTCGAGCAGGATGGCCTGGTAGAACGCGGGCCGCGCGGGCTCATCGTGCGGGAACGCAGCCCTGAGCAGATCCTGGACATCTACGAGACGAGAGTGGTCCTTGAGGCTACTGCGGCTAAGGTCGCGGCCGACCGGCACACTGACCTGGATAAAGTCCGGATCACCCGCTTTATGGAGGCTTGCGAACAGGTCGACAGCGCCGATCCGACCGCCATGGCCGCCGCCAACAGCCACTATCACGAGTCGGTCTGGGAGGCTAGCCGCAACGTTGCGCTTATCGACCTGCTCAACCGACTGCGCATGCACCTGGCGCGGTATCCGGAGACCACGCTGTCCTATCCGGGCCGGTGGGCCGAGGCTCTGCAGGAACACCGGGCGATCACCGAGGCGATCATCGCGCGGGACCCGGCCGCCGCAGCCGCGCTGACCGAGCAGCACTTCGAGCGGGCTCGCGAGATAAGGCTCGAGTCGTGGGCTAGCGAACTGCACTGACGCCTCGCCCGGCCGGCCGCGAGCCGCCTCCCCCCCATAGGTCGAGAACCCTCCCATGATTGACCCCTTACGGGTTCACGGGTAGCGTGCTTCTGTATACACATGTGTACAGATGCATGTTGTCGCATGGAAGGAACCGATCGTGACTGCCGACGCCATCACTAGCAGCGATCCCGCGACCGTCCCGGAGCCTGCTCGGCCCACGATGACCATCGACGGCAAGTCGGCTCGGACGCCAGCGGAGCTCGAAGTCATCAACCCCGCTACCGGAGAGGTTGCCGGGTACTCGCCGTGCTGCACCCCCGAACAGCTCGATGCGGCCTTCGAGGCCGCACAGGCCGCCTTCCCGGCTTGGCGGGCGCTCGGACCGGACCGGCGCGGCGAGCTGCTGCGGGAGACCGCTGACGTGATCGAGCGGGAGGCGGACGCGCTCGGCCGGCTCCTGACCAGCGAGATGGGCCGCCCCTGGAACGAAACCAGGTTCGAGGCCCGGCAGCTCGTCGACTGGCTGCGCCACTTCGCCGACCTGCGACTGGAGCCGACGGTCATCCGCGATGACGGCAAACTGCTGCTGAAGGCGGTGCGCCGGCCGCTGGGCGTGGTCGCCGCCAGCACGCCCTGGAACGGGCCCCTCGGCACACTGGGCATGAAGATCGGGCCGGCCCTGTCGGCCGGCAATACCGTCGTGGTCAAGCCGTCGCCGATGGCACCGCTGTCGACCCTGCGCGTCGGCGAGCTACTGCGGGACGTCCTGCCGCCCGGCGTGCTGAGCGTGGTCGCCGGGCCGGATGAACTCGGCGTGTCCTTCAGCCAGCATCCGGTGCCCAGGAAGGTGACCTTCTCCGGGTCGATCGGCGTCGGCAAGAAGATCGCCGCCGGAGCCGCGGCTGACCTCAAGCGGCTGACACTGGAGCTCGGCGGGAACGATGCGGCCATCGTGCTCGACGACAGCGACGCGGCCGACACGGCGTCGGCTATCTTCCGCTTCGCCTTCGGCAACTGCGGGCAGGCCTGCGTCGCGATCAAGCGCGTCTACGCGACGCCGGCGATCTACAGCCAACTGGTCGAGTTGCTGGCGGAGGCCGCGTCAGCGGCCGTGGTTGGTGATCCGCAGAATACTTCCACCCAGCTGGGCCCCGTCATCAGCGAGAATCAGCGGCACCGGATGGAAGCGCTGATCGAGGACGCCGCGGCCCGCGGCGCCACGGTTGCCTCCGGCGGGGAACGCATCGCCGGGCCGGGTTACTTCTTCCAGCCCACGATCGTCGCCGACGCGGCCGAGGGCATGCAGCTGGTCGACGAGGAGCAGTTCGGGCCGGTCCTGCCGGTGATCAAGTGCGCGGACCTGGACGATGCGATCAGGCGCGCCAACGCGACCGAGTACGCCCTCGGCGCCTCCGTGTGGACCGCGGACCCGGAGGCGGCCCACGATGCGGCCGAGCGTCTCGAGGCGGGCACGGTGTGGATCAACACGCACCGCATCACCATCGGGCCGGCCCAGCCGCTCGGCGGCTGGAAGTGGAGCGGCATCGGCGTGGAGAACGGGCCGTGGGGCCTTGAGTCCTTCACCCAGCTGCAGGCGGTGCTTGAGCAGAAGCTCGAGCCGGCCGGCTAGTCCGCGGAGCCAGGAACCGCCGCGGGTTGTCGACGAACAGCCGCTCTTCCAGGCCAGCCAGCCCGCGGCGGCCCAGCTCGGGAACCAGTCGCCGGTGGCAGTAGGAGAACCCGTCGGGGTTGTACGCGTCGCGGTAGCGCCGCTCGTCCGCGTCCGTCATCAGCGTCGTCCGCGTGCACCAGTCGTGCGAGACGCACAGCTGCGCGGCGTAGCCGTCGGCAGCCAGCCGTTCGACCTGCCCGATCCGCTCGGCCGGGCTCGCGCCGCCGCGGAACGCGCCAGGAAAACGGTCGAGCCCCAGCCAGTAGCCGCGTTCGGCCAGGTCGGCGAGGTAGCCGTAGTCGTTGGTGTCGTGCACGTGAGCCAGGCAGACCGAGCCCGGGCTGACCCCGAGGGACTCAAGCAGATCGGCCAGCAGCGGATGCTGGCGGGGGCCGACCTCGCCGTGCGCGATGATGGGCACGCCCGTGGCCTGGTGCGCCAGCGCGGCCGCGCGGAAGATCTTGGTCGCGCCATCGTCGAGATGCCGGCCGCTGGCCACCTTGATCACCCCGGCGCGGGACGGGCCGCCCTCGATCCCGTCCTCGATTTCGGCGACGAAATAACGGGCCAGCTGCTCGTC
>Ga0210383_10002199_pt1 | contig 17678 bp, 8 predicted proteins | sample IncBWC14OmetaG_FD_160072 | JGI IMG/M metagenome (GOLD analysis project Ga0210383, IMG submission 160072) | Forest soil microbial communities from Barre Woods Harvard Forest LTER site, Petersham, Massachusetts, United States - Inc-BW-C-14-O ...
GCGGCGCGGAGGTTGTGGGAACCGGCTAGATCGAGTTTGAAGATATTGTGTGGGGCGGGAGAGAACGTAAAGGTGGAGGCGGGCAAAATGTCGGCGGCGAAGGTGCCATTGTTGGCGTTGGTGGAAGCGGTAGCGCCCGCGAAGGCTTGATCGGAACAATGGGATTCACTGCGGCAGAGACGGAGCTCACCGTTGAGGAGTTGGCCGGAACCATCAGCCTCGAAAGAGCCACCAATAGAGAGAGGGCCTTCGGCGTCGGAGCCGGAGAGAAGAAAGGTATAGCCGCCACGAAGCACCGCGGAGACAGTGTCAGGCGCGGCGGTGATGGTGACAGCGGCAGCGCCGAAATCCGCGGAATTGGCGCTGGCTGTCGCAGTAACTGCGAGAAGCGCTGGATTCGGGATGGTCTGGGGAGCGGTGTAGAGTCCGGCAGCCGAAATGGAGCCGCAATCCTGGCTGGAACAATTGGTACCCCCAACACTCCATGCAACGGCGGTGTTGGAGGAGCCAGTAACGGTTGCGGTGAATTGCTGAGTCGTAGCAACGGCGATGCTTTGCGTTTTGGGATCGACGACGACGGTAACGGATTTTTTCCCACCGCCCAAACCGAGGAGGTTTTCAATGCTGCCGACGTTGCAACTCGCGCACGAAAAACAACAGAGAACTAAGAAGGCTGTGGTCAGTGGTCGCATGCACGACGCTCCTTGGACTGCGCTTTGCGAGATTCCTTCCATCTTAAGGAAGGCCACTCTACGTTGGCGAACTTAAATAACCGAATGTGTTCGCCACCCACTTAGATCGGCCAGTGTTCGCCGGTTCTCGTTGCTCGTCGATTATTTCTGATCTGGATCCACTTTGACGAAACTGTACTTTGCGCTGAACTGGATGCGCGGGGCATTTGCTGATTGCCCATTTTGATCCATGGCCCAGCCGTACAAGAACTCAGCGCCGACGTTGAGCGAGCCACCGGGATTCCAGATCAGGTTGGCGCCGGTGTAGGTGGCATGATTGTAAGTCCTGGGGGGTGCCAAATCGGTATTGTCCACCGCCGCGTAAGAGTAGATCGCGCTGGAACGTAACCTCTTGGACCAATAGTGCTGATAGGCTGCCTCCACTCCCACGGCTGGAGTGGCGACCAAATGTGTTTGTGCCCCTGTAGCAGGCTCAGCATCAATGCCTAGTCCCGAGGTGTCCTGAATATACCGCGAGATGCCGTGTCCAGCAGCGACAGCGAAGATTAAGTTGTCCCGACCGAAGGTCTGAAACCCTACTGAGGTATTTATACCCCAGCCGAACACGGAACCGGTCCTCCCGTCCGGCAGGAACGCCGCGACAGAACGAAACAGTCCAGCAACCTGGAAGTGACCGCGTTCGAATTCCTCCCGCAAGCGAATTGTGCCGTCAGGACTCGGCGCGTTCGGCTGCGCATTAAATTGTGCGGTCGTGAAAATAATGTCTGAAGTTGGCTTTTCCGCGGAAATGTAGAAAGTCGTGTGGGGACTAAGTGCGAATCCATAGCGAAATTGTGGATTCCTCAGGCTCACCATGCCATTGGGGCCCTGGAAATCCAAACCATCCGGGAAAGCATCTGGGTCCATGAAGTTTGTGAAAGTCTGTCCGATCAGGAAGTTTCTCGCTTGTGCATAGGCGTGGCGGAGTCTAGGGGTAGTTGAATTAGTCCCGAAAAAGTCGCTTTCTACATAAAACCGAACTTCTCCAACCTTTGTGTAGGGAATCCTGAAATCCAGGCTCAAGCGTGTCGGCCTCACGGAAATGGTCGTATTGTTTACGCTAGTTATTTGGGGTATGGGAAACGAAGACGGAATGAACGCATCGATGTTTCCCGCAGGTTTCAGGTCGTAGATAAAGTCTGTCTTAAAGTAGCCGCCGATTTTCAGGATCGTCTGCGTTCCCGGCAACTGAAAAAATCCTTGGTACTTCGGGTCCAGAGGCACGTTATTGAAGCGAGCGGCTGCAAAGGTATCCTCAGAAAATTCCCGGTAACTGGAAGTGGCCTCGCCGACATGCGGAGATGTAGGCCCGACGCGGGGAGGTTCCGCGGTTTTAATAGTGCCGTTTTGGCGAGGAAGGGCGGCGGAAGGTGCAGTTGGCGCCTGAGTTGTGGGCGCTTCTGTTTTCGTACCTTTGAGTTGATCAATCTCCGCCTGCATTTGGGCCATTTGGGTCTGCATCTGATCGACGAGCTTTCGAAGAGCTTGGGTCTCGTCGGAAGGTGCTTGAGATTGCGCGATAGCATTTGGTGCGATCAACGCAGCCAGTAAAAAAGTCACCGCAAAAAGATAAAGTTTTCGGATTTTCATTCGGTTCCTCCTGGTCCCTTTGCGCCGCATCACCGACAAGCGGACTCCTGAATGAATTCAGGAGTCGCGTCACGACAGCAAAAGAACGAGAACCATTCCCCAGATGGTGAGCAGAGTGTTGCCGACGGCGTAGGTAACGGTGTAGCCAAGGGCGGGGATTTGGCTTTGGGCGCGGTCACAGACCAAGCCGAGAGAAGCAGTGGTCGTGCGCGCTCCGGAAAGAATGCCGAGCAGAATCGCGTCGTGGAATCGGAAGATGTACTTGCCGACGTATAAACCGAGGATGAGCGGCAAGGTTGTGGCAACAGCTCCCCAAAGGAAGAGACTGATGCCTTGCGTGCGGAGCCCGTTGACGAATCCTGGGCCTGCGGAGATACCAACAATGGCAATGAAGATATTCAAACCGACCGAATTCATGAACCAAACGGTTGGGGAAGGGATACGTCCGAAGGACGGACGTGTCGAACGCAACCATCCAAGAACCAGTCCTGCGATGAGCGCGCCGCCGGCCGTGGATAAGGTGAGTGGAACTCCACGAACTTTCCAGACCAGCGCCCCAATCAAGGCACCGATGGCAATTCCGGCGCCGATGAAGGCGACATCAGCTATATCGGTCGGGCGATCCGCGACACCAAGCATTTTGGCAGTCGCCGAAGTATCTTGTGTGCGGCCGACAACAGTGAGAATGTCGCCGCGGTAGATCTTGGTATTCGGCAGGATGGGAATGGAAGTGGCGGTGGCGCCTCGAGTGATCTTCCGGAGGAAAACGCCGCGGGAGCTGGGAAGTTGCGCGAGTTCGAGCAAGGTCTTGCCGTCCACGGATTTGTTGGTGACGTAGGCATCGACCCCCTCGATCGGGACGCTGAGCAATTCCGGATCGTCGACCTCTCTGGCGCCTTCCCCCGTGACTTTAACGAGGACTTCGCGTGCGCCGGCGACGCTGACAATATCGCCTTCGTGCAACAGGGTGTCCGCAGTGGCATCCTCGACAGTACCGTTGCGGCGTACACGCTGAATAAAAACACGAGCGTCAGGGACCAACGCTTCCGCTTCAATGGCACGAAGGCCAGCCACTTTGCCGCCCGGCTGCACACGGAAGCTGCGGGTCTCCCAACGGTGCCAAGCGGAGCCCGCCCCGCCGATTTCTTTCTTGCCACCAAATTTTTCCTCGTAGTCCTTGCAGGCACGCACGAGGTCCATGCGAACGAGTGCGGGGCAGACGAGAGCAATGACGATGGCCGAACCGACAGTGCCGAACATGTAAGTAACTGCGTAGGCGACCGGCATGGAGTCGAGCAATTTCTTCGTTTCGTCCGCGGCGAGGCCCACTCGATTGATGGCGTCGGTGGAGAGACCCATGGCCGCGGAAATGGTCTGGGAACCGGAATAGAGTCCCGCGGCGTAGCCGAGATCGTAGCCAACGAACTTAGCAATCGCTACAGGAATCACTAGACAGAAGAGACATTGGACCAGGGAGAAGAGCGCTTGCGGCACGCCATCCTTGGCCACGCCGCGAACAAATTGTGGACCGACACCGTAACCAACCGCAAACAAGAACATCAGGAAGACGGTGGCCTTGAGCGGCGGGGAAATGCTGATGCCGATTTGTCCGATGAGGACGCCAGCTAGCAGAGTTGCGGTGACGGAACCGAGGCCAATTCCCTTGAAAGTGAATTTGCCGAAGTAATAGCCGAGAGCCAGAGTGAGGAAGATGGCGATCTCGGGATACTGTCGGAGGGTCGCAGCAAACCAGGTAAGGATGAACATCGTCCAACCTCCTTAGGCAGGAACCTGAGCCTTCCAAGCATCCACCGCGACTTGCACCGCAGAGGTAAGTTGTCCTCCGATTTTGGAGTAAGCCTCGTCGGGCAGATTGGCCAGTGACACTCGCACGGACCAATCGGGGCCGGCAAAACCGCTTCCATTGAGGAGAACGGTGGAGAATTTCTCTGCAAGGGCGAATAAAACGTCAAAGGGGTGGTAGTTTTTCTTAAGGAATTCGACGAACCTGGGGCCGTGCATCTTTTCCGCCCAGACCATGATGTCGAGTGTGGCGTAGTAATCCGCGCGCATGGGATCCGGAGGAAGCGGCAGATTCATGCCAGCCCACAGTGCTTGCAGGCGGCGTTGCACGATTTGCTTCGTGAGTTTTTTGTAGCGGTCGTCCTTGTCCAATAAACCAAAAAGAGAGAACAATGTCATCTGGACCTGCTGAGGCAAGGACAGGCCGGCAGTGTGATTGAGAGCCACGCAGCGGCTATCAGCGACCATGCGATCGATGAACTTGATCTGCTCGGGATGAAGGGTCAACGGACCATAGCGAGTATTTAGTTCCCGGCGGACCGCTTCGGGTAACTTGGCGATAGACTTGTCGAAAATATTATCCTGATGAATCGCAACGACACCCAATCGCCATCCGGTGCAGCCGAAATACTTCGAGAAGGAATAGACACCGATGGTGTTGTGTGGAGCTTCGGCCATCAAAGAGCGGAAACCCGGAACGAAGGTGCCGTAGACGTCGTCGGTAACTACGATGAGGTCCGGACGGTTTTTCTGAATGAGGGTCGCCAATCGCTCCATGGAGCTTTCGCGCATGGCCACAGAGGGGGGGTTGCTGGGATTAACAAAGAAGAGCGCTTTGATGGACGAATCCTTAAGCTTGTCAATTTCGGCGTCGGGATATTGCCAAGTGTGTCTTCCGTCGGTGGCAGAAACTTCACTGGCATTGATTTCGACGATATCGAAATGGAACCGATCGAGGTGGCAGACTTCGATGTAGGGTGTAAACATCGGGAGAGCGAGAGCGACCTTGTCACCACGATGTAAGAGATGGTTCACCAGCAACGAATCGAAGATGTAACACATGGCGGCGGTGCCACCCTCGACGGCGAAGATGTCGAAAATTCCGGCGAGCGGTTTGCCACCGCACATTTCCTTGGCGAGGTATTCTTGAACGACGCGCTCTGCATGCACCAGCATGCGATCTGGTGACGGATATTGGTCGCCGATAATGCTGTCAACCAACTCGTGAACGAAAGCGTCGGCGTGGAACTTGAATTCGTTCACGGCGTATTCAAGGGCCGATCGAAGGAGACCTACTCCTGGCGCATTGGGATTTGCCGCCAAGAATTCCGAGAAACGTTTTGCTATCCCAGTCTTTTGGGGCATGCCGCCCAAGTCAGGCTCGTCCCAGACCCTTTTCGATTCGTGAATCGCAAATGTGCCCAGAGTGAAGAATGCGTCACGGGGAGTTGTGGCAATCCAGTTGGGATTGCCGCGGCCGGCATTCAACATGGTCTCCGCACTGTGCCGAGCGGATTCGCTGGCTAAATGGATTAATTTGTCTTTCAACTCAAAGGGGCTGAGCTTTTCGAGTTGTTTTTGTTCTTCGAGAGTCACCGAAAGACGACGCACCACTGGAGTGGCCATGGCTTTCCTCCTCAGACAAAGTGAAACTACTGCAGCTTCGAATTTTGTTGGCACAAGCCGGTGGCGAAGAAGAGACCACTGGGTGCCCTAGTCGCCCGACGCGGCCCGGGCAGTTTTTGGCTTTCCCTGCCTCACTGTATTTGCGATTGGTTCCTTAATAGGCACATTCACTGATTGCAGAAACGACAGATTAAATAGCTTCAAACCGAGTGCCGCACTGAATCCGTGTATCTCTTTAACGTCGAGCTTGCGCATAAACTCAATGGTCTGAGCATTGATGACCTGACCCGGCACCATGATGGGAAAGCCCGGGGGATATGGAATGACGAAGTTGGCAGATACCAACTCGGGGCCGTCCTTCAATCGCTTATCGATTTCAGGGCTGGACAGCTTCAAATGCTCACACTGGTCTTCGCGATAAGCCGCGAAGAAGGCGGCGCGCATATCGCCTTCACTCGTCCTGCTGGACGGGTTTTCGCGGAAGCGGTCGAAGAAACGACTGAAATTGGGAAGGTCCGGGACATCGGTCATCAACGATTTGACGCGCGCCTCAAAGGCCGACTTCGCAGACTTTCCGCCTTCGACAAGTTTTTTTTCGATTCCCTGGGAAATCTGAACGAGAACCTTGATGAGTTGAGCGATGTCGCTGCGCGTGTTGTTAATGTTGGTTTGGAGCAAGACGCTGTTGCGCGAGGTTTTGTTCAGTTGAATGTCGAAATCGGCAGCAAGCAGATTCTTGAATTGCGTGCCATCAAATCCGGCGGAGCCGCACACTAGAGTGAGGCGGGTGACGTCCAACGCAAATTCGTCTTCTCTGAGGGCCTTCACGACGGTGGCCCAATTGACCCCCAAAACGAGATAGTCCACGAATCCCGAATTGCGGAACTCGGCAGGGATCATTTCGTCGGCACCAAGCACACGGAAGTATTTTGAAATGAGCGGATGGGAATTAATCTCACGGCGAACGTCGAGCGCCAACTGGATGGCGCGATTCACGAGTTCGTATCCTTCCAACTCCATCTGGCGTCGTGCCACATCGAGCGTGGCAATGATCTGGAGATTGGGAGAGGTCGAAGCGTGGGTGAAAACCGCTTCGTGGAATTGCTCTTCGACGGTGTGGTAGTCCTGATCCTTGACCAGCACCATGGAGCCCTGTCGAAGGCAGGACATCGATTTGTGCGTGGAATTGGTTTGATAAACGCGCAGCCGCACTTTGCCGGGGTTTGCGAGGAGGCGAGTACCAAGCAGTGTTTTTTCGTCGGCATTAAGGTCGGCTCCGAACTTCTTTTCCTGCTCTTGATAGGCAGCGCGATAGGCGGGTTCCTTGAATTTATTTTCCAAAATGGCGGCGGCTCCCATGGCGGTGCGCCGGCGATAGAAGGGACTCCACCGTGCAAACCCAAACCACGCTTCATCCCAAAGAAAGATGAGGTCGGGCTTGATCGCGAGGCATTCCTCCATAACGCGTTCGGGATTGTAGATATGTCCATCAAAGGTGCAGTTCGTGAGGACCAAGAGACGGGCGCGATCCAAGCGTCCCTCGGCTTTCAGATCAAGCAGTGCTTTCTTGATGGTTCGGAGAGGAACCGCCCCGTACATGGAATATTGTGTGAGGGGATAAGCTTCGACATAGAGGGGATAAGCACCGGAAAGAACAGCGCCATAGTGATGAGACTTGTGGCAATTGCGGTCGACAAGGACGATATCGCCTGGGCCCAGCAGAGCCTGTTCCACCATTTTATTGGAGGTGGAAGTGCCGTTGGTGACGAAGAAAACGTGGTCGGCGCCAAAAGCTCGAGCGGCCTTGTCCTGGGCCACCTTAATGTTGCCCGTCGGTTCGAGAAGGCTGTCGAGTCCGCCGGTGGTGGCAGAGGACTCAGCGAGAAAGATGTTGATGCCGTAGAATTTGCCCATATCGCTGATCCAATTTGATTTGAAGATGGATTTCCCGCGGGCGATTGGAAGAGCGTGAAAAGTTCCAATGGGACGCTGGGCATATTTCTGCAAATTGTCGAAATACGGGGTATCGAACCGGTCGGCAATGCCATCCAGAATGCTGAGATGAAGTTCCAAAGGTTCTTCAACTTGATAGAAAACCCTTCGGAGGAAATTCGCGTTGACATCGCCGGCAACCGATTCCACTTTCCGGTCACTGAGAAAGTAGATATCAAGTTCAGGCCGCAACTGCTTTAGTCCTTGGGCAAGCGCCATGCTGTAATCCGCGGAATCGGGAGATATGCCGCCGACGGCCAAGTGGCTAGTGAGAAATTCACGTAAAACAGGGCTGTTGTGAGATGAATGAAGCGAAATGCCTTCGTAAACAATGACGGCTTCAATGCCGCCATTCAGAATAGTTGCGAGTACGGCGTCCTCAAATGAAGACACAAACACCGGCTCGTAGACGAATCTGTCTTGCAGTCCGCGCAGTCTGCGCAGATCCTGCGCCAGTTGCTGCCATGCTGTCCTGCGCGCAGGACTTACCACGAGCACTTCGAAATACGGTGGATGAGTAGCAGTGTCCTCGCCTGCAACGGGGACGCGTTCGCCGAGATTGATAGGCGTCTCGTCCTCACTCTCCCAGTCCCCGACGTTGGCGCGATAGGAATGAGTGAGCAGTGCATTGCCGATAGATTGAATTAAGCGGGCCGCACCGGTGGCGTCGCCGGAAAAAATCCGATTCTCGAGCGAGGCCAGCAATTTTTCTCCCGGGTAGGCAAAGAAATCTTCCCACTGCCGTAATTCCTGGAAGGCGCTAGTCACAGCCGTCTGATACTGCGCCTTGCTGGAATCCTGTAGAGCGAATGATCTGTCCCAGAGGCGTGAGGCTTGTAGCAGGTTGCGCCAACGGTCGAATCTTGATTCCTCGGCCATAAAGAATTGATCAACGCGAGGGGTTTCGGTCTTCGATGGGGTATTCATCATTCCTCCGCCTGCGATCGTCGGCTTACACTAGCGCAGGAGAATGGCCCTGACTGAGAATTCAGATATGAGCCGCCGGTTTCACTTAGGCTGGAGTGATTGTTAGCAGTGGTGAAGAAACCCAACAACTAGGGAAACCCCTAACCTCGAGCGAATCGGCCTCGTCGCCCGCGACAAGCAACGATGATTGCGCGAGTTACGGCACTGGGCTTTTGGCTGAGACACGCACCGGTCCGTCTGAGCGGTCGCCGAGGATCGAGTCGTCAACAAGCATGATCTGAAAATTGAAAAGACGATGACATCCGTCACCGGCAAGGCGAGAGTTTCTTCCTCGCCGGTTGCAGCTGGAGACATTGAAGTGAGAGTGGTGGGTGAGCGGGAGCTACGCGCCTACCACTTGTTCACGGGTCATGCGCGAGACGAGTTCGTCTTTAGAGGTCTCGAGCATCTTTTGGGGTGTGAGACGCGCGAACAAATCCAGAGTGCGAGCAATGACACCTGTCCACCCGGTTTGATGGCTGGCGCCAAGGCCAGCACCGTTGTCGCCATGAAAGTATTCGTAGAAAAGGATGTAGTCCTTCCAATGGGGATCCTCCTGGAACTTTTTGTTGCCGCCGTACACCGGACGGTGGCCCTCGGAATCGCGTAGGAAAATGGTTCCTAGCCTGCGGGCAATCTCACTGGCCACTTCGAACAGGGTCAAACGATGGCCGGAGCCGGTGGGACATTCCACCTTAAAATCGTCGCCATAGAACTGGTAAAGATTGAGCAAGCCCCGAATGAGCAGGGCGTTTACCGGCATCCAAACCGGTCCGCGCCAGTTGGAGTTGCCGCCGAACATTCCGGTGTCGGACTCAGCTGGCAAATACTGGACTGTGTACTGCTCTTGTCCGACCTGGAAGACAAAAGGGTGATCGAGATGATAGCGAGAGAGGGAGCGAATACCACAAGGTGCGAGGAATTCGTTTTCGTCCAACATATAGGCGAGGATTCGTTCAATTTTTGTCTTGTTGCAGACCGAGAGAATTCGCCGGCCCTTGTATCCAGCGAAAGACTCATCGGCGGGAGCGATGTGTTTCACCAATTCCGGGTGGCGCTTGCGGAACAGATCGATCAACTCCATAAGACGGGGGTGGCGCGCAGCGACTCCATGTTCGAAAACAGTAGAAGCGCACAATGGGAGCAAGCCGACCATGGAGCGAACTTTCAACCGAGCAGCATCGCCCGTGGGAAAGTGCAGGAGGTCGTAGAAAAAACCATCTTGGGTATCCCACATTTCGTCGTGGTTGACGCCGATTCTGTCCATCGCATAGGTAATCCAGAGGAAATGCTCCAAGAAACGGAAAGCAATATCTTCGTACATGGGGTCGGTTTCCGTAAGGATCAACGCAATCTCCAGCATGTTCTGACAATAGAAGGCCATCCACGCGGTTCCGTCTGCCTGATCTAAATGCCCGCCCGTAGGAAGTTGAGCGCTGCGGTCGAAGACTCCGATGTTGTCCAAGCCCAGGAAACCACCGGCGAAAACATTGCGACCCTCCGGATCCTTGCGGTTGACCCACCAATTGAAGTTCAACATCAATCCTTGGAAGGAGCGCTCCAGGAAGCGCAGATCAGCACGCCCCAATTCTTTTTCGACGTTGTAAAGAAAGAGAGTGGCCCAAGCATGCACCGGGGGATTTACGTCGCTGAAATTCCACTCGTAGGCGGGGATCTGGCCGTTCGGGTGTGCGTACAAATTTCTCAACATGAGTAGAAGCTGATCTTTGGCGAAGTCGAAATCCACCAATGAGAGCGCGAGGGTGTGAAAGGCGAGGTCCCACGCAGCATACCAGGGGTATTCCCATTTGTCAGGCATGGAGATGATGTCGCTGTTGAGCATGTGGAACCACTCGGCGTTTCGGACGCCACGCTGACCCGCGCCCATCAACGGGTGGGCGTTGTGTTCATCGAGCCATTTGTCCAGATCGAAGTAGTAATACTGCTTGGTCCAGAGCATGCCGGCGAGCGCCTGGCGATGTACGCGGCGCTGATCTTCGGAGAGAGAGGGTGGAGCGATCCTTTCGTAGAATTCGTCGGCGTCGGCCAACCGGGTGGAGAATATCTGATCGAACTTGTCGAACGGATGGGCCAGGGTCTGGGCATTGAAGCGCAGACGGAGGACGTGGCAAGCAGCGACAGGCACCTCGAGAATATAGTGGGCCGCCATTTTGGTGCCGGTGCGGTCCGGATTGACCGCTTCCTTTTTTCCATTTATGACGTATTGGTGAAACGCGTCCTTCACATAGGGGGAAGGATTTGGCTGGCCCCACAAACGTTCGGAGTTGCTTTCGTTCTCGGTAAAGAGTAGATCCGGCGAGCCTTCGATATAAAGGGTACGAACGCCAAGTTGCGGGTGCACGGTCTGCGCGGCATCGTCAGCGGTTTGCTGAAGGATAGGCTTGGACTGACTCTCGCCCCAGGACCAGGTATTACGAAACCAAAGCGTCGGAAGGAGGTGCACAATGGCAGGTTCCGGCCCGCGGTTGTGTACGGTAATCCGAATCAGTAAGTCTTCCGGGTCGTTTTTCGCATACTCGACGAAAATATCGAAATAACGATCGTCATCGAATACTCCAGTATCCAGTAGTTCATACTCGAATTCTTCGCGGGAGCGACGCTGATTGGTCTCAACAAGATCCTGATAGGGGAACGCAGTTTGCGGATACTTATAGAGATGTTTCATGTAGGAGTGTGTCGGAGTGCTGTCCGCGTAGAAGTAATACTCTTTTACGTCTTCCCCGTGATTTCCTTCACTGTTTGTTAATCCGAAGAGGCGCTCCTTGAGAATGGGATCGCGCCCGTTCCAAAAAGCGAGGGCAAAGCACAGTTGCTGTTTGTCGTCGGAGATGCCCGCGATTCCATCTTCTCCCCAGCGATAAGCGCGCGAGCGCGCCTGATCATGGCTGAAGTAATCCCAAGCATTCCCATCGTGGCTATAGTCTTCTCGTACGGTGCCCCACTGGCGTTCGCTGAGATAAGGTCCCCATTTCTTCCACGGAATGCCCTTGTCGCGTGCATCGTTTAGCCGCTTCTGCTCCGTGCATTCCGCAGATGACGTTGTTGTAAATTTCTGCTCCGGGGTCTTCATGACCAACTCCTTTTTCCTTTTACCTGGGGGGCATCGCAAGCATGGATCTGAGCCGTTGACGATGCGATCGAGCCTTTGTGAGGCTTGTACGCACACTTCTGTTTAGAGCCCGGTTCATCTACGGATTACCGCTGGACGATCGCTTCAGCAACTAGGGAAATCCCTATGTCACGCACGACCGAGAACAACAGTTCGATGGAGGTGCGTGTTGCCAAATAGGGTCACGAGGGTTTCTTGGCCGAGCCTTCTTTGGCCCACTGTTGCTTTTTGGCTTCGATAGCTTTCGGAGAGGGCGGATAGTTTTTGAAGGCGTCTTTAATATTGCTGTCAGCGGTCTTCCAAATCTTGTCGGGATCCGTGTGGATAAGTTTGACAGTGGCAAGCATGCGCCAGACGAGGCCATGGGTTTTGGCGGAGATGAGTTCAATCGCGAGCATGCCTTGATGGGTGGTGTGAGACTCCATTGTGTAGTAGACGAAACCCCAGTGATAGCCAAAATATGGGCCGTAGACACCCCACTTGGCGTTGCTGGCCACGTCGGCGTTTTTCTGGCTGTTCGCCCAATAGCGGACTACGAGGTCCGGATTCTCATCCGGCTGCACTTCTCTAAGTCCCTTGGCCGTGAGCTCGCGGACTACAGAGCGATGGATCCGATCGTTAAGCTGGTTTGGATTTAATTGCAGCCTGACAAGTTGTTCGACACCACCAATAAAGGCAAACGTTTTGAGCTGCGAGAAATCGAGATTGGGATCGAAGTCCGTGGAAATTTTAGCGACCGCCCGCGGTACAAAGAAAAACAAACCGAGCAACCCCGCGAGCAGGAGGAGAGAGCCCTTACAGAAGCTCCGAAGTGGTAGCGAGACTGATTTCATGCGATCCCTTTCGGTCTGGCCCGAATGAAACTTGACCGCCTCAATATTTCTCGGCAACAAATCTACGGCCCTTAATCGATGCTTGATCGTTATAGCTGTGTTTTTCCGCGCGTTTCGGGAGTTTCACTTTTTCGCGAGGGACTTTCTTGTACGGAATCAAGCTGAGCAAATGGGAAATACAATTCAGCCGCGCTCTACGCTTGTCGTCGGAGCGGACAAGATACCACGGGGCGTGTTTGGAGTCCGTGGCAGCCAGCATGTTGTCTCGCGCGCGGGAGTATTCATACCAGCGGCGAAAGGATTCCACATCCATAGGACTAAGCTTCCACTGGCGGAGCGGGTCCTCGAGGCGAGCTTCGAAGCGGCGATGCTGCTCCTTCTTACCGACTTCCAGCCAGTACTTAATGAGGATGATGCCGGCGTCGGTAATATATTTCTCTACAGTCGGGCAGAGTTTGAGGAACTGGCGGTATTGCTGCTCCGTACAAAAGCCCATGACATGCTCGACGCCTGCGCGGTTATACCAACTGCGGTCGAAGATCACGATCTCGCCAGCAGCGGGGAAGTGCGGCATGTAGCGCTGGAAATACATTTGCGTTTTCTCGCGATCGGAGGGAGCCGGAAGTGCAACGAGGCGAAAGACGCGAGGACTGACCCGCTCGGTGATGGCACGAATGGTGCCGCCTTTGCCAGCGGCATCACGACCCTCGAAAACCACAATGACGCGTAGTCCTTTGTATTTGACCCAATCCTGCAATCTGCAGAGCTCTCCCTGGAGGCGACTCAACTCTTTTTCGTATTTCTTGCGCTTCAGGGATCTTTCTTCCGCTGCAACTTCGTTGTTGGCCATAGAAAAACGCTCCTCTGTCGCAATCGAGACTCTTAGGGAGTAGGTGGATGAGCGGGCGCGGAGGTGCCGCTCCCGCTCATCCACTGCGACTCGTTCAGATTCCAACCGCCGCCAAGCGCGCGATAGAGATTCACGAGGGCAACCTTGCGGCCGAGGTCATAGATAATTGCGGCGCGCTCCGCCGGATACATCTGGATTTGCGCATCAATGATCTCAAGGTAGTTGGCGAGGCCACTGTCATAGCGAACGCTTGCCAGGTGAACCGACTCCCGATAAGCATCCACGGAACCGAGCTGTTCTCCATAGGCCTTAGCCAGCTCTTCATGGGCTGAAAGGGACGCTGAAACCTCGCCAAAAGCCTGGGTGACACTTTTCTCAAAAGCAATCTTTGCCTGATCGCGTTGCGCCAAGGCCGCGCGATATTCGTTCTTTAAGCGCCCAGCGGTAAAAAGTGGACCGGCCAAATTTCCGGCGAGACTCCACGCCCTGCCGGCACCTGTGAGTTCGGAAAGTTGCGGGCTCACTCCGCCAAACACGCCGGTGAGAGAAATTGTCGGGAAAAAATTTGCTTTGGCGACACCGACATTGGCGTTCGCAGCAATCAGAGCCTGTTCAGCCTGCTCAAGGTCAGGGCGGCGCTCCAACAACTGCGAGGGCAAACCCGTCGGGACCTCGGGCGGATCAAACTGATCCGCCAAGGCACTACCACGGGCAATCGGGCCCGGGTCGCGGCCCACGAGCAAATTCAACGCGGCCTCTTGCGCGACGATCTGCCTGTGGATGTCCGGGATTACCGCGGCAACGTTCTTGAGAGCCGCTTGTGCACGCGCAACTTCCAGGCCGGATGCATCACCACCTTCAAATTTGTGCTGAAAGATTTCCAGAGTATCCTGAAAACTCTTGACGGTCCGGGTCGCGATTTCCTGATCTGCATCGAGTGCCCGCAACTGAAAATATCCTTGAGCAACTTCGGAGAGCACGAGGAGACGAATGTCGCGTCTGGCATCCTCGCTCGCAAAATACACTGCACGTTGTGCTTCGTTTAGTTTGCGGATGCGCCCGAAGAGGTCCATTTCCCAGATGGTGCTGAAGTTATAGGTATAATAGGTATGGTTCGCAATCAAGGGGAACGGCGCTTGCTGTCCGGAAATGCTACCGCCGTATCCAACTTGGGGGTAATACAGCGAACGAGTTGCGCCGGCGAGGGCGCGCTGCTGCTCGACCCGGGCGAAGGCTTCTTGCAAATCATAATTGTTCCTAAGGGCATCGCGAATGAGATCTTGTAGCACGGGATCCTTGAACAAATCCCACCACGCCAGGTCGGCCTCGGAACTCACGCTTATTTGTCGCTCCGCATAAAACTGGGTTGGAGGCTGGAGGGCAGGGCGTTTGTATTTGGGGCCGACAGTGCAGCCGATCAAGAGAAGCGACAGAAGCGCAAGTGTGCTGGCACCTCGCATCAGTCGTGGCCTCCTTCGAGGACGGCGGGATGAGGCACTTCTACGCGAGGCTTCTTTTTGGCCACGCGTTCGACCACGACGAACAAAACAGGTACCAGGAAGATTCCTAAGATCGTGGCGGCAGACATTCCGGTGATTACGGAACTGCCCAACACTTTTCGGCCGATGGCGCCAGCGCCCTTGGCGGTCCAGAGCGGCACGCATCCCAAAATGAAGGCAAAGGAGGTCATCAAGATCGGCCGTAAGCGCAGGCGGGCGCCTTCCAGAGCTGCTTCCACCAGCTGTTTTCCTTTAGAGTGTTCTAATACCGCGAACTCGACGATCAAAATAGCGTTCTTGGCGGTAAGACCAATTAGCATGATGAGACCAATCTGAGCGAAAACGTTGTTGTCGAATTTACGGAGGAGTAGTCCGCCGTAGGCACCGAGAACCGCTACCGGAACGGACAGGAGAACGCTGAACGGCAACGACCAACTTTCATAGAGAGCGACAAGAATTAAGAACACAAACACAAAAGACATGGCGAAGACCATGGCTTGCCCACCTTCGGCTTTTTTCTCCTGATACGACATGTCGCTCCAGGCGTAGCCGAAACCGGCGGGCAGAACTTCCTTAGAGACCTGCTCCATGGCAGCCATGGCCTGCCCTGAACTGAAGCCAGGAGCCGGGGAACCATTGATCTGGATGCTTCGGTACAGATTGAAGCGGTTGGTGTATTCCGGTCCGGAGACTCGTTTGATGGTCACTAGAGAAGCCAACGGTGTCATATCGCCCTTGGAGTTTCGGACGTAGAAGTTATTTATTTTATCCGCGCTGGTACGGTATTCAGGTTCCGCCTGGAGATACACCTTCCATTGGCGGCCGAATCGATTGAATTGATTGACGTAGGCGCCGCCGAGGAACGCCTGAAGAGTTTGATAGACCTCGGTGAACTGCAAACCCTGCTTTAGAACGCGATCCTGGTCCACTTCGACATAAAGTTGAGGCACGGACGGGCGGAAGGTGCTTACGACGGAAGCAATCTCCGGCCTTTTTCGCGCCGCGAGCGCCAACTTATCAAGCATTTCTGAGAGCTGCGTGACGGTACCACCGCTGCGATCTTGGAGCATGAAGGTGAATCCACCGGCGGTGCCGAGGCCGGGAATGGCAGGCGGCCCAAAGGCGAAACCGATGGCTTCGGGTATTTCGCTGGCCATTCTTTTGTTAAGGGTGCGCATGAGCCCCTGCGCGGAAAGTTCCGCGGTGCGGCGATCATGCCAAGGCTCCAGCTGAAGAAAATAAAAACCGGTATAGGAAGCCGAGGTGTTGGATAGAAGACTAAAGCCAGAGATCCCGCTGAAGCTCTGAACACCGCGAGTGTGGGTCAGCATGTCATCAATCTTGCGCATGACCGCATCGGTACGTTGCAGTGAGGCAGCATCCGGCAATTGGATTTGCAGGAAGGCATAACCCTGGTCTTCTTCCGGGATAAAACTGGCGGGGAGCTGTCTGCCCATGCCAACGGATACGACGGAAATTCCCAATAGCAGCAATAGAGAGAAACCCCAGCGCCGGATGAGCGCACCGCTCCAGCTAACGTATCCCCCGGTCATTTTTCCGAACCCGATGTTGAACCAATCGAAGAACTTTCCGAGGGGACCTGTGGTTTTCTTACGCGGGCGCAACAAAAGAGCGGAGAGTGCCGGAGAGAGTGTCAATGCGTTGAACGCAGAGATCAGTACAGAGATCGCGATGGTTACGGCGAACTGTTGATTCAATAAGCCCTTAATACCACCCATGGCTGCCATCGGCACAAAGACCGAAGAGAGAATCAATGCGATACCAATTACCGGAGCGGTGACTTCTTCCATGGCCCTAAAGGTGGCGTCCTTAGGCGACAAGCCATGCTCGATATGATGTTCAACGGCTTCGACAACAACGATGGCGTCGTCCACCACAAGGCCAATGGCGAGGATGAGGCCAAAAAGAGAGAGCGTATTGATCGAGAAACCGAGCATCGGAAAGACAGCGAAAGTACCAATGAGAGAAACTGGCACGGCGAGAAGCGGGATGAGAGTTGCGCGCCAATTCTGGAGAAACAGAAACACCACGATTATGACAAGGACAATGGCCTCGAGAAGCGTGGTAACGATCTCTTTCATGCCTTCCGTAATGGGCAACGTAGTGTCCATTGCGACTGTGTATTCCAAGCCATCGGGGAATCGCGATTTCAAATCTTCCATCTGCGCCTTGACCTGTTTCGCGACAGCTAAGGCGTTGGAACCAGGGGCTTGATACACGCAGATAATGACTGCAGGCTTGGCGTTGAACCGGCCAATCTGCTGATAGACGAGGGAACCCAGCTCGATGCGCGAGACATCCTTGAGTCTCACGGTGGAACCGTCAGGGTTTTGGCGGACTATGATGTTGCCGAATTCTTCGGCGTTGACGAGTCGACCTGGAGCACGGACAGCGTAGGTGAATTGTTGGCCTTTTGGGGCTGGCTCGGCACCGATCTGACCCGCCGGGTTCACCGCGCTCTGTTGCTGGACAGCAGTGGTCAAATCGGAGACGGTCATGCCGAGCTTGGTCAGCTGGTCCGGCTTGACCCAAACGCGCATCGCGTAATCCGCAGCACCGAAGTTAGTGACTTGACCAACTCCCGGAACGCGGAGGAGCGCATCGTTAACATTGATGGTGGCGTAATTGCCCAAGAAT
>Ga0210383_10002203_pt1 | contig 17664 bp, 13 predicted proteins | sample IncBWC14OmetaG_FD_160072 | JGI IMG/M metagenome (GOLD analysis project Ga0210383, IMG submission 160072) | Forest soil microbial communities from Barre Woods Harvard Forest LTER site, Petersham, Massachusetts, United States - Inc-BW-C-14-O ...
TTTCCACCGGCTGGGCCCTCCAAAACCTCGACCCGAACCGGGTCAAGCTCGAGTATATCGGCCCGAAAAAAATCGACGGTCGCGAACTGCAAGGCATTCAGTACTACTCGAAGGGCAACACAGACATGACCGTGAAGCTGTATTTTGATCCAGAGACCTATCATCACGTCATGACAGTCTATTCGGCTGCGATTGAGCCCAACATGAGCCGCAACATCACCCAGAGCGTCAATCAGCAGGAAATCCGCTATACCATCGAGGAGCGCTTCAGCGACTTCCAGACTGACAACGGAATCACCCTGCCCCGCCACTACGACCTGCAATATACCCAGGAACTGCAGACCGGATCGACCAACGTCAATGAGTGGGACATGACCGCAAGCAAAGTCCTTACCAACATTGACCTCGATCCGGGGAACTTCGTGGTCAAGTAAGCGAACTCCAGAATGTGCCAATGTTCGCCGTGGCATCGCACAACTCGACCGCGGACGCCAAGAGCCTCCTAATAGCACGCAAAACAAAACGCCCCAGACTCATTAGAGTCATGGGACGTATGTCGATCAGCCCTCCCCCAAGTGCTGCTCAATCAGAAGACTAACCTGAAGCAGGAAATCGGTAAATGGCCAATCCGGGCCATTACCGAAGGTAACGAGCAGCCCATTACTTTACCGGGATCAAGTCAAACTTCCCCGACGATTCCTCATAGAATAGAGCACCCTCTTTCGCATCGCCGCCGCTCCAGTGTTTGTGTCCTCCCGGAACCCGCAAGAAATCGCCCGGACCTACCCGCTTCTCGCCGGCGTCGTCCTTGTACAGATAAGCCCCCTTTAGCACTACGATCCATACGTCGTTCGTATGGGTATGCAGTCCCGAGTCAGTTCCCGGCGCGAACTTGGTAAATGTGCCGTGCGCTCCCGCATCGGCATCCCCCCAGATCGCGGCCATGGAAACGCTAGCTGTCCTCGCGCTGAATTTCGCCTGATCGGCAGAGGCGAAGATCACCTTTTCGGTTTGCCCTTTCTGTCCCTGCACTCGTCCGACCGACCACGCGGCCGCGAGCGCCGCTGCCAACCCAACCACCATTAGTGACCTTTTCATTTTTGTCCTCTTCTTTTTTCGTATTGAATTCTCGACTCAAACCTAAGGCGGTCGCATTCTACGCTGGTGAGCGGGATAGCACCATCGCGGGTTTTCGGCGCGAACCCGCGGAGGTGCCACGCGTGCTGTCATCCTAAGCAGAGCGAACGCGGCACGCGCCTTTCACTCGACCGTCTCTTCTCTCCGGCGAGCATGTATTACCATCCAATCGTGACCTCGCACCTACGCCGCTGGTTGTCCGATCCCGTCCTCCTGCTGTGTCTCACCGCGGGTCTGCTTGCCTTCGTCGTCCAATCCGGGGAACTCGGCACCGCCGACACCATGCATCGCCTGCAGACTACGCACTGGCTCTGGACCTCCGAGCCGCAAGTATTCCCCAATGAATATCCCGAGTTCGGACTGCACGGCCGTGGCGGCCGGCTCTACAGTTGGTACGGGATTGGCCAGTCTCTGCTGATGCTGCCTGCCGATTTAGTCGGCACGTGGATCGCTCACTGGCGGGTCTTTTCCGATTACAGCGACGATCCCGCGGTGCGTAGCATCGTGGTCAGCTACAGCACGAACATTCTCGTGAACGTGCTCACGGCGCTGATTGCCTTTCGCCTGCTTCGCCAGTTCCGCTTCACTGTGCGGGAGTCCGTGCTAGGAGTGCTGGCGCTAATGTTCTGCACCACGCACCTGCATTACACCCAGAACATGATGGAGAACAACTACGTCATGCTTCTGACCTTGACGGGATTCTCTTTTCAATACGAGTGGCTCCGGACCGGTATCGGGCGCGCGCTGCTCGTGGGCTGCCTGGCGCTCGGGTTGAACCTGCTCACGCGGCTGACGACCGGCCTCGACTTGATGGCGGCTGGCTTTTTCCTTCTGCTCGTATTATGGTCGGAAAAAGTCAGAGGACGCGAACTATGGGGGCGCCTCGTCACCTACTGCAAAGTCGCTGGGCCAGTGTATGCGTTCTTCCTGGTAATTGACCGGCTCTATCAGTTCTACCGTTTTGGTTCGTTAACCAATACGTATCTGTCGCTCTATGGGCAGGAACAGCGGTTGCAGGATCCGACGCTGCCCGCGACTTTTCCCTGGAGCACGCCTTTTCGCGAGGGTTTCCTCGGTGCTCTGTTCAAGCCGGAGAAGTCGATCTTTCTTTTCGATCCGTTGCTGGTGCTCGCGATTTTGCTGCTCATCTTCTTGTGGAAGCGCCTGTCGCCGGAAATCCGCGCCTATGGCTTGACCACGCTATTGCTGTTGGTTGCCTATATCAGCTTTTATGCCAGGTACACTTACTGGTCAGGGGATTTTGCCTGGGGCGACCGCTACGTTTCGACTTCAGCGGAGCTGGCGGCGTTGCTCGCCGTGCCTTTGTTGCTGCGCTATCGCGAAAATTTGAGCGCGTGGATCTGGCGCAGCGGGGTCGTGCTCATAGCAGCCAGCCTGATCATTCAACTTGCCTCTCTTGCCTTCTGGCTGCCGCTGGAAATTTACCAGATGGAGACGCTGGGACATCCCACGTTCGTGATCGCGCTGCGCTTCAAAAACATCGCGGCGTTCGCGCTCGGCCAGATGGACGTCTGGGGATTGAATACCGAGGCCATGCACTGGGATGACTGGGATTACGTTCACATCACCACCTGGAACTTCCTGCCGTTCTTGCTGCGAAGAGTGGGAGTCGCGCCGGCCTGGTTAGTGAACACAGCTTTTGCAGCCTGGGCAATGTCGATCGCTGCTTTGGCCGGGATTCTCTGGCGGTTGAAGACGGAATGCGCCCGCATTCCGAATGGCTCCGACCTTTCGTAAATCGCAGCCTGCACTAAATTCAAAACATCTGGAATTTCAGATGCTCATTTCCCTCCCGAGTAAGGGACGTTTCTAAGAACGCTCTCAGCCAACAAAAATCTTCCGACTGAATTCGAGGTAGAAAGAACCATGTCTAAGTCAACAGCCGCTACTGTCAGTCTGCTCGCCATCGCATGCGTCTTCGTCTTCTCCCAGTGGATCTCGGCCCGGTTGGCCGCGAACACCATAGTCTCCGCCGTTTTCATGGTTCTAGTTCTAGTTGCAACCATAGCTGGAATGCGCTCGCGGCAGAGCTGGCGACTCACACCGCGGAAGCGAAGGATGCTGCGATATGCGGCGCCGGCGCTGCTGGTGCTGTTCGGATGCGGGTCGTCCTGGGCGAGTTTCAGCCTGACCTTCCAGGGCCTGGTGCAAACGCTCAATACGGGCGGCAGCATCACCCTCAGCTCGCCCTCAGGCATCGTCGTCGATACGGCTGGGGACGTCTACATTGCGGATACAGGCAACAACCGGATCGTGGAGGTGACTGCGCAGGGCGTGGCGTCGGTTGTCACTATCACCGGCTTGAGCCCGGCGCTCAGCGCACCCAGGGGAATCGCCATCGACGGCTCGGGAGACCTCTACGTTGCGGATACGGGAAACAACCGCGTGGTAGAGATCACAGCGGCGGGAGCGGGTTCGGTGATCAGCACGGGCGGCGTAACGCTCAGTTCGCCGAAAGGAGTCGCACTGGACCAGTCCGGCGATCTGTTTATCGCCGACACCACGAACAACCGCATCGTCGAAGTCGCTTCTGGCGGCGCGGCCGCAGCCCTCACGATCACAGTCTCCTCCGGCTCCGCGACGCTGAATACTCCGATCGGTCTGGCCGTGGGTGTGACCGGCAGCCTTTACATCGCCGATTCCGGCAATAACCGTATTGTCACCGTGGCCGCAGGATCCACCACGGGTGCGGTTGACTCGATCGTCGATGGCGTGGTCCTGTCTGTTCCCACGGCAGTGGCGGTCGATCGCATGGGCAACGTTTTCATCGCCGATACCGGCCACAATCGCATCGCCGAGATCGACACCAGCGCAAATGGAGACGTGTTGAATGTGGGCTCGCTCACGCTCAATGGACCGTTGGGCGTCGCGCTGGACGTATTTGGCACGGTCTATATCGCCGATACCGGCGACAACCAGGCTCTGGTCGTCGACCATCCCGTCAACGCGGACCTCGTTGTCGGCAACCCATCTTATTCGCTGAACAAAACAGCCGTGGGCTTTGGCCACGTCCAGTTGGGCAGTTCGACCGCCGTAACCCTGACGTTGCCTTTCACCACGGGCGGCTCGGGCGGTCTGGGAGCCGTCAAGGTGTTCACCGCCGGCCAACAGGGCCTGGACTTTACCTCGGGGACGGATACGACCTGCAACGGCTCGACGGGCCCCAGCACCTATTGCTCGGTGGAAGTGAAGTTCCTGCCCACGGCTCCGGGCCTGCGAAACGGCGCGGTGGTGCTCTATGACACGGACCTGAACCCGATCCTCACCGTTCCTTTGTACGCCTGGGGCGATGCTCCGGTGGCGGGGTTGTCTCCGAGTACCGGCAGCGTGATCAGCACCGGCGGCGTGACCCTCTCCGGTCCGTTTCAAGTGGCGCTGGACGGCGCGGGGAACATGTATGTCGCCGAAGATGAAAACGGGACCGTGACCAGGATTCCAGCTGGAGGAGGCGCGGCCACCGTGGTAGTCCTGGGAACTCCTGGCGGCGACGCTCTCGACGAGGTCGTTGGAGTAGCCGTGGATGGGGCGGGGAATCTTTTCATTTCAGACCATGAAAATGAACGCATCCTGGTAGTCACGCCCGCCGGTGTCGTTTCCATACTGAGTATCACCGGCCTCAGCCCGGTCCTGGGCGAACCCGTTGCACTGGCTCTTGACGGTGCGGGAAATCTGTATATTTCCGACTACTCCAATAGCCGGATTGTTCGCGTGTCCACGCTCGTGGTCGCGGGATCGACTTCGAGCGGCCTTGGGGCGGTCATAGGGACAGGCGCCTTTACTTTCACCGAAGACACGCTCACCGGCCTGGCGGTGGATGCCCAGGGAAACGTTTACGCTGGCGCCCAGAATAGCGGCAGCGTCGTCAAGGTCACGGCGGCGGGCGTGGCCTCCGAACTGAGTTTTCCGGGCATCACGCCTGCGATCAACGATGCCCAAGGGGTGGCCGTGGATGCGATGGGAAACGTCTATGTGGTGGACAGCGGCAACCAACGGATTGTGAGACTGACGACAGCGGGCGTCGCATCCGCGCTAGGCATCAGCGGACTGCCGGCTCCATCGGGTCTGGGCAGCGTGCTCTTTGGAGTAACGGTCGATCCCTCGGGAAACCTTTATATTCCTGACTTTCTCAACAGTCGCATCGTGTTTGTGAACGTCAGCGGCGGAGTTCTGGCGTTTCCCGGCACGGATGTGGGTTCGACCAGCGCCGCCCAGACCGCAACCGTAGCCAACCTCGGCGACCTGCCCTTAATTTTTGCCGCGGTTCCAACCTATACAGCGAACTTCTCGGAAAACACCGGAGACGAGAATCTGTGCGCGCTGAGCACATCGCTGGCTGCCGGAATCCTTTGCGACGTGGCGATCGAGTTCACGCCGCAATCGGCGGGAAGCCTCAGCACCGGCATCGTGGTTACCGACAACACCCTTAACCTTACCGCGACGCAAAGCGTCGCAGTTAGCGGCACCGGCATTGTCGTGGCAGATGCTACGGCGGTAGCGGTATCCGCGAACCCGACCTCTGCCAACATTGGGCAGCCGCTAACCGTCATGGCCACGGTGACCGACACGACGGCGGGACATACCGCAACCATTCCCACCGGCGGCGTGACCTTTATGGATACCGTTGGATCGACCACTGTCTCGCTGAACGGCGGCAGCGCCGTCACGCTCGGCGGGACCGGCAAGGCGATTCTTAGCGGCGTCACCCTAAGTGGCGCGGGCGTACACACCGTCACCGCCCACTATGCGGGTGTGAGCGGCTCGTTCGCAGCTAGCACCGGCATAGCCACGCTGACTGTCGCCAAAGATACGGCGACCATGGCCGGACCAGGGACCGTCCCCGTTCAGGTTGCAAACGGCCAGGCGGGTTCGGTTCCGGTCACAGTGACTGGAACTTATAGCGTGAGTGTGGTTGCCGCGCCGACGGGATCGGTGAGTTACAACGTACTGAATTCGTCAAACACCAGTGTGGCCTCATCAACGGCAACACTGACTGCAGGCGAAACGAACTCCGCCACAGCTATACCCATAGCCAGTTCGCTCGCCAGCGGGAGCTACACGGTGAGCCTGACTTATGGCGGCGACAGCAACTATGCCGCGATCTCGACCGCAGTCATCGTCCCGGTCGTGGTAGGCGCGGCTGTGCCAACCATTGTCTGGACAGCGCCTTCCGGCGGGATTACTTACGGCGCCACGCTGAGCGGCATCCTGAACGCGTCCGCGGTCAGCGGATCGACGCCGGTCGCGGGAACTTTCACCTACACGGCTACGCTCGCCGGAGGCAGCGCCGTTGCCGTCACCGGCACTACCGTACTCGGCGCGGGCAGCTACACGATCACGGCCACGTTCACGCCCACCGACACATCCACCTATGCTTCGACGACCGCGAGTGTGGCCCTAATCGTAGCCAAGGCGACGCCAACGGTGGTGCTTACCTCCTCTGCGGCTGCGGTGGGAGTGGGAAGCTCCGTTACCTTCACGGCCAACGTCACGTGCTCGGCCGGTACGCCTACGGGTTCAGTCAGCTTCTACGACGGAACCACGCTCTTGGGCACGGGCACACTGGCTGCGGGGGTCGCAACCTACACGACCCTGCATCTCCCGGTGGGCGCGCTTTCCATTACGGCCGTTTACAGCGGAGACAGTAACTTCTCGACTCTGACGACCGCAGGCCTTAGCGAGACGGTGATGACGGCCTATACCGTGACGGCTCCCACGACGCCGGTGCCGGTGGCGCCGGGAGGCGCCGCAACCATTGACATCACGGTGCCACCGCTCGGAGGTGCGTTTAACGGTATGGTTACTCTTTCGGCTACCGGACTTCCGCCGGGCGCAACCGCTACGTTCAATCCTCCCACGGTCACACCGGGCAGCGCGGGCGCACCGACGGTGCTGACCATCCAACTGGCAGCGCTCACTGCTGGCATTCCAGCCCGCGACCTTCCCTCAAACCGTCGCGGACTTCCGCTGGTGCCGGCCAGTCTCGGCTTCCTGCTATTCGGGGCAATCCTGGGGGGCAAGCGTATCCCGCGAATGCTGATGCTGGTTTTCATGCTCGCGAGTCTGGGAGTTACGACCTCGCTGCTGACCGGCTGCGGCGGCGGGTTTGCCAGCACTCCCTCTACACCGCCGGGAAATTACATCGTCACCGTTACGGGGACGAGCGGAGCATTCCAGGCCTCAACCACGGTAACGCTGGTGGTGCAGTGAGAAGAATTCGCTCCGGGAATTCAACGCGCCAGACTCCGGGAATGGATTCTGCGAACCAGACAACAAGGACAAGGACGAGGACAAATTCAATGCGGAAATTAGCGTTCGTAAGTAAAAGGACAGTTGCTTTTCTTCTGCTGGCTCTCGCATTCGCCGCGATGGCAGCCCGCCCCGCGCTGGCGCAAAGAGGTTCTCTGGTAGATGTAGGCGTCGACTACAACTACGTGCGGACGAACCTGCCGGCGGGAGGCTGCGGATGCTTCGCGCTGAATGGCGGCAACGGCTGGGTCGCGTTCAACTTCAGCCGCTCTCTGGGCATCGTCGGTGAAATCGCCAGTCAGGATGCATCCAACATCTCGAGCAGCGGAGCTGACTTGACGCTTACTTCGTTTCTGGCCGGTCCCCGCTACCGAAGGACCGTTGCAGGCCACTTCGCGCCGTTCGTTCAAGTGCTCCTCGGCGGAGCCCATGCGGGTGGAAGCCTGGCTCCGGGCAATTCCGGTATGCCGGGATCGGCCAACGCGTTTGCCATGATCGCGGGCGGCGGACTCGATATCGGCCTCACCCGGCATATCGCTTTGCGAGCCTTTGAGGCCGACTATTACCTGACGCGTTTCGATAATGGAGTGAATGATCATCAGAACAACCTTCGTATCGCCGCCGGCGTGATCATTCGGTTTGGAGGAGGTAGATAACCGGTTGGGAACTCTGAAGGAGATCGAGCGAGCTACTCCACTGTAACCGACTTCGCCAGATTCCGCGGTTGATCTACATCGCATCCCCGCCTCACGGCGATGTGATAGGCGAGCAACTGCAGGGGAACGATTTCCAGAATCGGCGAGAGTTCTTCCGGGGCGGCGGGAACGTAGAGAACGTGGTCGGCGGCTTCCTTGATTTCTTCGTCGCCTTCGGTCGCGAGCGCGATGACCACTCCGGAGCGGGCCTTCACTTCTTTCAGGTTTGACATCGTCTTCTCGTAGCGCAGCATCGAGTCGGGATCGTTGGCATCGCGCGTGGCGATGATGACCACGGGAAGATTTTCGTCGATCAGGGCGTTGGGGCCGTGCTTCATCTCGCCGGCAGGGTAGCCCTCGGCGTGAATATAAGAAATTTCCTTGAGCTTGAGCGCGCCTTCGAGAGCGATGGGATAGTGAATGCCGCGCCCGAGAAAGAGAAAATCCTGAGCGCGCTGGAAGCGCTTGGCTAACTCTTCACAAGCTTCATCGTGAGTGAGAATGTTTTCCAGCTTGCCCGGAATGAGCGTAAGTTCCTGCGCGGCTTTGCGAGTCCGGTCGGCGTTCATAGCGCCTCGCACTTGCGCGAGGTAAAGCGCGAACAGATAAAGCGCGGTGAGCTGGCAGGTAAAGGCCTTGGTAGACGCTACGCCGATCTCCGGGCCGGCGTGAGTGTAAATGGTTCCCGCAGCTTCGCGAGTAATCATGGAGCCGACGACGTTGCAGATGGCCAGCGTCTTCGAGCCTTTGGCTTTGGCCTCGCGCTGGGCGGCGATGGTGTCGGCGGTTTCGCCCGACTGCGAAATAACAAGAGTGATAGTCTCCGGGCTGACGATGGGATCGCGATATCGCCATTCGCTGGCGTAATCGACTTCGACCGGAACGCGGGCGAAACTCTCGATCATGAATTTGCCGGCTTGTCCGGCATGCCAGCTGGTGCCGCAGGCCACGATGTTGATCTTTTTTGCGGCGCGGAATTCGGCTTCGCTGATCTGCATCTCGTCGAGGAAGATGTGGCCGGTGTCGAGCGAAATGCGTCCTAACGTCGTATCGCGGACGGCGCGCGGCTGCTCGTAAATTTCTTTGAGCATGAAGTGCTTGAAGCCGCCTTTTTCCGCCATGATCGGATCCCAGGTGACGTGCTGCACCTGGCGCTTGAGGGGTTTTCCGTCGAAATCCGTCAGTTGCACGCCATTGGCGGTGACCACGGCGAGGTCGCCATCGGCCAAAAAGAAAATGTCGCGCGTGTGATAAAGAATGGCCGGGACATCAGAGGCAACAAAGTATTCGTCGTTGCCGAGGCCCACCACCAGAGGAGGTCCGTTGCGCGCGGCCACGATCTTATTCGGCTCATCGACGGAAATGACGGCCAGGGCGAAGACCCCGGTGAGTTCTTTTACGGTCTTACGAACCGCCTCTTCGAGATGAGGATGGCGGCCGTTACCACTCTTGAGGTGTTTTTCGATCAGATGAGCGATGACTTCGGTATCAGTTTCGGTGGAGAACTTGTGGCCTTCTTCAATGAGCTTTTTCTTCAGGCTGAGATAGTTTTCAACAATGCCATTGTGCACGACGACAATTTTGCCGGTGCAATCCCGGTGAGGATGAGCATTTTCTTCCGTGGGACGACCGTGTGTAGCCCAGCGAGTGTGGCCGATGCCGTAGCTGCCTTCGAGCGGCTTGAGGCGGATGGCTTCTTCCAGGTTGCGCAGCTTGCCTTCGGCGCGGCGGATCTGCAGCTTGTCCCCATTGCCGGCGACGGCAATTCCAGCAGAGTCATACCCGCGGTACTCGAGACGCCTCAATCCCTCGAGGATGATCGGAACCACTTGCTTCTTGCCGACGTAGCCAACGATTCCACACATGCGGGAACTCCAGGAATTCAGTCTGCGAGGGAGCAGTGAAACTCTTCAATGACCGGGTTCGTGAGCACATCGCGAGCCATGCGCTCAACTTCGGTTTGCGCTTCTTCGCGGCTTAGCCCGCCATCGAGGGTAAGTTCGAAGTATTTTCCCTGGCGGACGTCCTCTAGACCTTTATAGCCCATCTTCTTGAGCGCACCCTGGATCGTCTTGCCTTGAGGATCAAGAACGCTTTTCTTGAGCGAAACGTAAACGTAGGCTTTCATGGAGGAGTCAATTATACGTCAGCTCCGCAGAGGTTTGCCTCGGAGGGCGAGAAGAGGCTAGCGGCTTAGTTTGAATTTGCCCTCTTCTTGAGGGGTGTCTTCCCGAAGCCCGGTGCAGTTTAGCCGGGTGAGGGATCTCCCATAAACATGCGCATCGGCGTGGGAGGTCCCTTCGACTTCGCTCAGGGGCAAGCTCTCCGCTCCGCCTGAAAGGCGGGTCCGCTCAGGATGACGCCATCGAAAGAAATTCAACCAAGCTCTTGCAGCTTGCGCTCCAGATCAGCTCGCGCCTGTTCGAGCATCGCGCGGTGATGGAGATTATGGCTGCTTTCGAGTTGCTGCAACACGCGACGGAGCGACAGGCGAAGGTTCTCTTGCTCGCGAAGTCGGCCCGCGGCTTCCCGTGTCAGACGTGGCTTTTCGGGTGTGCTTCTTGCGGCAGCTTCGTCCTGTTGTGCCTCCACAGACTTGCTTTCCCAGCCTCGGGCCATGGGTTCAGTATAGCGTTATGCGGGAACGGTGTTGGAATCGCTGGAACGTCAGGAAGATGGTGAGGCGCTCGTAGCGTCCCATCTTGGGAAGAATCCGTTCACTAAACGGATATGGCGAAGAAAACTGATAATTCCCTGACAGAATGAGTCTATAATGCCGCTGAATCGGGGCAATTGAGCGGCGCTTTTTCGAGGGGGAAACGTCGCGAGGTCAGGTGTAGTGTTCCCCTTGAGTGCGCGACGCTTAGAACGCGATGCGCAGCGCTCCCTAGCGCTGCTGGAGATGGCGGAGGTAGTGTCTCGAAGCCGCCAACCGGCGGAAGCCCTCTTTGAGTCGGAACAGTTGCTGAGCGCTTATTTCAGCGCATCCAAAGTGGGTCTTTGCATTTTAGATGCCGACCTACGGTATCTCGCAATCAACAAAAACCTGGCAGAAATGAATGGCATACCGGCTGAAGCGCACTTGGGGAAGAGCGTGCGCGAGATGTTGGGCGATTTTGCCGAATTGCTGGAGCCGCAGTTCGGCCAAGTATTGGCTACGCGGCAACCCATCCTGAATCTTGAAATCAGTTCCATAATCCCCACCCGGTCCGAACCTGGGCACTGGCTTGAACATTACATTCCCATCAAGGGTGCGACTGGCGAGGTCACGCAAATCGGTGTAGTCGTGGTCGAGATTACAGAACAAAAGAGACTCGAGGAATCGTTGCGTGGAGTCTCGGAGATGTTGCGGGAGGAGAAAAAGCGGCACCAGGTGTTGCTGGAGGTGAGCCGCGTGCTGGCCGCAAAGTGGGATGCGCGGCAGGTTTTTCCAAAGATTTCTGCCTATCTGCGCCGGGTGTTGCGGCAAGAATATGCGGCTCTCGCCGTGCACGACGAAAAAAGCGGTCAGTTGGTGCGGCAGGCCGTGGATTTTCCCCTGCGGAAAGGGCCAGCCGTTGATATCGAAATCAATTCGGCAAGAGATCCCCACGGCAAAGCCCTGCTGGAGCGCGCGCCGTTGATTTTCAGCAAAGACGAAATGCAAGAGTTCCCCGCCGGAGCTACGGACCACTTGCTGGCCGAGGGCTTGCAGGCGCTGTGTTGCGTTCCAATGCTCCGGCCCAAGGGGCCGCTGGGAGTTCTAGTGCTCGGCAGTACTCGGGCCGAGGCCTTCACGACGAACGACCTGACGCTGCTCAATCAGGTCGCTGCGCAACTTGCGATTGCCATAGAAAACGCGCGCACCACGACCGAAGTGGAGCAGCTCAGAAGCCGGCTGGAGCACGAGAAACGCTTTCTCAAAGGTGAACCCCGCACTCGCCTTCATTTTGAGGAGATCATCGGGGAAAGTTCCGCCGTGAAGAACGTTCTGGATCAGGTTGCAATCGTCGCCGCCAGCGATGCGACTGTTCTGGTCCTGGGAGAAACCGGAACCGGCAAGGGACTTATCGCACGCGCTATCCACAACACAAGTAAACGCAGGGACCGAAACTTCATCACGTTGAATTGCGCCGCGATTCCCACCGGACTGCTGGAAAGCGAATTGTTTGGACACGAGAAAGGCGCATTTACAGGCGCGGTCAGCCAGAAGGTCGGGCGCCTGGAACTCGCGGACAAAGGCACTCTCTTCCTTGACGAGATCGGCGAAATCCCTCTGGAGCTGCAGCCCAAGCTGCTCCGCGTGTTGCAGGACCATGAGTTCGAACGGCTAGGAGGGACGCGGACGATTAAGGTAGATCTGCGCCTGATCGCGGCTACCAATCGCGAACTGGCACGGAGCGTGGCCGATAAAGAGTTTCGAAGCGACCTGTTCTACCGCTTGAATGTATTTCCGATTCGACTGCCATCGCTAAGGGAACGGCGTGAGGACATCCCATTGCTGGTGCGCTACTTTGTCCAGAAATTTGCCCGCGGTATGGATCGCGGCATCGAGACAGTTCCGAGCGAGACCATGAACACACTTGCCAACTGGGATTGGCCGGGCAACGTAAGAGAGCTGGAAAACTTTATTGAGCGATCGGTCATTCTCACCGAGGGAACGGCCTTGCGCGCGCCCCTGGCTGACCTTCAGACCCAATCACCCGGCTCTGGCGCCGCAGCGCATACGCTCGAGGGGGCAGAACGCGAACATATCGTTCGCGTGCTGCGGGAAACTCGCGGAATGATCTCCGGTCCCACGGGAGCGGCCCGCCGGTTGGGTCTGAAGCGCACCACGCTGCAGTCGAAGATGCAGCGGCTGGGAATTACGCGTCGAGACTATGCCGGCCGGGAAACCGACTAGCGTTCTTATTTCAGCTCCACGGTATTCCGCGTATTGCTATTTCAGCTTAACAAAGAGCAGAACAAAGATCGCCCACACCCCGACCGTGATGGGAAACTGCACCAGGGCAGCATCGCGCATTCCACCTCCCCTGGGCAGAGCGTACGTAAGCACCATCATTGCCAGAGCGGTAAGCACACCTAGAACCAGTTTGCTTTTCCAGGTCATGAATGTTTGTGCCTCACTTTCCCCTTTTTCTCGGACGTATCTTCTCGCCGGCCGGGAGTATATCTCGCAAAGACAACCTGAACAAGTAGCAGCCGATAGCTGGCGATGAGGCGCGAAACTTTGAGACTGTCATTAAAGAGTAGAGGTTTCAAGTGCCGATTGATGCTCGGGTTGCCGAATGGTCGGCAGCTTGCTAGTTGTAGGGGCTATGGGCTGAGCTTTCCCTTCAGAGAGTTAGACCGCTTTCGGGACTGGGCCATTCTGGAACTTCGATTGCATCAGCGTTCCGTGATCGGGAAGTAAGTCGAGCAGATTTCCCCCAAACGCGGACCGAGTCGCACTCACCCTGGCGCAACGTCGGCCGCATCCGGATCAGGAGTGAACCGTGTTAGTGGCTAGGAATTATCAGCCGAGCAATCTGGTTCGATTACTGCCGGCGCCTGTCAGGAACTCCGCTCTGGCGGAGGATTTGTCGAGAAGTGAAGCGTGGCGGGGGAGATCGCTGGCCCGCGAAGAAGCGTGGGCAGAGGGGCGTCAGTTCGGGGCAGGATCGCGCCCGGAGCCATGGCACGATGCAGTTCTCGGCGACAACAATCCCGAGGCGGTTGATCCTCTGTATCTATTTGCCTGCCAACTGGAGTGGGAGCGAGGCGCCGCCCCCAGTGCCGCTTGGGAAGTGATTTCCGCGGCGCGCAGTCCGCACGCCGATACACGGGCCCATGCCCGCTCTTTGCTCGAGCGTTCGCAGCAGACGAGGTCGCATCAAGAGGATGTCCCCGAAGAACAGGGACACCGGCGAAGTTCGACAGCGGAGGCAGGCATGAGAACTCCCTACGGTATTGAGATCATCGAGAGCTGCATGGGCTGCAAGGCGAGCCGGGCAGGCTTTTTCTGCCGCTTTTCGCCGGCGGTGCTGCGATCAGTGGATGAAGACTGTCACCACAGCGTTATGCCGGCAGGAGCGGTGCTGTTTGTGGAGGGGCAGACGCCACGGGGCGTGTTTATTCTTTGCTCCGGCAAGGTGAAGCTGTCAACGACATCGAAGGAAGGCAAGGTTCTGATCCTGAAGCAGGCGGAAGCCGGTGAAGTGCTGGGATTGAGCGCCGCCATTTCCGGCACGAACTACGAAATGACTGCGGAGACCGCTTCTCCCTGCCAGTTGAATTTCATTGGCCGCCAGGACTTGATGAACCTGCTGCAGAATCAGAGTGAAGTGGGTGTGCACTCCGCACTGTGGCTGAGCCATGAGTTCCAAGGTGCGTATCGGGACATCCACGATCTGGTGCTGGCCCGTTCTTCGTCGGGAAAACTGGCGAGGCTTTTGTTGTCGTGTGCTCCCACTGGGATTCAGAACTCGGCAGAATTACATCTGCGTTCGGTCATGACCCACGAAGAAATGGCACAACGCATCGGCTCCTCGCGGGAAACCGTTACGCGGCTGTTGAGTGATCTGAAGAAAAAGAGGTTGATCCGCCTGGAAGGCGCGACCCTGGTAATTCGCGACCGGACCGGGCTGGAAGCTCTGGCAGTTTAGCCCTTCCCCCACCCGGGAGGACGGCCCCGAAACTGGGGCCGCCCTCCGTTGTTTCGCTGCACTGTCATCGATCCCCATCCGAGCGGAAGTGAGTAGGTTTGTATTCCGGCACGCTGATTACCGATCTGATGGCAAGGGTCGAAAGCGCGGAGCAGGCGGCTGCGTCCCTTCCCACAGAAGAGAACCACTCTCACTGCCGCGCCATGGGAGTTAAGCGCGCAGACGCGGCGGCCTCAGAGGCCGAAGAGCTCGCGCAGCCGTTTAGTTTGCGCCCGGCTGACTGGAATCTCGCTCTGCTTCTTATCATCCATGCGCAACTGGTAAGAACTCTTGAACCAGGGCACGACTTCGCGAATACGGTTGATGTTCACCAGGTAGGAACGGTGTGCTCGCCAGAACAGGCCGGGGTCCAGGCTGCCGAGTAGTTCTTCCAAGGTACGGCAGTTCGAGTGCCCCTCCATGCCTGCGGGGCCGGCGGTGACGACCGTGATCACTCCGTCCTCGATGGAGGCATAACAGATTTCCTTTTGGTCCACCAGGAACATTCGCCCTACCGCCTTGAGCAGGATTTTTGAAGTTTGAACCTTGGGCGCCTGCAGCATGCGGACAAGCGTGTCGATCTTTTCCGCGGGCAAGCCTTCGGCTCCCTGCTGGGCGCGGGCCCGCTGCACCGATTGTGCCACGCGCTTCTTGTCGAAGGGCTTGAGCAGATAATCCACCGCGTTGACCTCGAATGCTTTCACCGCATACTGGTCGAAAGCCGTGGCGAAGACGATCTTAGGGAGAGGAATCTTCCGGTCGAGAAGTTTCTTGATCACGCCGAAGCCGTCGAGTCCGGGCATCTGGACGTCGAGAAAGACGACGTCAGGGCAGTGTTCTTTGATTAGGCTGATCGCCTCGAGCCCGTTTTTCCCTTGCGCTACGACGTTGACGTCGCCGGCACTCTTGAGCAGGTACGCAAGTTCGTCGCGGGCGAGTTGCTCGTCGTCCACGATTACCGCAGAAAGGGACATTCCGTCTCCAGTCGTCAGAGGTCTGCCCTGAGTATAGTGGCGGCGTTTTAGCAGCGTCAACGCAGGCGGCCGGGAACTTCAGTGTGGCTGCTGCATCATGCCGCCTAGGTCCATCTTGGTGAAACCGGCGGGGATCTCAAACAGACTAGCTGGTTGCGCACCCTCTTGAATGTTGCGCAACTCTCCGCTGTTCGACTTGCCCTCCCACTTGACTGGAAACCGCAGCTTGGGGTCGAGCCAGAAGTGGCTGATATCGCCGTTCGCGTTCGTGGTCTCGTATTTCACTGCGCTGCGTCCGTTGACGGTTTCACTGCCGACTTTATGGCAGTTGCTGCCTTCGTGTCCCATCTTTTGCCAGTCACCGCAGGCATTCTCGACATCGCCGGCCTGGAAGAAGGCGGAGGCATATCCCATGCGCTGGCTTTGAGCCTGCATGGGCATCTCCATATACATATGCTGCTGGGCCATCAGGACGTCCCCGGTCTGGGTTGCATAATTGATGATGACTGCGCTGCCGTGGGCGCTGGCCGTCTGCGATTCGATGCGCATTTTGTCTTTGGCGAAGTAGATCTTGGCCTGCGTCGGCGTGCCCGATTTCTGCAAGTCAATAATCTCGGCAGAAAACTCAGCCTGCGCCACTGCAAAGCTGGCAGCAAGCATGAGAGCGCAGAAACACGAAGCACGAGTGGTCCATCGCAGCATGTGATTCTCCTTCATTTCGCGTCCGGCATGGCCGCCGGCTCTCGCAGACCTCAGAGCAAGAGCGGAGGAAGAATAGCAGAAGCATCGGACTGCGGACAGGGCGGGGGAACAAGAACAATCACGGGGACTGTCGGGTCTCTTCGCGAGTCAATGCCCGCTTTGTCCTTGAGGCTTGGCGAAATCGCGCGCGATCCATTTCGACAAGAACCTGCTCTCGCGATCCTTGAAGCCCAGCTTGCGATACACCTGCAGCGCCGCTGAGTTCTGCCGGACGACTTCCAGATGAAGCGCTCTGACGTTGAGCGACTGGGAAGCTTCTTCGACGAAGGACATGGTCTTGCGTCCCCAACCATGCCCTCGGTATTCAGGCAACAGGTAGAACTCGTCGACAAATGCGTCGCGGCCCAACCACTCCAGGCTGTAGCTGAAACAGATCACGACATAGCCGACGGGCGCCTCGCCATCCAGAATGAGCCACACGCGCCCGAGGTTGGGGTCGCGCAACAGAGTGGTCAGAGCGACGCCCGCTTTCTGCTCGTCGAAGCCGTGTCCATCGAAAGCGTAGTAGGCGCCCATGAACTTCAGGAGTGCGCCAGTGTCGGATTCCGCTGCCAGCCGAAATGAGGGCTCGGCCGTCACACCACGTTCTCCAGCGCCAACGCCATGCCCAGGCCGCCGCTGACACAGAGCGTAGCCACGCCGCGCTTCGTGTTGCGCTTGAGCATTTCATGCAACAAGGTGACCGTGATGCGCGTCCCGGTGCAGCCGATGGGATGCCCGAGGGCGATTGCACCGCCATTCACGTTCAGCCGGTCGCGATTGAAATTCAATTCGCGGTCGCAGGCGAGCACCTGCGCGGCGAAGGCTTCGTTGAGTTCGATCAAGCCGAACTCATGCAGCCTGAGGTTATGCTTCTCCTCCAGTTTGCGCAGCGCCGGTACGGGTCCAATCCCCATCGTGCGCGGATCGACCCCAGCCGAAGTCACCGCGGAAATTCCCGCCAGCGGCTTCAAGTTGTTCTGCTTCACGAAATGCTCGCTCGCTACAACCGCGGCGGCAGCGCCGTCGGTGATTCCCGAGGAGTTTCCCGCGGTAACAGTTCCAGTTTTCGAGAACACCGGAGCCAGCTTGCCCAGCTTTTCCATGCTTGCATCGGTGAAGGGATGTTCGTCGCGGCTGAAGGTGGTCGCGCCTTTTTTGCCTTCGATCGTCACCGGGACAAGTTCG
>Ga0210383_10002206_pt1 | contig 17652 bp, 14 predicted proteins | sample IncBWC14OmetaG_FD_160072 | JGI IMG/M metagenome (GOLD analysis project Ga0210383, IMG submission 160072) | Forest soil microbial communities from Barre Woods Harvard Forest LTER site, Petersham, Massachusetts, United States - Inc-BW-C-14-O ...
CTTCCGGTACCGCCCGCAAGCACAACACCCTTCATTTCAAGAACCCGATATCGGCTTGGAAATCCTTCATTCGCCGATTATTATACCGCGCGCAAGTCGTTGCATCTGAATCAACTACGGGAAATTTCGCGCAGCTCTCGGTTGCGATTTGCGTAGTTCTTGTCGTGATAGGTCTGATATTCGCCGCTCCTCACATGCGCGATCCAATCGGGATTGGAGCGATACCAATCCACCGTGGCTCTTAAGCCTTGTTCAAAATCCATCAGCGGCTTCCAGCCGGTCTCGCGGCTCAATTTTTCGCTCGAAAGCGCGTAGCGCCGATCGTGCCCCGGCCGGTCCGTCACGTATTCGATCAGGCTGGATGGCTTGCCAGTAATCGCCAGGATCTGTTCCACGACAGTCTTATTCGGCAGAGATCGATTGCCGCCGATATTATAGATCTCGCCATCGCGGCCTTTCTGCAACAAAGTGAGAATGGCGCGGCAATGGTCTTCTACATAAAGCCAGTCGCGAATCTGCATTCCGTCGCCATACACCGGCAGCGGCTGGTCTTCGAAGGCGTGCGTGATCATGAGCGGGATCAGCTTCTCGGGAAACTGATAAGGACCATAGTTGTTCGATGCCCGCGTCACAATCACGGGAAGTTTGTAGGTCTTGTGATAGCTAAGAGCCAGCAAGTCGGACCCCGCTTTGCCCGCTGAATAAGGGCTGCTCGGTTGTAGCGGGAACTGCTCTTCAGCCTCCAGCGGCGCGTCCAAGCTGCCATATACTTCGTCCGTAGAAATGTGGATGAAGCGCGCCACACGCTGCGCCCGCATGGCTTCGAGCAAATTAAAAGTGCCGCGGAGATTCGTTTCAAACACCGGCTGCGGGGAAAAAATGCTGCGATCCACGTGCGATTCTGCGGCGAAGTGCACCACTGCATCGGGCTTCACTTCGTCGAAAACGCGCCGTAGTCCCTCCAGATCGCAAATATCCGTTTTGAAGAATCGATAGCGGGGATGGTCCGAAACCGATACGAGATTCTCCAGGTTGCCCGCATAAGTAAGCTTGTCGATGTTTGCGATCTCGAGCGCCCCATCCTGCAGAGCAAGCCGTACGAAGCAGGAGCCGATAAACCCCGCCCCTCCGGTTACGATGATTCTCATGGCACCTTCATTCTAAGGTGCGACGGCTCCTTTGCCGTCGGCGGTGGAGGTCTTCTTGTGGCTCACATAATCTCCGCGCGAGAAGTACTTCTCCAGCCAGCAATACAAGGCGATAAATAAATAGCGGCTGCCCATCTCCCTGATTTTGAGTTTCGATTCGCCCGATCGCCTGTTCCGCCACGTGATCGGAATCACGGTCCAGGAGTAGCCGCGCACAATGGTCTTCAGGGGAATCTCAATCGTGAGGTTAAAGTGGGGAGACAGGAATGGCCGGCAGCCGTCGATCACCGTTCGGCGGTAAGCCTTGAACGCATTGGTAAAGTCGTTCAACGGGACATGAAAGATAACCCGCAGGAACAAGTTCGCTAGCCGGTTCAAAAACAGCTTGTGCTTGGGATAATCTACTACTCCGCCGCCGCGCACGAAGCGCGAGCCGAATACGGCATCCCATCCTTCGTTCAATAACTCCCAATAGCGGACCACGTCGCGGGAATCGTCGGATTCGTCCGCCATCATCACGACCATGGCGTCGCCGCGGGCTTGATCCAGCCCATAGGTCACCGCGCGTCCAAAGCCGTGCTCGCCGTTGTTCTGAACCGGGCGCAGGGTCGGCACGCGCAGCATGGCTTCCTGCAAGCTCATCCAGGTGTTATCGGTGCTGCCGTCATCCACCACCACAATCTCATGCTCGATGAGGCGCAGCCGCAGCTCCACATAAAGATGCTCCACGGTGGCGCCCACGCGGCCTTCTTCGTCGCGCGCTGGAATAACAATCGACAGCAGACGGATGGCATCTTGGGGCTCCGGCTGGCGCGACTTTCTGCGCCTCTCCGTCCCGGGCCAGCTCATTGCAACCCGCTTCTTTCCAGCCAATCCGGATTCTGGTCGGAATGTTGCGCGATCTCCTCCAGAATGTTTGCAATTGGGAATTGGAGCCGCCAGCCGAAGTCGCGTTGGGCATCGCTTGAATCCATCACCATCCAGGGGATGTCATACGGACGCGGCCGGGTATCGGCGGTGGGAGCATGTTCGCCGAAACGGCGGTCGCACCATGCGGTGAGCTGGGCCAGCGAAATTGAATTCAAACGGCCGCCGCCGGCGCAGTAAATTCGTTGTCCGTTGGAACGCTGGCAGTTGATCTGGGCAGCCGCGAGAACCGCGAGATCGCGCGGATGAAATACATCCCTGGTTTGTTTGCCCGTTCCGTCGAACCCGATAAACCGCAGCGGGCGGCGGCGCGCATGGGCATTGATCCAGTACGAGAATATACCCTGATCCGGTGTGCCGAATTGGCCCGCACCCGCCAGTACACCACAGCGGTTGATCCAAACCGGAAAGTCGAACGCGGCGCCGTATTCGAGTGCCAGCGCCTCGGCCGCAAGCTTGGTGCTGCCATAGAGTGAAATGGGAGCGCTGGTCGAGAAGTCGACGCCGATGCCTTGGCCGGAAATGCCCGGAGGCAAGTTGGCGGACTCATCCAGGCAAAAAGCACCGCCGTTCGCCTTCAGCGGTAGCGATGTGAGCGCCGGGACGGAATACACGCGGCTGGTGCTCATCAGCATGAGTCCGGCCTTATGAGACTTGCAATATTCCAGCACATTCACCACGCTGCCCAGATTATGCTCAATCAACTGCCGGCTGCTGAAGCCCGTTTGGATCCCAGCCAGCACGCTGGGATTGGCCGCCGCGTCAATCACCCAATCCACCGCGGGCAGCGCTTCAAAATCGCTCGCCATGCGGAGATCGCCGTGCACTAACGCCACGCCCCACTCGCGCAGCCGCGCTCGATTCAACTCCGAACCGGGACGCATGAGATTATCGATCCCAGAGATCGAGATGCCCGCGCGACTCTCCAGTAGCGCCTGAGCCAGCGAGCTTCCCACAAAACCGCAGATCCCGGTAATCAGGAGTTTCATGCCAGGGTTGTCATGCCAGAGTTGTCATGCAGTGGCGCGCCGCTTCATCCAACTTGCGGCGATCTCTTCGAAAATCTGGGGCAGGCTTTTGCCGATATCCCAGGCCGGATAGTGCGCCTTCATTTTGCGCAGGTCGCTGTAGTAGCAGATGTGATCGCCCAGCCGGTTTTCCTCCACATAACGATAGCTCATGGGCTGGCCCGTGATCTCCTCGCTTATACGGAACGCCTCTAGAATCGAGCAGGCATTACCCTTGCCGCCGCCCAGATTGTACACTTCGGCCACGCGCGGAGCCTTCCAGAATTCGAACATGAAGCGTGCCACATCTTGGGAATGAATATTGTCTCGAACCTGTTTGCCTTTATATCCGTAAACTTTGTAGTCGCGGCCTTCCACGTTGCACTTGATCAGATAACTGAGGAAGCCATGCAGTTCGACACCGGAATGATTTGGCCCAGTGAGGCAACCACCCCGCAGACAGCAGGTGGGCATGTTGAAATAGCGGCCGTATTCCTGAACCATAATGTCCCCCGCCACTTTGGATGCACCAAACAGGGAGTGTTTGCTCTGATCGATCGAGAAATCCTCGGCGATGCCGTTGCTGTACGCGGGATCGTCGTAGTCGAAACGCGTGGCGAGTTCTTCGAGCGCGATCTGGTTGGGCCGGTCCCCATAGACTTTATTCGTCGACATATGAATGAAAGGCGACTCGGGGCAGGAACGACGGGCTGCTTCGAGAAGATGCAGCGTTCCCAGTGCATTCACTTCAAAATCGAGAAAAGGAATGGCTGCCGCGCGGTCATGCGAGGGCTGTGCGGCAGTATGGATGATCAAATCTGGACGCACCTCCGCGAGCAACGCAAGCACTCGCTCACGATCCCGAATATCGAGGGAATGGTGCTGGTAACCCGGAATTTCCTGGCGCAAACTTTCCAGTACCCAACTGGTGTCGCCTTCCGGCCCGAAGAAAACCGCGCGGTGATTATCGTCGATTCCATGAATCTCAAATCCCTGACGAGCGAAGAACTTCGAGACTTCCGAGCCAATCAGACCACAGGAACCGGTGACAACAACTTTGGGCATTCCTTTCATTTTAAGCTCCGGTCAGGTGGTGCGCCAGTAATTAAACATATTGCGCTACTGTAAGAAAACCACGCAACAGGTAACATCTCGCGGGTTCTACCGTCCTTGTGAAGAGGCGTTCCGATTGCGCCGCGGGGATGCGACCAAGACGAAAGACTTCTCCCTATGGACATTGCCGCGATAAGCGTCCCAGCCAGCAGCGACAAGCGGCGATGGTGGTTGTTGGCCGTACTTCTCATCGTGGTAGCGAGTTTCCTGCTTCTCACATCGCCGGAACAGTGGCGGAACGACGGGTGGTTCCGGGATGGAGGTTTGACCCTCGATACGGCGGATCAGTTGCTGCACGGCAAGAAGCTGTTTTCCGAGGCGTACTACCAGTACGGCCCCGCGGCGATCGAAATTTACGTGCTCTGGTGCAGGGCTTTTGGAAATAGCGTGGCCAGTTGCCAGGCTCTGATTTTCGTTGTCGCGTTGCTGAATTGTTACCTCATATTTAAAGCCCTGGTAAGCACCGGCCTTTCGAAAGCCACGATATTGGTGACTTATCTCGCAATCATCCCTTACTTCGCTCCCCTCGATCCCTACGTTAATTCCTTCTACAACTTATTTGAGAAAACTCTCATTCTGACAACTGTGCTGGTATGGAGGCCGTTGGACCAACGCAGTGCCCGGCGCAGTTTGCTCCTAGGCGTGGTCATCGGGTTGATGCAGTGGGTTCGCTTTGGCTCTGCGGCAGGCGTGCTGGCCGCTGTTTTCCTCTTGGATCTGATTTTGGAAAAGAGATTGAGCCGACCTCTGATTGCGACCACGCTGTCTTACTTAGCGGGTTTCTTTTTAGTTGAAGGGGCTTTAGCGGCGCGTCTCTTTCTCACGTTGCCGGCCGATGTTGCTCTAGATGCGTTGTGGCCCCAGTTTATGGCTGGCTCGTACAGCATTTATCAAGCAATGGGCAATGCCTTTCCGCGATTCACGACTCTCAACTTCTTCATTGGAGGCCAGCTCATCATAGTGGTGTGTTTCGCCTTGGCCCTGGCCGCGTTGTATCTGATGGCAGCCCGCAGGCTTCCGAAAGCGCGCGCGCCACTTTTGCTACCCTTGCTGGCGTTTGTCGTTTACTGCTTGATTTATTACAAGCAAACCTGGCATTACTACATCGGCTCGTGGCTGCTGGTGCTGCCTGCCGCCGCTGCAATCGACCAGTTCTCGCTTCGCCGCAAAGCGATCGTCGCCATTCTGCTCTTGCCGAGTTTTCTTTTGGCGCTGAAGGCCGATCTATTGAGGTCCCATATTCAGGGATTGAATGCAACGCTGCTTCCCAACGGAGAGAAACTGTGGCTCGCGCCGGAAGTCGTCCGCGAGAACCAATCTCTGCTAAGCCATCTCGCGACTCTACCCAACCGGCCGCCCCAAGTCGGCGTGCTCTTGCTGTCGCGAACTCCAGTTCTCGAAGCGTCGCACCTCTACTTCTTCTATCAGATCCCTCAGCCGGCTCGTTACTCCATGCTTTTTCCGGGATGGCTTCGCCAGCGCGATTTCGAGTCGCTTGGAAGCACACTCGATCATTCCAAGGCCGTGGTGCTGTTCCAGGATCAGACGCAAGGAGTGCCTCCCAAAAACGCTTGCCAATGGGAAAGTCATCCTTATCCACACCCTTCCTGCGAAGAGTTATCGGCTCGTCTTGGAGACCCGGTCAAAGTGGACGACGCGTGCTGGATCTTTCCCGTAAAACCAGCCGTGGCGGCGCTAGCGGCGCACGTCGCTTCTGGTCGCTGGGCTACCATCAGGTAAGGAGGCCCGGAGCCATTGAAAGTCGCTGCTGCCGTTGCAGCTTTTGAAGACGCTGCCCGCAGCCTGCAATCCGTCTGCTCCGGTTCCTACCCGTCGCAAATTTCGCGAGCGGTCGATTTGCTCGTGGATCGGCTCTCAAAGGGCAACAAGCTATTAGTTTGCGGAAATGGCGGATCGGCTGCCGATGCCATGCATATTTGCGCCGAACTAGTGGGCCGCTTCCTCAAAGAGCGCCGGGCGCTCCCGGCAATTGCTCTCAACACCGATCCCGCGTTTCTAACGGCCTGGAGCAACGATTATTCCTATGAATCGGTGTTTGCGCGTCAGGTGGAAGCTCTCGCGAAACCGGGCGACATCGTTTGGGGGATCTCCACCAGCGGTAACTCGAAGAATGTAGTCGCGGCTCTCAAAACAGCGCGCGAACTGGGAGCGTCCACCATGGCCCTGACCGGTCAAGGGGGCGGTGCGATGGCCGAGTATGCGGAGGTGCTCCTCGCTGTGCCGCTAGCAGTGACGGCGCGAATCCAGGAAGTGCATACCGTGACCTATCACATCATTTGCGAAGCGGTGGAAGCGGAACTCTGCCAGCCACTCGCACACGCGGGCGGCTCCGAATAGCGGACGGGGGAACTACTGCGCGACGCGCTCGAATTCACCACCCGAAGTGGCGGCGGTTTTATAGTAACGTCCAGCTGACACGGCAGGCATACGGATCACTTCCGTATTCGGGTCGGGCGTTCTCGATTCCAGCCCGCGCTGCACGGCTTCGACAAAAGCGCTCAACACCATCGGATTCATGTCGGAATCGAAATCCCGCGCGAAATTCACGTACTGCGCGTTGGACAACGGAATTCTTAACTGCCAGCGCGGCTTCACCGGCCCCACCGAGGCTTCGTCAAACACACGGCCGCTCAGGCTCATGCGTACTTCTTGGAATCCAAAGTCCGCGCTGCCTTTGCGCACTTGAGCCCAGCACTCGTCCAGAGTGACGGATTTCGACAGCGAGGTTTGAAAATCGGCCATGCGCGTTTCGATGTCGATAATGCGGCGGAATTTTCCACCCAGGAACATGCGGCTGGCCGACGCGAACTCGGTGTAGTCCAACTGGCGGATGCCGATCCACACCGCACCGCCGAATACAATCACGATCAAACCACTCATCTGATTGTGCAGGGCGCTGGCAAGCAGCGACAGGATCGCTACCAGAGCGCAAATGCCGTACATCGTCAGTACCGCATTCTTCGGGCTGAGACCCAAATCCAGCAGCCGGTGATGAATGTGACCACGATCGGCCTGGAAGATCGGCTTATTGCGCAGGAACCGGCGCACGATCGAAAGAATGACATCGATCAGGGGGATGGAAACGGCCAAAAGGGGCACGGTAAGGGCCACCAATGTGACCGATTTTTCGCTCCACAGCGCGCCGTAGCAGCCCAGCATGAAGCCGATCAGCAAGCTTCCGCTGTCGCCCAGGAAGACCGACGCGCCGTTAAAGTTGTAACGGAGGAACCCAAGAAGGCAGCCGGCCAGGGGCATGGTCGCCAGAGCCAGCGGCAGGTTGCTCTGCGTGAGAGCAGCAATTAGCATCGTTACCGATGCCACGAAACCAACGCCGGCAGCCAAACCGTCCATGCCGTCGATCAAATTAAAGGCATTCGCGCAGCCCACCAGCCAAATGACAGTGATGATGAATCCGAGCCACGGCCCACCGGGCAGCCCGTGTAGGAAGTGAATATCCACGTGAATACCGGCAAAGTACGCCAGCACGCTGGCTCCGACAATCCCCATCAGCTTTTGCCAGGCGGCCAGACCGATCAAATCGTCCAACACACCGGTCAGGAATACAACGGATCCAACTAACGTCAGAGGAAGAATCTCGGGAAGTGACCGATGTAGATGCTCGGTGTATGTGAAAGGGAGCGCCAAAGCGATGGCGAACGTAATGATATAAGAGAGAACGATAGCGATTCCGCCCACTCGCGGTATTGGCGCCGCATGCTTCTTTCGAACTCCATCGGGATGATCCAGGAAGCCCAACCTGCCCACGTAGTCTCGAACCAGGGGCGTAAGGATAAGGGCTAGGACAACCGCGAGAGCACCTAGCGTGAATATGAGAAACAAAGTATTCTCCTAAGAATCCGATTCGGGCTAAGGGTGCAAAACGTTGGCAGCTTCCTCCTGAGCGACGGTGAGCGGTCGTCACAGACCGTGCTCACTCCTCTCAGCCTTGCTATCATTTCACACCCGAAGACACTTAAAACCAAGTACATTTGCATTTAGATCGTACTAGTACGTCATCTCTGCAACAGTATCCGTTACCTGTGCGTCAATCACGTTACACCCCAGTAACATCCCTACGAATTCATCGCTGGGACGTTCACAAACCGGCTGCGGCGCGCGATAACGAACCCGCCAAGCAATATACAAAATACCACCCACACCGTGCCGCGCGGCTCGGGAGTCGGGGTCATCACGATTTGTTCTTGAAATCCGCCTTGTCCCAGACCATTGCTGAACGTCATGCTGGGATCGCTGATGACTTCAAAATGGGACAGGAAGCTGTTCATTGTACTCGGGTTCCCGCTATTTGTCATGTACCAGCCTGCCGCCTGTTCCAGGTAGCTGTCGGCATTCACACCCGACGGATCGATCACTGCTCCCTGCGCTGCGGGGTCCATCAAGGTCCAAATTGCTTCCTGAATCTGATTGTTAGATGTGGTTCCACCTTGGCTCACATTGTAAAGGGACACCAGGTAAGCCACCATGTCATAGCGCGCCAGAGCGGTTGATCCGGCTTGCGGAGTGGACCCGTTGGGATCGTTGAAGAAAGCGTTGTCCGTGTTGTCCAGCGAAGTATTGCCGTCACTTAGAGTAATGGTGGTCCAAGCTGTTTGTGCGACTCCACCAAACCGGGTCTCGCTTAAGTCAGGGCTGGATCCGAGCATCGTTACGTTTGCCGAGTTGCTGGACGGAACGTAGATCTCGTTATAAAAGTTGTCACAGAAGATTTCCACAGGCACGCCGTTCAGCGTCGCGGAAGCTCCGCCTCCGCCACCGGCGAGTTGAAAGTTATAGCTGCTGGAAGTAAGGATCAGTGGCACTGGGCCTGCGATCGCGCTGACAGTTATGAAGAAGAAGAGCGCCGACCCGGCTCCGAAGAATGATTTGCTTTTCATGGCAGATTCAGATTACGGTCCGCTTCCAATGTGGGCAATAAGACGCTGGTCATGACCCATCGAGTGAACGTACCAGTACTTCCCTGTCCATAGTTTTTTGCTTGCAACGACTTACAGGCTTGACCTTCCTGGGGCCTAAAAACTATCAGTACGTTCAGTACTTTTACGTTGGAATCGGTCCGTAACCGTTGTGTAAACTGACTGAGCGATGCTTTCTAGAGGCTGGTTAGCAATTAGTGTCTTAGGGTTGATTGTCATTCTCTCGGCCTGCCGGAGCGCCAAGAGCTATCTCGATAAGGGTAATGCCATGTTTGCCCAGGGGCATTACTCGGAAGCGAACCTGAATTACCGCAAAGCGGTGCAGAAGGATCCAAACTTCGGGGAAGCTTATTATCGCGCCGGCTTGGCTGAGCTAAAGGACAACAAAGTTGCCCAGGCGCTGCAGGATCTGGAACACGCCGCCCGTTTGATGCCCGATAATGCCGCAGTCCGGACGGACCTGACCAATCTCATGTTGGGAGCCTACATTGGCGACCCGCGGCACCCCAAGTTCGTCTACGACCTGCTGGTTCAGTTTAGCGGCGAATGGCTGAAACGCGACCCAAGTTCGCTGCAAGGGCTGCGTATCCAGGGATACCTGGCCATGCTGGAACGGCGGCCAGAGGAAGCCGTTCAGTTATTCCGCCACGCTCTGGAATCGAATCCGCAGGACGAAAAAATGGTCCTGAGTTTGATGGACGCTCTATTTCGCAACAACCAACCGATGGAAGCCGAGAAAGTTGGGCTAGCGTTCATCGCAGGTCACCCGGCCACCGCCGACGTTTACGACGCGCTCTACCGTCTCTATACATCCAGCAACCGGCCGGCTGACGCCGCCAACATCCTGGCTCGCAAGGTGAGCGGTAATCCCAAGCAGGGGGAATACATGCTTCAGCTGGCCAGCTATTATTCCCTCGCCCACAACAAGCCGGAGATGGACAAGGCGATGCAGATGTTCCTGTCCAACCCAGGTGGCGAATCGAATTTACATCTCAAAGCCGGCGACTTCTATGCGGCCGCCGGAGATTGGAACACGGCGCTCCAGCAATACAGCATTGGATCGTCTCAGGATTCCAAAAACAAACTTGAATACAAAGACCGTATCGCCCGCACGCTGCTCTTTCAGGACAAAAAGCCGGAGGCTCTCAACGTCTTGAACGAGGTTCTGGCGCAAGATCCCAGCGACAAAGAAGCGCTCGCACTTCGCGCCGGCATGTTGCTGAGCGGCGGCAACGGAACCAGCAAGTCTCGCGAGGCGGTGAAGCAGTTCCAGGATTTGGTGGACAAGAATCCGGATAACGTCTTTCTGCGCTTCGCTCTTTCGAAAGCGTTGCTGGAAACCGCAGACTTAGCCGGCGCCCGCTCGCAGCTTCAGGAAGTGGTGAAACGCAATTCCTCATTCCTGGACGGACAGATCGCGCTGGCCGACGTCGCGTTCCGCCTCGGGAACTTCGCTGAGGCAGCCGATCATGCCCAAGCCGCGCTGGGGATTAGTCCAGAAAATATTCAAGCCCAGTTACTCCTGGGAAGATCGTCCATGCGCTCAGGCAATCTTCAGCAGGCCGAAACAGCCCTGAATGGTCTGGCTCGTCAGCAACCAAATTCCGTGGATGTCCGCATCGAACTTGCCCGCCTGGCAGTGCTGAAAAAGCGCTACCCTGATGCAGAAGCGTCCTTCACCAAGATCCTGGCGTCCAATCCAGACGAATTCAGGGCCATCGCCGGCCTGGTGGATATCGATGTCGCCCAGAGCCGCCCCGACAAAGCGCTAGCGAAACTGGATCAGGAAATAACCCGCACGCATGGGTCGCAGCAGCTGCTTTTTCTGGCAGCCGTCACCTCACTGCGTACCGGCAGACTTGCCGAGTGCATCGGATATCTTCAGCGGTTGTCCGATAAAACCCCGGACTCCATCGATCCTGAAATCGAGTTGGCGAGCGTGTTGCGTCTGCAAGGAAACTATCAGCGAGCCATCGACACCTTGAGAAAAGCCGCGCTGCTGCAACCCAAAGATCCGCGGACCACCGCTATGCTCTCCTCGTTGCTGGAAATAACCAACCAACAGCAGGAGGCCAAAGCACTGGCCAGGAAAGCTTTGAACCAGGATCCCAACAACAAAGCGGCCATGAATAACTTGGCCTATCTGTTGGCGGAGACCGGCGACAATCTGGATCAAGCTTTGAAGCTTTCTCAGCAAGCCGTCACTGCAGGACCGAAGGAGCCTTATTTCCAGGACACTCTGGGGTTCGTGTACCTGAGAAAGGGCAAGAACGATCAGGCCATGCAGATCTTCGACCAACTGGTGCGTGGTTTTCCGAACGAGCCGGTTTTCTCATATCACCTGGGGATGGCATATTTTCAGATGGGCGATCGCGCCAGAGCCAAGGCGATCCTGACGAAAACGCTCCAGCTGCGCCCACCCAAGGATGTCGAAACAGGCGCCAGCGATTTGATCAGCAGGTTGAACTAGCTTTGCTTAATCCGTACCAGGGTTTGGAGGCATCGAGTACTAGAAGGTTCATTCTGATTTTGGTACCGAAACTGTGATGCAGCTCTATATATTTCTTGGCGCTGATCCTCTATGCTAGGTCCTAACGTGATTTTTTCGTGATGATTTTCTATTTTGCTCTAGGAGGAGTTGAAAGATGATTGGAACACTAAAAGCGCTGGCCATTGGCTGCGCGATGAGCGTTGCGGGAATGGCTGCAACGTGTACTACAACCACATGGACCTTTACGGCCGGTAGCGGTGGAGCGCAATGCGGTTCGGAAAACACCGGAGTCACCTTCACGCAGGGAGGTGAGTCGATTACGATTCTGCCTGAGTATGTCATCGATGGAACGGTGCAGACCAGTCCCGGCAGTAACGTAAACGGCCTGTTCGAAGTGGGGAAGGGCCAGAACGGCAATCTTGCCAGCGGCATCGGCCCGTTCGTCGCTAGCCAGGGTGGCAGCCCCTATACCAGCCAGCTCGGTATCCAGGATACCGACCCAGTATGGTACAACCCGCACACCGACGATACGATGCTCTACATTGAAGTAAACCAGGCCACCATTCCGAGCGGAACCACTCTCAGCTTTGTGATGCAAGAGGGCGACGTTGCGGACAACTTCAATGTGTATACTTCCACCCCCGGAAGCAGCACCACAGTGCCCAACCTGGGAAGCATGACGGAGAAGTACTCAAACCTAAGCGTAGGCGCAATGAATGGCGGAGTCAGCCTCAGCAGCCCGCAATTTTCCATCACCACCAGCACGTCGTCTGCGAACCCGATCGAGTTCATTGCGATCGAAGCCGACTGCCAGTATCTTTTGTTGAACCAGATTACAGCCACCGGGCCTTCCGGCGTTCCCGAGCCGCGTCTCTACGGCTTAATGCTCGCTGGTTTCCTGGGCTTGGCCGGTATGCTCTATCAGAAGCGGCGCGCCGCGCAAGCGAACGCGTAGTCCTCTCCTTGGGCGTTTGAAGATTGAGTATTTTACGGGCAGGTGCTCCTCGCGGGGCGCCTGCTCTTTTTCTTTGGTAAGGCGCTCGTTTTCGTTAAGGCGTAGCGCTTTGCGCCACGCGTGGCGGAAGGCTGAACGGTATCTCGAGAACGATATCGATATCCACGGGCACGCCATCGCGGGTAGCCGGCTTAAATTCCCACGATTCCATGTCCCGAAGCACCGCGCTCTCATAGGCGGGAGTGAGATTCCTTAGCAGGTTTCGCACCTCCAGCTTCCCCTCTTTCGTTATGATTCCCGCGATCTGAACCCGCAACTCCGTTCTTGCGCCCGCCGGCACCATTTCCACCGATTCGAACTTGCGTAGAGGAATAGGCGCGCGCACATTGAGCACATCGGGGGCGCCCGGTTTGGAATCGTGCTCGGCAAACCATATGATCCAGTCCGTGGTGTATTCCGGAAGATTCTCTATGGGGATCACCATGGTGTACACATTGCGGCCTTGAAACCTGGCTTCGATGGAAGGGGGAATGGTGCGTGAGGCCGGGCGCAGGGGAACCGACAACGTCGAGACCGGTAGACTTCGCAGACGATCGGAATAGAGCACAACTTTCCGCGGCTCATCCACGTGCGGCGGCGGCACTGCTTTGCGATCGTCGTGGATGGTGAGATTCGGCACGCCGATGCCGCCCTTCACCTCGCCAGTTGCGATCTCGCCCACCGTGGGTGCTTGAGCAAACTGGCCGGGCCGGGAACCGTCGGGTACTCGCCCTTTGTCGGTCGGATGCAAACCAACCACCGCGATGTCCACCTTGCCGTTGCCTACGGCATTAGCAGGCCCCGGAGGTCCATTGGGCGGAGGCGGTGCTCCCTTGGAGAACGATGGCGCGCCCAGCCCATCCGGTAATGCCGCTCGCGCCGCGGCAGTTCCTGTGATATTTGCATCTGGTGGCGGAAGATCCGCGGTTTGCACCGGGATCGGCAAATGCGCCGGACGCTGTACTGGCGGCGGAGGAACGAAAGCCTTCGGCGGCTTCGGAATCTCCAACGGCTGAGCATTGGTCTGCTCCGCTTTGTTGACATCGCCGTTCGGCGTGGGCGGCGAGATATTGGCCTGCGGAGATTTCACGCCTTGCGTATCCGGTTTCTCCACTTTGGGCTTGGGGATCGGAGGCGGGGGTGGCGCCGGGATTGCCATGGCGGCGCGCGCAATCATATTGGGGGCAGGCAGATCCTGATGGATCTCCACTTTCGGCACTGGCTGCCAGATGAATTGCTTCACCGACTTTGGCTTCGGCGAGGTGGCGATGATAGCAACTTCGGACTTCACCGGAGCCCGCGGCGTGGGGAACGTACCGATTCTCTCCTGGGCCGAAACTTCCGGGAGGTCTTTCTTGGGAGGGGCGTACCAGATGATTTTCTTCTCGTCGGGCTTAATCAGCTGGTCATAGATCGGTTTGTCTCGACCCTGGTCTTTTGATTCGATATGTGGGAGCAACAGCAAACCGCTCACCACTCCCACGTGAAAGAGGATGGAAAGGACGAAGGACGTGGGGCGGATACGGTATCCGCGTATACGGGCGGAACGGGGAGAACCACTACTGGTGCGTACTCTGATTTTCAGGGACATTTGCGATTGGTCTTGCATGGAAATGCCCGCTGGATGTCCCTTGCATCGCGCGGCTCTACATTCGGCGGTAGGAGCGCTTCCGGAGAAACCGCCCTACTAAAACTGCAGGATAGCAGAATCTCGATTAACCCAGCCACCGAGACCAGTGTCCCATCGCTCTTGAGATTCAGTGAGCGCTCTCGACCGCGAGAACGCCGGCCGATTGCAGCTTGCGCTGCGCCTGTTCCATCTCGGCGTGAGTGGAAAAAGGTCCGATCAGGATGCGCCCATTGTCGGCTCTGTCGCCGCCTTGAAGCTGCGCGCGAAATCCTTTGGCTGCCAGCGACTTCACAAAACCCGCATCTTGCTTGGCCCCAATGCCGGCAACCTGCAAATAAAGATCTGCGGGCGGCACGGTAGACCAATAAGCTTGCGCTAGTGCATCGTCGCTAGCCGCGGGCGGCGTCGAGGGAATGACAACGGGGACCGAAGCGGCGGGCACTGCTGCGGTCGCGCTCCCCGGCGAGACTTCATCGGTGTCCACGATACGAACACCCACATACCAGCTTGCCAGTGCCAGGCCAACGGTTACCGTAGCGGCAAACCCCAGCAACAGGCTTTTGAGCGGCTTCGAAGCCCCGTCCACTGCCCGCTGCGGGGCCAGTTCCATGGTTTCGTCCCTTGAATCTTCGCTTGGCGCGGATGGCATTGCTATATCGGTTGCACAGTCAGTCGTGGTCATGCGGCGCCTCCCATCAGGCCTAGGTTGGACACCTTATTGATCGGCCGGCAAGCAAGAAAGCAATAGAGTACTCACGCTACGCCTTGTCCCTTGTAGTGTCTCTTCTGGAGTCTTGGGCGCGGTTCGCTAAAATAGATCATCCGCATGGGAACCGAACTAGTCAAAACCCCTAAAATCACTAAGCAATTCGCCTGTTTCCAACTCCTGATCCGGCGCTCCAGGATTCATCGTTATGGAGTTTTCGCCGGTGAGCGTATCCCGGCCAATCGTAAGGTGATCGAGTACACCGGCAAGCGCCTGAACCGAAAAGAAGCTAAGGTGCGTGGCGATGGCGACTACACCTATTTGTTCGCCGTTGACGCATATTGGACCCTCGATGGCGCGGTGGGTGGCAGTGGGGCCGAGATCATTAATCACAGCTGTAATCCCAATCTGGTGAGCCGCATCATGCGGGGTCATGTACTCTACATGAGCCTGCGCACCATTCAGCGCGGCGAGGAACTGACTGTGAATTACAACTTCGACAAAGACGTCCGGACATTTCCCTGTTCCTGCGGCGCTCCCTCCTGCGCCGGAGCCATTGGAAAGACCAAGGCTTAAGGCGTGATCACGTCTTTACCGTGGCGGCTATCCGCGCGTCTTCGATCAGCTTCCGAACACGGTCCGGATCGTCTACATACCAACTCAAGTCGCCCCACGTATCCAGTCGCCCGCTATCGAGGCACCTCCAGATCGGCCGCGCGTAACGCAGCAACCCGCCACCCGGCAGGCTGAACTGAACCATTTTGTCGTGCTTCAGCTGGCGCATTACCTCTACTGGCGCGAGCGCTGTCAATGCGACCATACGTACGTCCTCGCGCCGCGGACCCACGGTCATCAGCAGGCGCTGATTGGTGAGAGCGTACGCCTTTGTCCCGTCTCCACGCAAACCAAACCGAATCAAGGAAAACGGAACGGTACAGAACAACGCTACACCGAAAAACACTCCAGCCGTCCGCCGAAATCCCAGGTGAGGCGGTATGGGAGCGGCCGCGAAAAAGAGTGCTACCGTGACTAGGAATAACAGCCCAATGGCAATCGCGCCCAGCCTTCGTCCCGATGCGAATGGAGGCGCACCGGTCCACAATAGTTTCTCTCGCGGATTTAACACGCTTTGAAACAACGGGCGTCCATCCATACCCGGAACTCGACACACTAGATGGCCGGCTTTAGTAACATCCTTGGGGCATAGTCTGCCCGATTTCGAGCTGCGGACGTGTCAATCGGCATGAAGGGGTCCTTTGCCGATCGCAGCCAGACAGTTGTTATTGCAGTTTTATTAAATTGCCCACATTTTGTTATGTAATACTTGAACAATGCGAAGCACTGATGATCCTAGGGGTACCAGTACCCTTATAACCGATTGTAGATCGGGCGCTCTACCGGCGGATCGCACAGACTTGATATTATTCTTTTGGCCAGTCTGATTTTTTTGGCAACTATCTTTTGGCCATCGGGATTCTCGCACACGGCTCGTTCGGAGGAGGAACTTAGTGCAGTGGCATATCGTCACCGGTGAGTACCCGCCACAGTTAGGTGGTGTCAGCGATTACACCTATCAGCTCTCTAAGGAACTTGCTAAGCAGGGGGATCGGGTCCACATCTGGTCGCCCGCTCCTCACTCGGAAGTCATCCAAGGCGAGACCGAGCACATTCACGCTCTCCCCCATGGATTCGGCTGGCGCTGGCTGCGGGAACTGAATCGCCAGATCCAATCCTTCCAGGGGCCGCGGAACATTTTGATCCAATATGTTCCGCACATGTACGGCTGGAAAAGCATGAACTTGGCGTTCTGCGCCTGGATTTGTATGCAGCGCCGACATAATGTCTCCGTCATGTTCCATGAAGTAGCCTTTCCGCTGGAGCGGGGACAGCGACGCCGTCACCGCTTGCTTGCGATTGCCCACCGCGTAATGGCTTGGGCTATCCTGCGATCGGTTCGACACTCATTCACCTCCACCGATCAGTACCTCGATTTACTCCAAAACTTGGGAAGCAGCGGGTCGCCGATCAGCCTGTTGCGGATCTGCAGCAATATTCCGTCTGAGAGTTACCAGTGGGATAGTGTCCACCGCCAGGAAGACGATCCAAGTGCGCCCTTTACCATCGGGATCTTTTCCAACTTTGCAACCGAGCTTCGTGAAGTTCTGACGCCGGTGATCGGATCTGTACTGGAAAATCCAAAAATCGCCGTGGCGTTACTGGGACCGGGAGAAGCATTCCGGGAGTCCCTGATAAAGAAGTATCCGCAAGCGGCAAATCGGATCCGATCGACAGGACGGTTGCACGTCAGCCGGGTTGCCGAGCACATGCGTGGATGTAACGCTCTCTTGCAAATTTATCCAGACGGAGCATCAGCGGCACGAGGTACGTTGATCGGCGCGCTTGCGTCGGGAATTCCGGTGATTACCACGGCCGGTCCAAACACCGACAAGCTGTTGCTCGAAAGCAACACCATGCTCTTCTCGGATCTGTCTCCACACTCGATCCGCGCATGCATCGAGATGCTCAGTCAGAATCCTGCCATGGCGCAGGAGTTCGGAATTCGAGCGCAGCGGTTGTATCAGGAATCCTTTCAGCCCTCAGTGATTGTTTCCAGGCTGCGCGAAGTGGCTTTCGATTTTGACGGCGCTATTGGAGTGGTCGCCTACCCCGTGGGAACTTCG
>Ga0210383_10002210_pt1 | contig 17643 bp, 17 predicted proteins | sample IncBWC14OmetaG_FD_160072 | JGI IMG/M metagenome (GOLD analysis project Ga0210383, IMG submission 160072) | Forest soil microbial communities from Barre Woods Harvard Forest LTER site, Petersham, Massachusetts, United States - Inc-BW-C-14-O ...
ACCGAGAACGACCAGGTGATGGACGTGGGCGACGGATTCTGGGGCACCGCCACGGAGCTCGGCGGCTACAAACATTGCTTCTCCGATCCGGTCGTCGAGCAAATCGGGTGCATGGCCACGATACATGAGGGCGATCATCTGGTGATCATGGGACTGCGTCTGCGTGTGCAGCTTGGAAGGATCACGGAAATCGAGACGACCTATTATCGGCAGGGCGGCGGTGGCCCCAACAACATGGCCGGCCTCGATACCAGTCATCCGGAGCCACTCTGGTTCGACACCATTCCGCCGACGCAGCGCGTTTCCCGCCAGCGATTGATCACCACCGCCAACATGTACTTCGCGGGGCTGGAGAACAACGACGGGAAGGGCGACTATCCGTTTGCAGACGATTGCGACCGCATGGAAAACGGAGTCCATACGACGAATAATCCAACGCTTTCGCCGAACGCGGCCTTCAATGCTTTTGCGATGAGCTGCATGGCGCAGTTCAAGAGCGGCTATTACGCAGTTGTCACGCGGATTCATCATCGACGCTTTCCGATTGTGGATGAAGAGCGCGGCATTGTGTGGGCGTACGTGATCTTTGATCAGAATGGCACCGTGCACACCATTCATCTGACGAACGGCCAGACGGTCTCGATGGGAAACATCTTCAATCGGCCGTCGAGCTTGGAAGTGACCGAAGCGTTCAAGATCACCGACGGGAAAATTCGCCGAATCGAGATGGTCGGGTCGGGCTTGCAGTATCACCTAAATTCCGCGTGGGGTGGAATCAGCGATAAATAGGCTCCCGCAAGGGGTACTCGTGACAAGAACATCCTTGTATAAGGCAATGGCTGCACTCTGCGGCTGCTTCGTCTGTGCCGGTGTGGCAGGTGCGCAGGCCCCCGCGCAAACATCACAGGCGCCGCCGGCGGCTGTCGCGAATCTCTTCACCGGGACCGAAACCGGCATCGGAACCTTCCAAACGCACTGCATGGGCTGCCACGGGAATCCCAACGTCCCGCAAGCGCCCCCGCCCGACGCAGTTCGGCAGATGCCGCCCGAAAGAATCTACGACGCCCTCACAACCGGCGTAATGAAACCTCAGGGCGATGGCCTCACGGACGAACAGAAGAAAATGCTCGCCACGTTTCTGAGCGGGCGTCCGCTCGGCAGCCTGAAGGAAGGCGACGCGAAGGACATGCCGAACCATTGCGCGTCGAACGCGCCGCTCACCGATCCGTCCGCCGGGCCCGAATGGAACGGATGGAGTCCCGATGGGATCAACTCCCGATTTCAGGATGCGAAGGACGCGGGCCTGACCGCGGATCAAGTGCCGCAATTGAAATTGAAATGGGCATTCGGCTATCCGACCGGGCTTTCCGCGTTCGGCCAACCAACACTTGTTTCCGGGCGGATTTTCGTCGGTAGCGACATCGGTTACGTCTATTCACTCGACGCGCTGACGGGGTGCGTGTACTGGTCGTATCAGGCCAAGGGCTCGGTCCGTAGCGCGGTTAGCATCGCGCCGGTGAAGGATCACGGCGCCACAAAGTACGCCGCGTATTTCGGAGACGCTCACGCGAATGTTTACGCGGTGGACGCACAAACCGGCGCGGAGCTTTGGACGACGCGTGTGGACGATCATTTTGTCGCTCGCATCACCGCAGCGCCGAAAGTATATGAAGGCCGCGTGTACATCCCCGTATCCTCTTCCGAGGAGTTTTCGGCGTCCAATCTCGACTATTCCTGCTGCACCGGCCGCGGAAGTGTGGTGTCGCTCGATGCGAATAGTGGGAAACAAGTTTGGAAGACCTACGTCGTGGATACGCCAAAGCCCGTGCGGAAAAATTCGAGAGGCGTGCAGCAGTACGCGCCATCCGGCGGCTCAATTTGGAATTCGCCGACAATTGATGCGAAGCGCGACGCGATCTACTTTGGAACCGGAGACGGACAGACCGAGCCAACGCCTGACACGACCGACGCGATCATGGCGCTCAGCCTGAAGACGGGGAAAATCCTATGGTTTTATCAAGCGCAGGCGGGCGACGCGTTCATGGGCGGCTGCAATGGCGAGACGAGAACGGACAATTGCCCGAAGGTCAACGGACCCGATCAGGATATCGGCAATTCGCCGATCTTGCGCAAGCTGGCGAACGGCAAGAGCGTCGTAGTTTTCGGGATGAAGAACGGCAGCATAACGGCTCTCGATCCCGACCGTAAGGGTGCCGTGGTGTGGAGCGTCCACGTCGTTGACATACCCAAGGGCCAGGAGAATTCCTTTGCCGCACACCTGAACGGCGTCGTCTGGGGTGGCGCGGCGGACGACGACAACGTCTATTACGGGCTGCAGTCGGGCGGCATGGTCGCGCTGAAGCTCGCAACGGGCGATGTCGTATGGCGTGCGACATTGCCGAAAACGGGGACCGCACGGGTGGTTAATTCCGCTGCGGCAACGGCAATGCCCGGCGTTGTCTGCCTGGCAGGATCGGACGGAAAGTTGTACGCGCTTTCGACCGCCGACGGCCACGTGCTTTGGGAATACGATACAGCGCGGCCGTTCGAGACGGTGAATCAGGTCCCGGCCAGGGGCGGTGCAATTGCTTCCATCGGACCATCCATCGCGAACGGCATGCTTTTCATTGGCTCGGGTTACGGCGTGACCGGGACCAATTCGGGCAATGTGCTTTTGGCGTTCTCGGTCCCTTAGGTTCCCACACAGATGAGCTACGTTGAGAAAAACCTGATTCCCGGCGAGAAGCTCGTATATCGGACAGGCGTTCATTGGAGTGTCCTCACGGGCGCCGCGATCGTAGCGGCGATTTTCGCTGCGCCGGGGATTGCGATTTTGGTCTATCGCGACGAGATCGCCGCAAAGGGAATCCCTGTCAACGCCGTCGCTATTGCGGGTGTAGCGCTGATTCTTGTTGCTGCCGTCGTCTTCGGCCTTGCGGTTATCAAGAAAAACGCTACTGAGATTGCAGTCACCGACAGGCGCGTCATCATCAAGACGGGACTCACGAGCCGCCGATCGCTCGAAATCATGCTGGCAAAAGTGGAGAGCATCGGAATCGACGAGACGTTGGTGGGAAGGATGCTCGGATACGGCACGGTGGTGATTCACGGCACCGGCGGCACGCCCGAACCATTTCGCAAAATCGCGCATCCCTCTCAATTCAGAATGGCAGTGCAGCAGCAGATAGACAGAGCGAAGACGTGATCCGGGAAGGTTTGTCGACACGGGCTGCCGCATCGTGAAGGACACGCCGGCAATCGGGCCATCGGTTCCCGCCCGTCATATTGTCGCAGTCGTTGTTGGGAACGCTCTTGAGTTCTACGATTTCCTCACCTACGCCTATTTCGCCGTGTACATCGGCAGGGTCTTCTTTCCTTCCAACGATCCTTCCGCGAGCTTACTCGCTTCTCTTGGCGCGTTCGGCGTAGGGTTCGTCACGCGGCCGATCGGCAGCCTGGTCATCGGAAGGATGGGCGATCGCCTGGGACGGAAGCCCGCGATGGTTCTCTCTTTCTCACTGATGGGCGTGGCGATCACCGGTCTGGCGCTGACGCCGTCCTATTCGATGATTGGTTTTGCGGCGCCCCTGTTCGTAATTTTCTTCCGCATGTTGCAGGGTTTTGCCCTGGGCGGCGAAGTAGGTCCAACGACGGCATTCCTGCTGGAGGCGGCGCCGCCAGAGCGGCGGGGGTTTTACACCTCGTTCCAATATTGGACGCAGAATGTGTCAATTCTCCTGTCGGGGTTGGTGGGTCTTGCACTTGCAAACATGCTGAGCGACCGCCAATTGCAGGATTTCGGATGGCGCATCGCTTTTCTGATCGGCGCGGCGATCGTGCCCGTTGGGCTGTTGATGCGGCGCAATTTGCCCGAGACCTTTCGTGCTTCTGACTCCGCTGCGCACGAGCGCGTCCCGCTGCGCCCTTATTTGCCTATGGCCGTCTTGGGTTTGATCCTGCTCGCCAGTTCAACCATTGGATCGTATCTGAGGACGTATATGACCACCTATGCGATCGCGACATTGCATATGCCCACCAATGTCGCTTTTGCGGCGACGGTCACCGTTGGCTTGTGTGGGGTTGCCGTCAGTCTGGTAAGCGGCGCATTGTCGGACCGCATTGGCCGTAAACCAGTGATGCTGGTGCCCGCCCTCCTGTTGCTGGTATTGATTCTTCCGGCGTTCTACGTGATCTCGCATGATCGCAGCACGGCCACTTTGTTAGGCGCGACCGCCGTGTTGACCTGTTTGGCCGAGCTGTCGGCATGTCCAATGATGGTCTGGCTGACTGAATCTCTTCCAGCGGCGATTCGCTCCAGTGGCGTCGCGGTTGTTTATGCCGTTTCCATCGCAACGTTCGGCGGTACCACTCAATATGCCGTGACTTGGCTGATTCAAAAAACAGGGAATCCGTTGGCGCCCGCGTGGTATTGGACCGTGGCTACGATGATTGGCATTGTCGCCATCTGTGTCACCCGTGAATCTGCTCCGCGCAAAGCCGCTCAGCCGGAAGCCGTGGTCCAACTCGGTCATCTCAGCGACTTGGTTCGCTAACGTTCGTCCCGAATCCCGAGAGAGCACGCTTGGTTTCACGCGCATGCAAGTTATCGGAAACGGCCAGCTGTCCCACGGTACCATTGACTTTCGCTTTTAGTTCGCCCATAGTAAAGTACGCTGAGACAGAGCCTGTGGGGGACGTGCGATGGCACTGACAAAACGGCAAAAAGAGGTCCTGAACTACCTCGTCGGATTCATTAATAAGAACGGCTACTCGCCAAGCTTTGAGGAGATCGCGCACGCGCTGAAGCTGACTTCGCTCGCGACCGTGCACAAACATCTCTCGACGCTCGAAAAGAAGGGATTCATCCGCCGCGGCTACAACCAGAGCCGCTCCATTGAAGTCACCCAATTGCCCAAGCAGGTGCGTGAGGAAATCCTCGACCGGCATGTGGTCGAGTTGCCGCTCGCCGGGCGGATTGCCGCTGGGCGTCCGCTGGAAGCAGTCGAGGACCGCGAGACGATTTCGCTGGCGGATTTTGCGCGCGGGCAAAATACGTTCGTGTTGCAGGTGAAAGGTGAATCCATGCGCGATGACCACATCCTTGACGGGGATTACATCGTGGTCGAGCAGACGCAGGTCGCAAATCCTGGAGAAATCGTGGTCGCGCTGGTCGGCGAAGACGAAGCCACCGTGAAGCGTTTCTATCGCGAACCGGGCGGGAAAGTTCGCCTGCAGCCTGCGAATTCGACCATGGCGCCGCTGATGCTCGCCGCGACAGAGGTGAAGATCCAAGGCCGCGTTGTCGGAGTTCTCCGCAAGTATTAGATTTCCTGGTTAATGTGCGGCCGCCGGAGACGTTGGCCGACGAGCCCGATTGTACTCATCAAAGAAATCGAGGCCTACCGCGTTCACTCGCAGCTGAACGCCGACCTGATCGCCAAATTCGATCACGTCGTCCTTCATCGGATCATAGATGGGCCAGCGGGTGAGTCCGGCGCCGTTCGGATCGCCCGTCCTCGCGAAATTGACCCAATAGCTCGTCATGATCTCGCCGAGTTGTTTGTCGACATCCTGATAGGAGAGGCGATAGGGAAAGTTTTCGAACACGTAGGCTAGCTCGGAGCCGTGGAACGCGCCGAGGGATGAACCCCTGCCTGGCGGAACGCGCGTGAAATAGTAGCGGTAGGCGCGGCGATGTCCGGTTTCAGTTTCCATGCGCGCCCAGATGCGCATATCCCATCCAACTTGGCCATCGCGGAACGACGCATAGTATGCGGCCGTTGCGTCGTCGCTGCTCGAGCCAGGAGGGTAGATCTTCAGAAACTCGCCGCTGAGAGGACCGTATCGCTTCTGCGCATTGGCGGTGAATTCCTCCGGCGTCATCACTCCATTCGGAGGAGGGAACCTTGATCCCTCGTTCGCATTGCTGCCGACGATCAGGGGAACATCGTTCTGTTTTCCCTGGGCAAAGATCGCATACACACTTTGCGGCAGGACCCAACCATCGACGATCGGATTGACGTCCTCGTCCGAGGTCGCTTGGATCAGATCGTCCGCGCTTTTCGCGCGGAGTGTTTGCAGGACATCGTGCGTAGCTCCCAGCTTGGCCGCGAACTGCTGATCCTGCTTTTCGGCGTCGGCAAGCGAAGGCATCGGGCCGAACGAACCTCCGCTTTCGCCGATCGCTCGCGCGAATAAACCACGTGCAAGCGGGCTCGCCATCAGAATGTTCACTGAGTCCGAGCCAGCCGATTCGCCGAAAATCGTTATGCGGCTCGCATCGCCGCCGAATGAGGCGATGTTCCGCTGGACCCATTCGAGCGCGGCGATCTGGTCCAGCAGCGCATAGTTCCCGGCGGTATGGCGCGGCGATTCCGCGGCAAGTTCGGGCAGCGCCAGGAAGCCGAAGACGCCGAGCCGGTAGTTGATGGTCACGACGACCACTCCCTTGCCGGCCAGGTTCTCGCCATCGTATCCAATCGCAGCGCCGGTCCCGTGCTGAAAAGCGCCGCCGTGGATCCAGACCATCACCGGCAGATGATCGTCCGCAGATTTTGCCGGCGTCCAGATATTTAGATTGAGGCAATCTTCGCTGATGGGCGGAGGCGAGGCACCATACAAGCTGTTTGTCGGATAGGGAGGCTGCTCGCACGCGTTGCCGGGTTGAGCGGCTTGCCGAACGCCCTGCCACGGAACGGCGGGCTGCGGTGATTTCCAACGCAAGTCGCCGACCGGCGGAGCGGCAAACGGAACGCCTCGATAGATACGAATATCCGTGCTGCGTCCGGTCGTACCGGCGATCAGGCCTTGCTCGACTCGCACAGATTCGGTCGCCGCGGCCGGTGGTTGCGCGGCCTTTGTCACAGCGAAGACGCCGAGGAGCAGCAGTAATGATTGGGCGCGCATCAAAGGCAGTCGAGCCTCTCGCCTTCGAATCGTTCCACAGATTGTGGTGCAGGGCAAGATGGCGCGCACGGGACCAGGGTCTAGTAATGTCCCGGGCACAGCTGTACAAATTTGGGATTGGCGTGGTTCCCGCGCCGGACTATCTTGATAAGCCCGGTCCGCATCCCGTCAGCGGGTTCCGGCACAATCGGGGCCAAGGAGGGTAAATGTGGGGAGACAAGAAGCCTGACGCTCCCGCTAGGACGCCGCTTCCGCAGCAGCCTAGATCGAACGCATCATCCGGTAGTACATCCTTTTCTGGGGAGACAAAGACTATGGCACCTATGGATTCGTCGTATCCGGCGTCGTCGAGCGGCAGCGGCACAGCCCGTCTCGGCGCCAGCCTGCACGTGAAGGGCGAGATTACCGGCAATGAAGATTTGGCCATCGACGGCAGCGTCGAAGGGCTCGTTCAACTCGAAGACCGCAAGCTGACGATCGGCGCAAGCGCTAAAGTTACCGCCGATGTAGTCGCCCGCGAAGTGGTTGTGTATGGCAACGTGAAGGGCAATCTTCGGGCGCGCGATCGGATCGAGATCAAGAAGGACGGCTCAGTGGTCGGCGATTTGACGACGGCTCGGATCATGATTGAGGATGGTGCTTACTTCAAGGGCTCGATCGAAATTGACAAGGCCGGCGACGCAAGCGACAGCCACGATCTCGAGAAGCCCGCCTTCACGCGGACGCCTCGCGCCGCGGCAACGACTGCCAACTCCTCGGACTAAGTGACACGCGCTCAAACCCGCGGGCGGGCCGCGCGATTGCGGCTCGCTGCTCGGTACCCTATTGTTCGTCCGGACGAATCACGCCAGGCGAACGATGTAGTCTCCGCCTGCCAAATCAAACTGCAGTTTTTCCTCGCGTGACAGCCATCCAATGGCCATGAAGAAAAGGCTCTGTGGAGCGTCGACTTCCTCCATTAGCGCGGCAAACGTAAGAGGACCGTCCTTGGAAAGAGCTTCCCACACAACACCTGCCGTTTCCCCAATTTGATCGTAGCCCACCGTGGAATCTCCCTTCAGAGTCTGCCTTTGGAATCGCTCGAGCCAGGGCTAGGCGGCTGCCAGGCGAAGTTAGGAGTCAATATGTTCGGGTTGTGATTGGCTCGCGTTGGTCGTGGAAATCAGAATCGAGCTCGAGTCGAACGTTCCTGAACAAGAATCGTTACGCGCTGTTACGTCCGCGTTATACATCTGTGAATGCTCCTCTAATTTTGGCAGCCCCTTGCATTCGCGAGCGGAGGTGGGTTAGTTTGCAAGCCGCGCAGACGACGATTCGAGGGGCCGGCAACGCTCGAACAAGAGGCCTAGTTGAGAGCTGTAGGACATTTCCTCAGAGGGTGCCTTTTCGCACGCTTGAACGGGGCGCAGTAAGATGACGATCAGGATCATCGCAACGGTCCTTCTGCTGTGGTTCGTAGTTGGTACCGTTCTCGCGTTTCTGATCAGCCCGATGTGCAAGCACCTGGACTGCGGTTGCCGACCACAGAACTTGCCGAGATCCACCGTCCGGTCGGTTCATCAAAGTTGAATCCGTCAGCGATGGCATTGCGCGCTGTCTCTTCTTGCATTTTGCCGCAATCATCTTGTCCTTCGACGGGCTGGCCAGCCTTGCCAATTCCGATTCCCGACATGCGTGGAGCCTGCAATCCATGACTCTTCGTTGACAGAAATTGCGCCGTGGCCTACACTCAGGGTTTGTCTTTTGAAGGAAAGGTGTGACTGCCAGTATGGGTACGTACGTTCCAAAGGGCCGAGAGGCAGAGGCGCTGACGGTAGGGAAGGATTGGTTCGTGATTGACGCGAACGGGCAGGTGCTCGGTCGCTTGGCGACGCGCATCGCCCGGATGTTGATTGGGAAAGACAAGCCGAGCTACACGCCATTTCTTGATTGCGGCGATCACATCGTCGTGATTAACGCCGAACGAGTGAAGCTAACCGGAAACAAGATGGATCAAAAGATGTATCGGCACCACAGCGGCTGGCCCGGGGGCTTGAAGGAAGTTTCGATCCGGGCGCTGATGCGGCGCCGTCCAGAAGAGGTAATCCGCGAAGCGGTGCTTGGAATGTTGCCGAAAAACAAGCTCCGCGCGCGTCGCGCCAAGAAGCTGCGTGTCTATGCCGGAAGTGAAGCGCTCGCCCGCCACGCCGGACAGAAGCCTCAGCCGCTCGCGCTGTAACCTCGCGAACAAGGTCTCGAAATTTTGCGCGCCTTGCGGAGAAAATCCGCAAACTTCGCCATCGGGAGGCGCGATTCGGTATTTCATCGAAGCAGGAGGAAATTTGAGTTCAGGAACGAATTCGCTTGCCGAGGCGGCAAAGAAGCACTTCTACGGCACGGGACGCCGCCGGGAAGCCGTGGCGCGTGTGTACATTAAGGCTGGGCCGGCGCTGTTCACGGTGAACAAGCGGCCGGTCGAGGAATATTTCCGCAACGTGGCGTGGCACACCGCTGCCGTTGAGCCGCTGAAGTTTACGCAGATGCTCGACCAGGTTGAGGTAAGGGCGCAGGTCAAGGGCGGCGGCGTAGGGGGGCAGGCTGGAGCGGTGCGCATGGGAATCGCGCGCGCTCTCGCGAAGTTAAATCCGGAGCTTCGTCCGGCGCTGCGCAAGAATGGTTTTCTGACGCGCGATCCGCGCATGAAGGAACGCAAGAAATACGGACAAAAGGGCGCGCGTCGGCGCTTCCAGTTCAGCAAGCGCTAGTAGCACCATTGGTTCAGTCCAAAAGATTGAGCCCAATTCACGGCCGGTAAGGAACCGGCAGAAAAGGATGCTGTCCCGGTCCGCCGGGATCCGAAGCATCCCTTCCATGAGGAGGTATTTTGGGAGTCGAAATTACGATGAAGGAGCTTCTGGAGGCTGGCGTTCACTTTGGCCACCAGACACGGCGCTGGAATCCGAAGATGAAGGAATACATTTTCGGCGAGCGCAATGGTATCCACATTATTGACCTGCAAAAGACCTTGAAGCTTTTCCGCGAGGCAGCGCGCTACATTTCCGAACAGGCGGGACAAGGCAAGAGCGTCCTGTTTCTGGGAACGAAACGCCAGGCGCAGGAAGCCATCGCGGAAGAAGCGCAGCGCTGCGGAATGTTCTACGTGAACCACCGCTGGCTCGGCGGCACGCTCACCAACTGGGCGACCCTGCAAAAATCCATCAAGCGATTCAAGCTGCTGAAAGCGATGTCCGAAGACGGGCGCATGGCGCAGTTTTCAAAGAAAGAAGGCGCGCGCCTGGATCGCGAGCTGAAGCATCTGAAGCAGAATTTTGCGGGCGTCGAGAACATGACCACGCCGCCGGACACGATGTTCGTGATTGACCCGAACGCGGAAGTGATCGCCGTGCGTGAAGCGCGCCGCATGGGCATTCCGGTGGTGGCAATCGTGGACACAAATTGCGATCCGAATCTGGTTGACTGGGTCATTCCCGGAAACGACGACGCTCTGCGCGCCATTCGATTGTTCACGTCCAAGATCTCCGATGCGGTTGTTTCCGGCCGGCAATCGTTTGAGCAATCGCAGATCGCCGATCAGAAGGCGGCCGAGGGCGTGGGCGGCGAAGAAGGACCCGAGTACGTGGACACGAGCGCATACGAACAGTACGAGAAGCAGGAAGGCGACTTCGTCGAAGGCGAGTCTATTGCCGCCGATGAAGCCGCGGCGCCCATAACCAGCGAAGAAGAGACGCCCGCTAAGTAACTGCTGAGCGGTTCTGCACACCTCAGGGTCCGGCCCAGCCGGACCGATTGAAATTAATGGAAAAGGAATTGAGCGCACACATGGCGACAGGAACCGGACCCGGAAACAGCGGCCCGTCCGCACAGCTTGTAAAGGAACTGCGTGACCGCACTGGCGCGGGCTTCGCGGATTGCCGCGCGGCGTTGGTCGAGGCCGCGGGGGATATCGAGCAGGCCATCAACGTCCTGCGCAAAAAGGGACAGGCGGCGGCCGCGAAGAAAGCGCAGCGCGCGACGTCGGAGGGGCTCGTTTCCTGTTACATCCATGCGGGCGGGAAGATCGGTGTGCTCATCGAGATCAATTGCGAAAGCGATTTTGTGGCGCGCACTGAGGATTTTCAGCGCCTGTGCCACGACGTGGCGATGCACGTCGCCGCTCTCGATCCGCGTTTTCTGCGGCGCGAGGACGTGACTCAGGAAACCCTCGACCGCGAGCGGGATATCTATCGCGATCAAGCCAAGGCCACCGGTAAGCCCCAGAACGTGATCGACAAGATCGTTTCCGGCAAGATGGAGAAATTCTACGAAGAGAACTGCCTTTACGAGCAGCACTTCATCAAGGATGAAGGCACCACGGTGAAGGAGCTTGTGGATCAGGCCATCGCCAAGGTCGGCGAAAATATCACCATCCGCCGCTTCTCGCGATTCAAAGTGGGCGAGATGGACGGCGCTGCTCCTGCGTCCGCTGGGTCCGAAGAGACGGAGGCGCCGGCGCCTCCAGCAAAGCCTTAAACCGATTTCCTCGTTAAAACAAAGGCAGCTTTTTTTTGGTTCGAGCGCTGAATTCCTGCGCGACGACAGCCGTCACGGGCCGCCGATTCTCTGCTAGAATGCCCGCGAGAGAGGGGCCCATCCGGACGCGATGAAAAACCCAAGCAAGAAAAGCGGAGCGGAAACAGCCGGAAAGAACCCCGTTTACAGCCGCATTGTGGTGAAACTTTCGGGTGAATCGCTTTCAGGTCCGGACGCTTTTGGTATTCACGCAGAGACGATTCAAGGCATCTCACGCGAAGTAAAGGCCGTTCACGATCTCGGAGTTGAAGTGGCGCTCATCGTCGGCGGAGGCAACATTTTCCGCGGCGCGCGCCAGCATGGCCTCACGATTGATCGTGCGACTGGTGATTACATGGGCATGCTCGCGACAGTTCTTAATGGTCTCGCGATGCAGGACGCGCTCGAAAAGGCGGGGTGTCACACGCGGCTGATGAGTGCGATCGAAATGCACCAAGTTGCGGAGCCGTTTATTCGCCGTCGCGCGGCGCGGCATCTGGAGAAAAAGCGCGTGGTGATCTTCGCGGGCGGCACGGGCAATCCCTATTTCTCCACGGACACGGCGGCAGCGCTGCGCGCTATGGAAATTAAAGCGCAAGTCATCTTGAAGGCCACTCGCGTGGACGGGATTTACGATGCCGATCCCGAAAAGGTCAAGACGGCGAAGAAGTTTGAAACGATCACATATCTGGATGTCCTGCAGAAGGGACTCTCCGTAATGGATTCGACGGCAATCTCGCTCTGCATGGACAACAAGATGCCGATCGTCGTATTCAATATGAACGTGCCCGGGAACCTGAAGCGCGTAGTGGTGGGCGAACGTGTCGGTTCGACCGTCACCGCTTAAATCTTTGAATTGCGGAGGCCGGCTTTTCGATGAGTACGATTGGCTCAAGCAAAGACGCTCTCGCTCAGGCGAAGATACGGATGGAAAAGGCCGTCGAGGATTTCCGCAAGGAACTTGCGAACGTCCGAACCGGTCGCGCCAACTCCGCGGTGCTTGACAGCGTCCGCGTGGATTATCACGGCACCCCGATGCCGATCAATCAGCTCGGCGCCGTGAATGTGCCCGACCCGATGACCATCGTGATCGCGCCTTGGGATCCGGGCGCGGTTCCTCTGATTGACAAGGCGATTCGCACAGCCGATCTCGGCCTGAATCCCACAAACGACGGGAAAGTCGTTCGCGTGCCGATTCCGCCGCTCACCGAAGACCGCCGTAAGGATCTTGCCAAGCACATTCACAAGGTGCTCGAAAATCATCGCACCGCGATTCGGAGCGTGCGGCGCGACATAAAAGAAGCCGTCGAGAAGCTTGAGAAGGAAAAGAAAATTAGCGAGGACGACAAGAAGCGCTCTCTCGACGAGCTCGAAAAGGTCACCCACTCCGAAACCAAAAAGATTGAAGACCTCTCGGCCGCGAAAGAGAAAGAAGTCCTTGAAATAAAGTGACGACCCGAACAGGGTCGTCATCCCGAGGCCAGCGGGTTCGGCTGACCGGGGGATCCCTCTTCGATTTACTCGTATTTTCATCGTATAACTGAGCCATGATCGAAGCCCGCCCCAGCAGAACCGCCCTGCGCGTAGCCATGCGGCGTGCGGCGCATCAACTCTTCGACAATCCGAAAGTGCTCGACGATCCGATCGCCATGCCGATCATCGGGCCGAAGGCGGCGGAAAAACTGAAGACTGAAAGTCCTGACGCGTTCGGCAAGTTCGGCCTGGGTATCCGCGCCCTCATGGTGGCGCGCAGCCGCTATGCCGAGGAAGCGCTGGCGCGATCCATCGCACGCGGCGCGACCCAATATGTGATTTTGGGCGCGGGGCTCGACACGTTTGCTTACCGCAATCCGTACGCGGAGTCCGCCCTCCGCGTTTTCGAGGTTGATTTTCCCGCTACTCAGGAATGGAAGCGGCGAAATCTGAAGGAAGCGCAGATCGCGATCCCGTCGTCGGTGACGTACGCGCCCGTGGATTTCGAGCGTCAGACGCTCTCTGAAGGATTGCGGCTCGCGGGCTTCGATGTCGCGAAACCTACTTTTTTCTCGTGGCTTGGCGTCACGATGTACCTGACCGACGACGCCATCACCTCGACATTCGGTTTGATCGCTTCGACGCCGCCCGGTGGAGGAGTCGCTTTTGATTATGCGATTCCCGTCGAATCTCTGAGCTTGCTCGGCAGATTGGCGCTTCGAGCGATGATGCGCCGCGTGGCTGCTGCCGGCGAGCCGTTCCGCACTTTTTTCGATCCGTCGGCGCTGAAGACGCGGCTCTTGGGCCTCGGTTTCCACGGGATCGAAGATCTCGGCGCGGAAGAAATCAACGCGCGTTACTTCGCCGGTCGTTCCGACAAGCTTCGGGTCGTTGGCCGCCTCGGCAGGCTGATGAGCGCGGAAATCTAGCGAAGGCGACTCACTGTAATTTCGTGGTTACTGGGCGCGCGCGTCGCCCGCCGGGATCAGAATCAGGACGCAGCCGCCGCTTTTCGCGGTGCACTCGATCGTTGCGCGCCGAACGATTTTTATCGCCGTCGCATTCGGGAACATCTCTCCGTAGTCAATCGTCCGCAGGTTGTCGGCCATCGGGCGCAGCGTCTCGCTGCCGGAAACGAATCGCACGACGTCCGCGCGCGCCGATTTCTCGCCTGGCGAAAGCGCGATGAAGAAATCGGCTTTTGCATCTTCGCTCAGCAGTTTCCCAGCGGGAATTGTACGAAGCGCCGCGAGTCGGGGAGCAGCTTTGGCGACGAGATCATCAATTTGGGAATTTCCCCCCAGTAGGAGCGTAAGCCGCGCACGTGTTTCGGGATTGGAGCGCGGCGCCGCCAGCGCAAGCGCGTACGCCTCGATCGCCCGGTCTTTTTCGCCGCGCTTCTCGTAAATCTGTGCGAGATGATCGCCGATCTCACCATTCTGATCGAGCAGCCATGCCGCGCGAATAAATCGCTCCGCGATTTCGAGATCGCCTTTCTGGAAATGAACCCATCCGAGCGTGTCCCAGCATGCCGCGAGGCTCGTGATTTCGCTCAACTGGCCAGGCGTCACGTGCTGCAAATCAATCTTGCCAATGCTCGCGGCCGTTCCGCCGACGGCTGATTCGGCGTAACCCTGTGCCTTCTCGAGTTCGAACTTGCTCTCCGCAAGGTCAAAAGCAATATCGTTCCAAATAGGCGGTGTAGGAGACAGCGTCGCTGCCTTCTCAAACGCAATAATCGCTTTTGCGCGCTCACCAGAATTTAAGTACGCCCGCCCAAGGCTGACGTGAAGCTCGGCATTATCCGGCGCAAGAATTGTGGCCTTGTCCAGTTCGAGCGCGGCCTGCGAGTACTCGTGCTGCGCGAGCAGAATCTCGCCGAGCGCGGCGTGCGCGGCGGCATCCAGCGGATTGATTTCGACCTGTTTGCGGAAAGCGGCGGCCGCTTCGGTGTCTTTGTTCTGCCGCTCGAGTGCGAGGCCGAGATAGGCGTTCGCATGTTCATCAGTTGGATTGATTTCGAGCTGCTTTTGAAACGCGGCAGCCGCTTCATCGAGCTTTCCTGTTCGCAGATACGCAAGGCCGAGATCGTTCCAGGCCTCCTTCTGTCGTGGATCGAGTTGAACCGCGCGGCCGAAGAGCGGAATTGACGCGGCTGCATTGCCCGCGTTCAAAGACGCGAGCCCGGCTTCGACCAGATCGTCCGCGGTCGCAGATCGAGGAATCGCCGGCTCACCCGGCGCGGTATTGATTACGACGAGCGTGCGGTTTTGATCCGCAGCAACAGCCCGCGCAAACTCGCGGTAGTCGTCCACGCGCGCGGCAGGCAGCGTGCGCATCCTGAAATTGAGCGACCTTTCGGCCGCAACCGTACCTTCGGCGAAGCGATAGCTCGATTTGAATTCCGCGTAGTCGCGTGCAATCGAGACAGAGGCGGGCGGTTGCGCTGTGTAAATCGGCGGCAAGCCCAGCTTGAGTTTCACGGTCACGTCGAGCGGGCTGCCGAGTACGATCGGCTTGGCGACATTCTCCGGCGGATCGGGCAGCCCAATCGCCAGCAGAGGCAATGGCGTATTCGCCCGCTTACTCGACCAGTCCAGGAAATTCGACTGCGTAAAATTGATGTCGAGCTCGAAAGGGTCGTGCGTGCTCTTGGGATCGCCCGGCTTTACGCCGGTCACCTCGCCATGAATTCCGTCGAGCGACAAAATCGTCTGGCCAAGATCGTTCCACTGCGCTTGCGGAGTGCGGTGAAACGCTAGGCGCAGCACCAATTCCGTGTCGCCGCGCATCGCGTAATGTGCTCGGGCCACGAGCTTGCCGAGATCGCTCACGTGGCCGTCAATGTCCACTTGCTGCGTCGAAACGAAGGGCGGATCGGACGGCGTCACCACGATTTTGCCTGCGCCATCCGACGGGACCAGCAATGCGGATTTGTCGCGCAGCGGAGACGCAAGCAGCCGAAACGGCGCCACTTCCGTGGTCGTATCCATCCATACAAGTTCGCTCCCGAGCAGCGATGCCGTGATGACGTGATCGAGTTGCGCGGGCGATGGCGCGGATGTGTCGAGTTTGCGCGTGTACGGAATCAGTACGGCGTCCGATGAAATCCCAGCGGCCTTGAGCATCGCTGCCAGCAGAACGTGTTCATCCGCTGAGTCACCGTACTTGTTCGCCAAAACCTCTGCTGCAAAATGCGGCTGCCAGCCGCCCTGGCCAAGGGGTAATTCCACGTTGCGAATATTCGTCGAAACGTAGTCGTAGAGCGCCTGGACCTTGCCGAGCGGATCGGATTGGCCTCGCGTCAATTCTTCCGTCTTCGCGCGAATTTCGGGAGTTGGCTCGCTGCGGCCCTGCTCGAGTTTCGCGTACCAGCGGGCCACGGATTCCCAGTCGGAGAATGTGGTGAGTTCAACGTCGGGAGATTTCGACTTCGCCTGCCCCACCTGTTCATTCGAGGAATCGGCGGCCGACATCCTGAGATTGGCGTGTTTCCAGCGATAGATAATTCGTCCACTCGCGTGAACGGTTTCATAAGGCAAGCTGGCGGGCGATTTCAGAATCACTTTGCGCGCGTCGGGAACGCTGATCTCCAGGCGCTCATCGCGCACGATCGCGCTGTCGAGAAAAGTGTGCGCATACCAGAATTCGCCGGGCGCGAAAGCGGACACGATGCGCTTCACGATCTCATATTCGAGTGTGTCCCCCGGAGCGAGCGGTGGGACGGCGATGTGTTTTTCTTTGTACTCCGCGTAGGCGGGAGCGTCGCGTACGGTTGGCACGACCTCGTCGGCCGCTGCGTCAGGAGCACCGTTGACGATCGTGCCGTCGGCTTTGTGCACGCGCACGAGTCGAGCGTCCATTTTTTCGTTTGCTGAGTCGTACCGGAACACGAGTTCGTGCAATTGCTGAGCCCCCGCATCGCTTTGCACCCGCACGCGCACCGCGAGACCTTGTTCGCCCGTTCCGTCGTTTTCGAAGCGCGCAGTTGTAACGTAGCTTTCGATGACGAACGGCTCTTCCGAATATTCGGCCGGAGTTTGATTCGGGTCCGGGTTCGCACGCTGTGGATGTGCCGAAGGTGCCGGCGCGGCAGGCGGCCCGCCCTGGGCCCCGCTCATCGCGGCCAAGCTCAGCAAACCAAGCAGAATCGCCCAAGAACGGCTCATTCGCGCTCCCCGTCCAGAACCAGCGCCCCGAAGTTTAAGTTGGATGCCGGTGGGCGTAAAGGGCAGATGGCGAGGCAGTTGAGGAGTTTCCAACCATCGCCTGAAGGCATTGGCGCGCAATCAAAGTTCGCCAAATAGGTTCTAGTACCCGTAAACCGCCCGTCGGAAAATAGTAAGCTGCGTATTATGTGTTACATGCGCAATCGGTACGAGAATCGGTCGGATTTCTCTCCTGAGAGGCTGAGTCAACATTGACACTAACGGTGAACCGAAATGGGTCCCGCGGCATCGAATCACGCAGGGCCGGGAGCGAAAGTTTGCCGAAGTCGCGTACTGTGCACCTCCGAGGATGTCGAAGTGGCGAAAGGCTTTGCACGCTGATTTCCACAGACGTATCGTGTTGACAAGTTTTGTTGTATTGCCTATACTCTCGCGGTTGTGTTTGAGGCCTTCGGGCCTGGTGGTGAAAGGGAAGTCTTCCGGCCCCGGAACAAAGAAACAAGGAACGGGGCATTTGAAGAGCGGCCGAAATGGGGCGCCAGCCCCG
>Ga0210383_10002214_pt1 | contig 17628 bp, 16 predicted proteins | sample IncBWC14OmetaG_FD_160072 | JGI IMG/M metagenome (GOLD analysis project Ga0210383, IMG submission 160072) | Forest soil microbial communities from Barre Woods Harvard Forest LTER site, Petersham, Massachusetts, United States - Inc-BW-C-14-O ...
CGGGCCAAATGCCAGCAGCGTAAGCGAGGAGTCCGAGAAGGAGACCTCATAAGGATTTGCGAGTGGGCTGTTGGCGGCGCAGTCGACCACATATCCGAAGTTGGGGATCGGCGGGTTGACGGACACTATTTTGGTTGCCGTGGTCGTGCAACCGTTATTGACAACCGAAAGCGTTACGGTCTCACTCCCAAATTTCAGGAACTGGTGGCTGACGCTTGCACCGCTGTCGGTCGGAGCTCCGTCGCCAAAATTCCAGTACCATTGGTTGGCAGGCGTCGACGGGGAGACAAAGGCGACGGGGTTTGCGCCGCAAACGGGGTTTGGAGTTGCGGTGAAACTGGCCGGGGTTGGCGTACCTACCTGGACGATGTTGGTAAAGGTCTGGGATGCGGAGCAGCCGCTGGCGGTCTGAATGGTCAGGGTGATCGAATAGAAGCCGGTTGACGGATAGACAAAGTTGGGGGTGGCGCCGTTCCAGGTGGATGGCGTGGCGCCGGGGGCGCTCCACGTGTAGGTCGTGACGGGATCGACTGAATTGACCGTATACGTCGGCGTATAGGCCTGACCGATACAGGCGCCCTGGCTCCCCATGGTAATTGTGGGGGCGACGATATTGACGACACTGGTCTGGGTTGTTGTTCCCGAGCAGCCTGCGGCGGTAGTGGCGGTGAGGCTGACCGTGTAGGTGCCGGTACTGCCGTAGGTATGCAGCGGGCTTTGCTGGGGGGAAGCAGGAGAGCCGTCGCCGAAATTCCAGCTCCATTGTGTGGGGACGGGGGAGGTCTGGTCGGTGAACTGGACGGCCAGCGGGGCCTTGCAGGCGCTGACGGGGGTCTCGGTGAAGGCCGGGACGAGGGCGGCCCCGATCGTGACGTTGCTGGTGGCTGTGGTGGTGCAGTTGGCGTAGGTGTTGGTCAGCGTGACAGGATAAGTCCCCGCGGCAGTAAAAGTATGAGTGGTAGCCGAATCGTTGGAGCCGGGGGACCCGTCGCCCCAACTCCAGGATGAATAAACGGGAGCGGGATTGGTACCGTTGGAAAACTTGATCGGCGTATTGAGACAGCCCGCGGTCGGGCCATTGATGACGGGGATGTTGGAAGACAGGGGTACCGTCCGCGTGAGCGTATCGGCGCAGCCGAGGCTGCTTGTGGCGATCAGGGTCACGGGATAGCTGCCGGCGGACGGATAGACGATACCGGTGGGGGTCGTCGCGTTCGAGCTGGTTGGGGCCGCACCGCCGCCGAAACTCCAGTTGTAGGTCATGTTGCCGGGGCCGGCGGTATTGTTTTGGAAATTGAGGGTAAAGGGCACTGTACAAGTGTTGCCCGTCTCATTCCACGCAAAATTCGTTTGAACTCCGCTGACCAGACGCAGGGCGCGGTTATAGGTAACCGAGTTAGAGCAGCCGCCGGAATTGGTGACCGTGAGGGTTATGCTATAATAACCTGGCGTGGTGTAGGGATGGACAGGAGTTGCTCCGATGCCTGTAGTGCCGTCGCCGAAATTCCATTCATAGCTGGTGATCATTCCCTGGCCGGCCTGCGAATACTGCTGGAATTGGATATCGGCAGGAGCACAGGCCAGGTTGGTGAGACCGAATGAGACTGTGGGTGAAGCATAGACGGTGATATAGTTGCTGTCCTTGATGGCGCCGGTGCCATCGGAATTCTTGACGATCAGGATCACGGTATAAGTACCAGGCGTGTTAAAGACAGCGGTCGGGGTCGGGGTACCGGATATGATTTGACCGTTACCAAAAGACCATGTCCAGGAGGTCGGATTATTGGTAGACTGGTCCAGAAATTTAACCCCGAGGGGGGCGCAGCCCGAAGTGATGTTGTTGAATGTGGTGAATGCGGCGACAGGCGCCTGTGCGCTAACCAGGGTCCCAAGCAGGCAAAAAAAGCTGGCCAGAATTAATAGTTTTCTGTTCAACTAAAGGGTCGTTTAGGTATTTCGATAAAAGGCTTGTCAGCCGCCGGTTCTGCGGGTGATGGCTAATGAATAGGAAATTGGGCGGTCTTCGGATGGTCTTCGTAAAGATGGTGGATTTGCGTGGTCTTCGTAAAGATGGTGGATTATTGTTTTTTCAACTGCAAGTAATTCGACATATTGGCGGCGGTATCGGTCCATTGGGCGGATACGCTGTCCGTAGAGCTGGCATCTACGCGCCAGGTCGCGTTCAACCGATTGACCGGGTAACCGGCGCCCGCGAAATCGGAGGTGATTGTCTTGGCGCTGATATTGGCCAACCATTCTCCCTGCACGGAATCGGTATTATTCAGGATCCCTGTTACGGTGTTATTTGTATTGAATTTAAAGAGATAGCCAGAAAAAGCTGCGGTGATATCGCTGTCATCCTGCTCAAAATGAGAAACAAACCACAGGCCGTTCGTTACATCGGAAATCACGGTCTTTTCTTCCTGCTTCTGAATGGCCTTCTTACAAGATACAAGAAGAATGCCGGATAAAAGGATGAGTAAAAGGTGTTTCATAGTCTCAGATATTTACTCCAAGATACAATACGAGACGTTAAGATCAAAAGTCATAGATTATAACGTATTTTTTTAATAAATAGTCTAAAAAATACCGGATGTCAAGGTCTTTCCCGGTGGCATTCCGGCAGAGTTCTTCGCTGCGAAACCGGCGGCCGAAGCGGTGGATGTTGTTTCGGAGCCAGGCGAGCAGGGGACCGGTATGGCCTTCCTGCAAGGCTTTGTCGATGCTAACATCATGATTAACAGCGAATTGGTAAAATTGGGCCGCATAGAAGCTCCCCAGGCTATAGGTCGGGAAATAGCCAAAGCTACCATGGCTCCAGTGGACATCCTGGAGGCATCCTGTTTTATCATCCGGGACGTCGACACCCAGCCAGGCGGCATAGCTCTCCTTCCACCAGCCGGGGATATCATCGACCGGGAGAGACCCTTCTATGAGGCGTTTTTCCAATTCGTAACGGATCATAACGTGGAAGTGATAGGAGACCTCATCGGCTTCCGTGCGAATGAGAGAGGGGGTGACCTTGTTGATGGCGCGATAGAACTGTTGGACGCTGACGGCGGCGAGGCGCTGGGGGAAGAGGGCTTGCAGGCGGGGATAGACGGGTTTCCACCAAGTGAGGCTTCTGCCGACGTTGTTTTCCCAGAGGCGGGACTGGGATTCGTGGATCCCCAGGGATGCAAATTCCCCAAGCGGGAGGCCGTAGTATTCGTCGGGCAGTCCTTGTTCGTAGAGCGCATGGCCGGTCTCGTGGATACAGCTCCAGGTCATGTGGTTGAAATTGTGTTCGTCGATGCGGGTAGTGATGCGGACGTCCCGGGCGCTGAAGCTGGTTGTAAAGGGGTGTTCGGAAAGGTCCTGCCGGCCGGCTTCGAAATCGAAACCGAGCTGCCGGATGATGTCGAGGCCAAAGTCCCATTGCCTGTTACGGGGATAGTCGCCGTGGAGGAAGCTGTCGTCGACCTGGGGGCGGGAGGCGATACGGTCGAGGAGGTCTTTCAGCGGAGTGCGCACGGTGCTGAACACCTGATCGAGCAGAGCTGTGGTGCAGCCCTTCTCGTAATTATCGAGCAGTGCGTCATAGGGATGCTGTGCGTAGCCGGCGAGCTCTGCCTCTTCCTTTTTGAGTGTGACGAGTTCCTGAAGATCGGCTTTGAAAAGGGAGAAGGAGTTTGCGCTGCGGGCACGAAGCCAGGAATGAAAGCTGCGGGAACTGGTTTCGGTGAGGCGGCGGATAAAGGCAGGGGTAAACTTGATCTGCTTGTTGTAATCTTCCAGACTGAGCTCGACATTGCGGTGCTGATCGTCAGCGAGATCTCCGCGCTGGTTTAGCTCCCGAAGGAGGTCTCCGAGGTCCGGGGCGGTCAGTCCTTCGTGTGCGACCTCCGAAAGGCTTGCCAGTTGGCGGCTGCGGGCTGCAGCGCCTTTTGGCGGGAGGTAGGTCTCCTGGTCCCACTCGAGCACGGCTGCGGAGTACTTGATATCCGCGATTTTTTGCATACGATCGACATAAGCTGCGTACAGGTCCCGTGAGGGTTTTGTTAATTCCATTTTAACATTTTATAACTGGGCGGAGCCCAGTTCGCGATTTACGACCCAAAGGAAGTAAATCGCAGACATTAACGGTGTTGAGACAAAAAATTAATTTGCGGAGCAATTTTTTGTCGAAATCTTCTAAAAGCGGAAAGGAAAACGTGATAATTTAGCTGAATGAACAAATATCGATTTTTCCTTGCCGTCATTTGCTTTTTTCCTCACTTTCTTCGTGCCCAGAAGATCGATTCCATGTTGAATATATATGCCAATAATTATCCGCAGGAAAAGATCTATTTGCAGCTGGACAAAAAACTCTACCGCGCGGGAGAAACGGTTTGGTTCAAGGCAAATATTTTCAGCGGGGCCGATCCTTCGCTATTGAGCAGGAATTTCTATGCGGAGCTGTCTGATCCTTCGGGTACGATCCTGGAGCGAAAGATCTATCCGGTTACCGAGTCGAGCACGGCAGGCAACTTCGATCTGCCGAAGGTGATCACGAGCAGACATTTACATTTAAGGGCATACACGACGTGGATGACCAATTTCGATACTGCCTTCTATTTCGAGAAAGATATCCGGATCTATGACGACAAGCTGGACTCCGCCGGAACGGTAACGGTTGTACCGAGGGAGGCGAAGATGCAGTTCTTCCCTGAGGGCGGAGACATGATCGCGGGGGTAGAGACGATGGTCGCGTTCAAAGCGAACGATCAGTTTGGTCTGCCGGTGGCGGCGAAGGGAGTCATACAGGATCAGAACGGCAGGGAGCTGTTGTCATTCGAGTCGATCCACGATGGCATGGGCAAATTCCTGCTGTCCCCGGATAAGGGGGATTCATTGACGGCGGTATGGAAGGATGATCAGGGAATCGAACATCGGACGGGGCTGCCTTCGGCGAAGGCGACGGGGGTAGTCCTGCGGGCGATCACGGGGAACCAGAAGGTCCTGTTTTCGGTGGCGCGGTCCGCGGGTGGAGAGCCGGAGTTGAAACGGCTGACCATCATCGGGCACATGCACCAGCACCTGGTCTACAAGGCAAGGGTAAATCTTGACGATAACTATATGAGCGGCGGCACGATCCCGACCGGGCAGTTACCGAGCGGGGTGTTGGTGTTGACCTTGTTTGACGGGAACATGATCCCGAAAGCGGAGCGGGTGGTCTTTGTCAACAACCACGAGTACGAATTTACTCCGGAGCTGGCGGTACGGATCAAAGGGGTGACCAGGCGCGGGAAGAACAGTCTGGTCATCGATGTGCCGGATACGATCAAGACTAATATGTCGCTGGCGGTAACGGATGTCACAGCAGATGGGGAATTTCCGAACGACGATAATATTATCTCCCACCTGCTGCTGACGGGTGAGATCCGGGGCCAGGTCCACAACCCCTATTTCTATTTCGCCGGCACAGCCGACAGTCTGACGAGTATGCTGGATCTGGTGATGATGACGCACGGGTGGCGCCGGATCAAATGGGAGGCGCTTGCGAAGGGCCAGGTGCCGGTGATCAAGAATCCCGAGCAGGACTATCTGGCGATGAAGGTCGATGTGCTGGGAGTGGATCCGTATAAGATCGCAAAGGATGAGTCGCTCAATGTGATCCTGAGCCGGAAGGATTCCACCACGCAGATGTTGTCTGTTCCGCACATCTCGGGAACGAGGTTCGGGGTTATGGGGCTCGTCTTTTTCGATACGGTAAAAGCGTATTATATGTTCAATACGAACAAGGCCCTGGCCGATCAGGCAGCGGTGACGTTCAGCAACGGGCTGGTTCGCGCGCTGAAGACTGCCAGGCCTTTGTTCACCGGGTTCGACGGTTGGACGGCGGAAGATTCGGCCTATCTGAGGCGCAACCGGTATATCGCGCAGGAGCGGGCGCGGGTCGAGCCGATCGAAGCGGCGCGGGCCAAGACGCTGACGCCGGTAATTGTCAAGGGCTATGAAAAATCGGCGAATGAAAAACTGGATGAGCGATATGCTTCGGGGATGTTTGCCGGCGGTGATGCGCAGACGTTCAGTCTGCTTGATGATCCCCTGGCGTCGGCTTTTCCCGATATTTTCACGTTTTTACAGGGTAGGGTTGCGGGGTTGCAGATCACCACGGGCAATGGTCCGGGCGGTGCGCCTTCGCTGACCTGGCGCGGAGCCCGGCCGACCCTGTATCTGAATGAAATGCAGGTCGACGCGTCGCAGCTGCAAACTGTGTCTGTGCCTGATATCGCCTATGTGAAAGTGTTCCGGCCCGGATCGGGGATAGGGTTTGGCGGCGGCGCCGGCGGTATCATTTCGGTATATACGAAGAAGGGCGGTGACAGCAAGGGAACGGACCCTAACTTCAAAGGATTGCCGCGGGCGCCACTGATCGGTTATTCCATGCCGAAAGAATTTTATACCCCCAACTACCTGGAAAATAATCTGAACAATGAGCGGGAAGACCTGCGGACGACCTTATACTGGAAGCCGTATGTGATGACGGACAGGGAGTCGATGCGGGTCAACATCGACTTTTTCAACAATGACATTACGAAAAAGCTTCGCGTGGTGCTGGAGGGATTCAATGAGGATGGCAAGCTCACGCATCTCGAAACGATCATTCAATAATTATAGGGGCTCATGCATATTTCCGAGGTTATCGCGCATCTGGAACTGCTGGCGCCGCCGGCTTACCAGGAGCACTATGACAATGCCGGGCTGCAGACGGGCAGTTCGGGCTGGGAGTGCCGGGGGGTTTTGGTGACGCTGGACTCGACGGAAGAGGTGGTACTGGAGGCGGTGGCGAGGGGATGTAACCTCGTGGTGGCGCATCATCCGATCATTTTCGGCGGGTTGAAGAAGATCACGGGTCAGAATTATGTGGAGCGGGCGCTAATTGCGGCAATAAGAAATGATATCGCCATCTACGCGATCCACACGAATCTGGATAATGTGATGGCGGGGGGAGTGAACGGACGGATCGCGGACAAGTTGGGGCTGGAGGGGAGACGCGTGTTGCTTCCGCGGGAATCGACGCTGTGCAAACTTGTATGCTGGGTGCCGACGGCGCAGGTTGAGGAGGTGCGGGCGGCCGTTTGGGGTGCCGGAGCCGGGAATATCGGAAAATACAGCGAGTGTAGTTTTGGGGTGGAAGGGACGGGCACCTTCAAGGGGGGAGAGGGGGCGCAGCCTTTTGTGGGACAGGTGGGGGAGCGGCATTCGGAGAAGGAGATTCGGCTGGAGGTCATTCTGCCGGTGTACCTCAGCCGGGCGGTGGTGGCAGCGATGATTGCGGCTCACCCGTATGAAGAAGTCGCTTATGACCTGGTGCCTCTTGCCAATGTGCAGGTGGGGGTCGGGGCGGGCCTGGTGGGGGAATTGCCGTTACCGATGGAGGGGGAGGCCTTGCTGGAGCAGCTGTGCGGGGTATTCGGGGTGCCGGTTGTCCGGCATACGCGGTTGACCGGTCAGCCGGTGCGGCGGGTGGCTGTTTGCGGAGGAGCTGGCAGCTTCTTGATTTCCAGCGCTTTAGCAGCTGGCGCCGACTTTTATATCACTTCGGATGTTAAATATCATGAGTTTATGGATGCGAATGACCGGGTCGTAATTGCCGATATCGGCCATTATGAGAGTGAGCAATACACTGTCGACCTGCTAATTGGCCATTTGCGGGAAAAATTTAGTAATTTTGCGGTCCTTAAATCGAATGTCCGGACAAACCCGGTTCATTATCATGTTGGTTTAAAGTCAAAATAAATTATGTCAAACGTAAAAGAATTCTCTGTTGAGGAAAAGCTCGCCTCTCTCGTGAGCCTCCAAAAAATTGAATCGAAATTGGACGAGTATAAAATCCTGAAGGGCGAATTGCCGATGGAGGTGAGCGACCTGGAGGATGAGATTACGGGACTGCATTCGCGGCAGACGAGGGTGGAGGAGGAGATCAATGGGATACAGGAATTCATCAACCAGAAGAAAGAGGCGATCAAGGAGGCCGATGCGCTGATCAAGAAATATGACAAGCAAAGCCAGAATGTGAAGAACAGCCGGGAGTTCGAGGCGATCAACAAGGAGATCGAGATGCAGCAGCTGGAAGTCAAGCTGGCGGAGAAGCATATTAAAGATGCGAATGAGGAGATTGCCGAGAAGGTACAGTTGCTGGAGAAGGCCAAGAAGAATATTGGGACGAAGGAGTCGGTGCTGAAGAATAAGAAAGACGAGTTGGACAAGATCATCGCGACGACGGAAAAAGAGGAGAAGCATTTCGCGAAGCTGTCCAGCGATGCCCGGGAGAAGGTCGAACCGAGGCTGCTGCACTCTTATGATCGGATTCGCGGCAATTACCGGAATGGGCTGGCGGTGGTGCCGGTGCTTCGGGATGCGTGCGGGGGTTGCTTCAATGCGATTCCGCCGCAGCGGCAGAGTGAGATCCGGCAGCGCAAGAAGATCATCGTTTGCGAGAACTGCGGTCGGATCCTGGTCGACAATGAACTGAACGACGCCGTAGAAGTCAAGTAAGGTCCGTGATTTTCCGGGTCATCATTGTTGCAGGGTTATTCTTCCCGGTTGCGGGGCTCCTCTTCCCGGTTGCAGGATTCGGGCAAAAACATTTCGATTTCAACCCTGCCTGCCGGGAGGCGTATCGGGCGATCGTGCAGCTTCGTTTGGACGAAGGGAGCCAACTACTGGCAGCGGAAAGGAAGCGCGATCCGGAAAACCTGATCCCGGAATTCCTGAGTAATTACATCGATTTTTTCCAACTTTTTTTTAATGAGGATGCGGCTGGGTATCCGGCGGTGAAAGCCAGGCTGGAGCAGCGGCTCGAGCTCATGTCCCAAGGTCCGGAAGCTTCGCCGTTTTCCCTTTTCACCCGGAGTGTGATCCATTTCCAATGGGCGGCGATCAAGGTCAAGATGGGTAGTAATCTGGATGCGGGGCTTGAGTTCCGGCGCTCATTCCTGGAAAGCCAGGAATGCAGGCAAAAATTCCCGGCTTTCGGTCCTGCGCTGATGTTGAGCGGGGCGATGAAAGTGGTGGCAAGCACTATTCCGGATGGCTATAAATGGCTAAGCAATTTAATGGGGATACGGGGCAGTGTCAAGGAAGGGATGGGGGAGCTGGATCGATTTCTTCGGATGGATGACGAGTGGTCCGTGTTATACCGGGATGAGGCCAATTTCTATTTTCTTTATTTGCAGTTCTATATCCTGAACAAGCACGAGCAGGTCTTCGCGTATATCCGGCAGCACAACCTGGATGTGCGGGACAATTATCTCTATGCTTATCTGTATGCCAATCTTTGTATCAACGATCAGCAGTCGGCGCTGGCTGAGCAGATCATTGACGGGAGGAGCAAGGCGGCGGGATATCTGGATATGCCCGTGTGGGATCTGGAGATGGGTTATGCCGCGCTGAATCACCTTGAGCCGGGAACGCCGGTATATTTGGAGCGGTTTCTCCGGCGGTTCAGAGGCCGGTTCTATGTCAAGGATGCGTTGGAGAAATTGAGTTGGTATTATTATGAAAAGGGGAACCAGGCGACAGCGGACTCGTTGCGCGCGGAGGTGATCAGGCGGGGGACGGCGGAATCGGATGCGGACCGGCAGGCGCTGAAGGAGGCGCGTACTGGTGTCTGGCCGGATAAGCGTTTGCTGCAGGCGCGGCTGTTGACGGACGGCGGGTATTTGGAGGAAGCGTTGCGGTCGTTGCAGGGTGTGAGCACGTCGAGTTTTGCGCGGCCGGAAGAGCGGTGTGAGCTGGCTTACCGGCTTGGGCGGATCTATGACGGCTTGGGCAGGAAGGATGATGCGATTGCAGCGTATCTGACCACGATCAAGACAGGTGAGGGGTTGCGGGAATATTATGCGGCACGGGCGGCATTGCAGGCAGGGTATATCTATGAAGAGAGGGGGGATTGTGCAAAGGCGATGGGGTTCTTTCAGAAATGCCTGTCGCTTAAGGATCATGATTACAAGAATTCTCTTGATCAGCGGGCAAAAGCTGGCATTGCACGTTGCCGGGGTGAATGATCGAAAATTACTTAAATTGGCCCCATGTTACAGCGGATCCAGATTCAGAATTATGCTATTATCGATGAGCTGAGCATTGACTTTTCGGCGCGGATGAATGTGATCACGGGAGAGACGGGGGCGGGTAAGTCGATCCTGATGGGAGCCTTGTCACTGATCCTGGGAGACCGTGCGGATACGTCGGTGTTGCTGGCGGGCGATAAAAAATGTGTGGTGGAGGGGATTTTTGCGGCTGGTGGCTATGCGGATGTTTTGGCTTTCTTCCGCGCAAACGATCTGGATGTTGGGGAAGAGGTAGTGATCCGGCGGGAGATCGCGCCGAGCGGGAAATCACGGGCATTTGTGAACGACACGCCGGTAAACCTGGAGCAATTGCGGAAACTGGGGTCGATGCTGGTCGATCTGCACCGGCAATTCGATACGCTGGAGCTGGGGGAATCGGACTTTCAGCGGGAGGTACTGGATGCGCTGGCGGGGCAACTGCCGGTGGTTGAGGAATACCGGGCGATGTACCGGGCCTGGCAGTCGGCGGCGAAGGAACTGGCGGCGCTCGAGGAGCGGCAGGCACAATCCGACAAAGCACTCGACTACAATAAATTCCTGCTGGATGAACTGAGTGACGCAGGCTTACGGGAGGATGAACTGGAGGATCTGGACCAGGAGTTAAAGTTGCTAAGTCATTCGGAGGGGATCAAAACTATGTTGTCCAAGGTCTACTATGATCTTCGGGAAGGGGAGCAGCCGATTGTCACGCAGCTTCGGTCGTTGCAGCAGTCGCTGGGCACCTATTCTGCGTATCATAACGGGCTGAGCGCGCTGGCGGACCGGATGGCTTCGGTCCAGATCGAGCTGCAGGATATTGCGGAGGAAGTGGATCACATTAATGATACGATCACCTATGATCCCCGGCGGATCGAAGCCATCAATGAGCGATTATCCATCGGATACAAGCTGCTGAAGAAGCATGGGCTGCGAACGACGGCGGAATTGCTTGCGCTGCAGCGGAGGCTGGAGCTTGGGATGCAGGACTCGTTGCAGCTGGGGGAAAGCATTGCAGCGTGGGAACGGGAGGTTGAGCGGTTATTGCAGGAGGTGAAGAAGAAGGCGGCGGTCTTATCGGCGGGGCGGGTTGCGCAGGTAGCGGGGCTGGAGGAGCGGGTGAACAAATTGCTCAAACAGGTGGGAATGCCGAATGCGCGACTGCGTGTGGTGGTAGAGGCATGCGAGCTGGATAGTCGTGGGGCGGACCGGGTCGAATTCCTTTTTGATGCGAATAAGAGCAACCGGTTCGAGCTTATACGAAAAGTGGCTTCGGGTGGGGAGCTGAGCAGGTTAATGTTATGCATCAAATCACTGGTAGCGGAGACGATCGATCTGGCGACGCTGATCTTCGATGAGATCGATACGGGGATCTCTGGCGAGGCGGCCAGGCAGGTGGGGATCATCCTGAAGGGGTTGGCGAGAAAGCGGCAGGTCATCTGCATCACGCATCAGCCGCAGATTGCCGGGAAGGGAGATGCCCATTATTTCGTCTATAAGGAGGTGAAAGGGGAAGCGATCAAGACCCGGATCCGGTTGTTGGGGCAGGAAGAGCGGATCACGGCGATTGCACGGATGCTGAGCGGGGAGAAACCGACTGCAGCGGCGCTGGAGAATGCGCGGGAAATGGTGATGTCATGAGGACGCGTGCGTTGTTGATATTGCTGGTGCTGGTCCTGGCGATGGTACCGCTATTTTATTTCCATCGGTGGTTGAAGCACGTGATGAAACCGCGGGAAAATGCGGGACGGCTTTTCCTATTTCTACTGGCTAATTTTGTGATGATCATCGTTTATACTATGCTTGTGGTTGGGATGATCGTGCGGATATTTCCATTACGATGACCTATATTTGCGAAAATTCATTCTATGGCATATAACCTCTTAAAAGGGAAAAAAGGGATCATATTCGGGGCCTTGGATGAGCGGTCGATCGCGTGGCGGACGGCGTTGAAGTGTCACGAGGAGGGAGCGGAGCTGGTGTTGACGAATGCGCCGGTAGCGCTTCGGATGGGCGAGATCAATGCGCTGGCGGAAGCGGTGAAGGCGCCGGTGATTGGTGCGGATGTAACGAATATGGATGACCTGAAGAAATTGTTTGAAGAGTCCATGAAGCATTTCGGGGGCGGGATCGATTTCATCCTGCATTCGATCGGGATGAGTCTGAATATGCGAAAAGGCAAGAGCTATACGGAGATCGATTACGAATGGAATAAGAAGACGTTGGATATATCGGCGATGTCACTGCATCGGGTGCTAAGGACGGCCTGGGATCTGGATGCATTGAATGAAGGGGCAAGCGTGGTGGCGCTCACGTATATTGCGGCGCAGCGGGTCTTCCCGGATTACAATGAGATGGCGGATGCGAAGGCGCTGCTGGAGAATGTGACGCGGAGTTTCGGTTACTATTATGGATTGAAGAAGAAGGTACGGGTGAATACGGTATCGCAGTCGCCGACGCGGACGACGGCGGGTAGCGGAGTGAAGGGTTTTGATGGGTTTATCACGTATGCGGAGAAGATGAGCCCGTTGGGGAATGCTTCATCGGATGAATGTGCGGGGTATTGTGCGGTGCTGTTCAGCGATCTGACGAAGATGGTGACCATGCAGAATCTCTTCCATGATGGGGGGTTCTCGTTCACGGGAGTTACGGAAGCGGTGATCAATCAGATGGAGAAGTAGGCGGGAAAGGAGGAGGCGGATGGTTTTGTTTAATGCGTAAGTAGTTGATTAGTACTCGTCCTCGTTAAAAAAGAAGTCCTCCTGAGAAGGATAGTCGGGCCAGATGTCGTCGATGCCTTCGTAGATCTCGCCTTCGTCTTCGAGTTCCTGCAAGTTCTCGACCACTTCGATCGGGGCACCGGAGCGGATAGCATAGTCGATCAGTTCATCTTTGGTAGCCGGCCAGGGGGCATCTTCCAGGTAGCTGGCTAGTTCGAGGGTCCAGAACATCTGTACAATTTTCCGCAAAAGTAATTTTTAAAACGAAACCACCAAATAACAGTTGAAATTTAACTCGATTTTGATATGCTAAGCGCAAGGGGGATACAAAAATATTACGGCAATCTATGGGTACTCAAGGGGGTGGATGTAGACATTAAAAAAGGGGAGATCGTAAGTATCGTTGGGCCGTCGGGGTGCGGGAAGAGCACGCTGCTACATATTCTCGGGACGCTGGATGAGGCGATGGAGGGGAGGATCATGTTGCAGCAAAAAGAGATCCATACGCTGAAGGGGGAGGCGCTGGCGGTTTTCCGTAACCGGCATATCGGGTTCGTCTTCCAGTTTCATCATTTACTACCGGAATTCTCTGCGTTGGAGAATGTGTGTATTCCCGGGTGGATTGCGGGCTCCCGTAAGAAGGACGTAGAGCGGCGGGCGCTGGACCTGCTGCAGGACCTGGGTGTTGGGCATCGGGTGGAGAACAAGCCGGGGGAGCTGTCGGGCGGGGAGCAGCAGCGGGTAGCTGTGGCGAGGGCGCTGATCAATCAACCGGACATTGTCTTTGCGGATGAGCCGACGGGTAATCTGGATACCGCGAATGCAAAGGAACTGCATCAGTTATTCTTTGATCTCCGGAAACAGTTCAGACAAACTTTTCTGATCGTGACGCACAATGAGGAACTGGCGACGATGAGCGACCGGGTATTGCATATGAAAGACGGGCGGATCGTGCAGGCCTGATACGCGGTGTGGGGGCGGCTTGGGATGGCGTGAGGTTCGGGATCAGGTTCGCGCCTTCCAGGGGATTTCGGGGATGAAAAGACAGTGGCCGGTGTAGCGGGCGAGTACGAAGAAATAATCGCTGAGGCGGTTGAGGTAGCGAAGTATGAGGGGCTCAACGGACAGATTTTCTTCCTGTAACCGAACGCAGGCCCGTTCGGCGCGGCGGCAGACGCACCGGGTGATGTGGGCTGTGGATACGGCAACGTGACCGCCGGGAAGGATAAACGACTTCATCGGGGGCAGTTCGGCCTCCATTCGATCGATCTCTTTTTCCAATAATCGGATATCTTCCTCTTTCAGATCGGGGATTTTTAGCTGCGGTTCTTTGCCGGGGTCGCAGGCGAGCGACGAGCCGATGGTGAACAGACGGTCCTGGATCTCACTGAGGAGTGGGGTAGTGGTGCCGGTGTTGTTTAGGTGGTCGTTCAGCAGGCCGACGAAAGAATTCAATTCGTCTATGATTCCATAGGCTTCGATGCGGAGGTGGCTTTTGGGAACCTTCGTTCCGCCGATGAGGCCGGTCATTCCCTTATCGCCTGTCTTGGTGTAAATTTTTGAGGCCATAGTTATGCGGGTTGGAAGGCACGGGGGCGGTCGCTTTCGATCAAACCGTCGCGGAGGCGGACGATCCGGTGGGCGTATTTGGCGATATCTTCTTCGTGTGTGACGAGAACAACGGTATTGCCTGCGGCCTGGATAGAACTGAAGATGTCCATGATCTCGACGGAGGTTTTGGTATCGAGGTTACCTGTGGGTTCGTCGGCCAGGATAAGGGAGGGGTTGTTGATAAGCGCTCTGGCGATGGCTACGCGCTGCGCCTGCCCACCGGAAAGTTCGTTGGGTTTGTGGTGGCTGCGGTCGGCCAGGCTTACCTTCTCCAGCACATTCATTGCCCGCTCGAGGCGCTCGCGGCGCGGGACGCCGGCGTAAACCAGGGGGAGAGCGACGTTCTCGACGGCGGTAAGCCGGGGTAGCAGGTTAAATTGCTGGAAGACAAAGCCGATCTCCATGTTGCGAACGTCGGCGAGGTCGTCATCGGGCATCGAGCTGACGTCCTGGCCATTAAGGATGTAAGCGCCGTCGGTCGGGGTATCGAGGCAGCCGAGGATGTTCATCAGCGTGCTTTTACCCGAGCCGGAGGGGCCCATGAGCGCGACGTATTCGTTCTTGAGGATCTTCAGGGAAACACCTTTCAGGACGGGCAGGGCTTGTTTGCCCATGTAATAGCTTTTATGGATATTTTCCAGCTGGATGATGGGTTCACTCATGATTTGCGTATGACTTTCGGTACTTTAAAATAAGTGCCGTCGGTAGCGGGGGCATTGGAAAGGGCGGCGGTGCGGCTAACGGAACCGCCGGGGACGTCATCGCGCAGGACATTGGTCTCGGGGCTCATGTGCAGCAGGGGTTCGACACCGGTGGTATCCAGCTCGCCCAATTTTTCCACAAAGCCGATCATCCGCTGAAGGTCTTTGCGGATCTCATCTTGCTCAGTGGCATTGAATTCCAGGCGAGCGAGATTGGACAGGTTGTCGATCAATTCGTCGGTTACTTCCATGCAGGTGCTTTGGGACAAAAATAGCTATCTTCGCGCTTCTTATGACAAAAAAAGGCGAAATCGTTATGAGCGGCATCCGGCCTACGGGGTTCCTTCATTTAGGGAACTATTTCGGTGCGGTGCGGAACTATGTAAAGATGCAGGAGAGCTATACCTGTTACTTCATGGTGGCGGACTGGCATGCCTTGACGACGCTTACGGATACCAAAGAGCTAAAGGGGCATGTCCGGCGGGTGATGGCCGAAAATATCGCGTGCGGTCTCGATCCGGATAAGGCGGCCTTTTATTGTCAAAGCCATGTACCGGAGACCGCGGAGCTATATCTTTTGCTGAATATGCTGGCCTATAAGGGAGAATTGGAGAAAACCCCTACTTTTAAGGATAAGGCACGGTTGCAGCCGGACAACGTGAATGCGGGATTGCTGACTTATCCGGTACTTATGTCGGCGGACATCCTGTTACAGCGGGCAAAGCTGGTACCCGTGGGAAAAGATCAGGAGCAGCACCTGGAGGCAGCGCGAAACTTTGCCAGCCGGTTCAACAGTCGCTATGGGGACGTGTTCCCCGAGCCGTATGCCTTCAATTTCGGGGAGGCGTTGGCCAGAGTGCCGAGTCTGGATGGGTCGGGGGGAAAAATGAGCAAGTCGGAGAATCAGAATGCCACTTTGTACCTGGCGGATACCGATAATGACATCCGTCGAAAGATCATGAAGGCGAAAACGGAGACTACCAGCGGTGTCCACGTCAGGGAAACGGGTGGGGACTGGCAGTCGTTGAGCCCCATGCCGGAATCGGTGGCAAATCTGTTCTTGCTGCTTCGGTTGGTCGCGTCTCCGGAAGTTGTCGGGAAATTTGAAGAAGATTATCAGGCGGGGACCATCCGTTACGGGGATATGAAGAAGGAACTGGCGGAAGGGATGGTAGCCTTTATTGCGCCGATCAGGGAAAAGGCGGAGGCGATCCGGAATGATCTGCCTTATTTGCGGCGAGTGATGGAGCAAGGGGCTGACGAGGCGAGAGCGAGTGCGCAGGAGACGTTGAAGTTGGTGCGGGAGGCGATGGGGCTAAACTATTATTGAACTGGAAAATACCATGTTAAAGAACAAAAAGATCAAGCACATCGCTGTAGCCGGGAATATCGGAGCCGGCAAGACGACGTTGACGGAAATGTTGAGCAAGCATTACCGGTGGATTCCCCAGTTCGAAGACGTCGACCATAACCCTTATCTGAATGACTTCTATGAGGACATGCCGCGCTGGAGCTTCAACCTCCAGATCTTCTTTCTGAATACGCGGTTGAACCAGCTGTTGGAGATCCATTCGGGGACGGAGACGGTGATCCAGGACCGGACGATCTATGAGGATGCGCATATTTTTGCGCCCAACCTGCATGAGATGGGGCTGATGAGCAAACGGGACTACAATAATTATTTCCAGTTCTTTCAGACGTTGAAGCGTATGGTGCAACCGCCGGATCTGCTGATCTATTTGCAGGCCAGTGTGCCGACGCTGGTGGCGCAGATCCAGAAGCGGGGGCGGGAATATGAGGAGAATATCCGGCTGGACTACCTGAAGCGGTTGAATGATTTTTACAATAAATGGATTGAGGCATATAAGGAGGGACCGTTATTGATCGTGGATGTCGATAAAAATAAGTTCCCGGAGAATGAGGAGCATTTGGGGGAGATCATTACGCGGATCGATTCTCAGTTGTATGGGTTGTTCTGAGGGGAGGTAGATTGTTTTGAGGACAAGGAACGACGCTTCAGCGAAAGTCAAAAGGGGGACGAAGTTTCGACGAAGTCTATAGGCGCGAGGAGGGGCGAGTGCCTGGTTTTCACAAAGCTCGCTAACTGCGGCGAATTCGCCGCAGTTAAAAATATCGGAGGAAATGGGGCGTGGGTGAGAGGAAGGCGACGAAGGGATCGAAGGGATCGGGGTGGATCGGGGTGGATCGGGTGGATCGGGGTGGATCGGGTGGATCGGGTAGATCGGGGTGGATCGGGGTGGATCGCCTTCGGTAAAGCTTCGGCGGGCGAGGGAATAAAAAACCCCATCAAGCCGTTGATGGAGTTAGTTTTGGCAAACAATCGTAGACCTTATGTCGAAATTGTGCCCGCCAAGTTCCGGATTTTATTTTAGAATCTTACTTTTTTCTTTAATTTTTTTTTACTTTTTAATTTCCAGGGGGTTATTTCACTGGGGTCGACGTTCGGGGGGCCGGATGAGCGGGGAGGGCAGGACGTCAGGACCGCCGGGGATGGACCGGGGC
>Ga0210383_10002216_pt1 | contig 17608 bp, 13 predicted proteins | sample IncBWC14OmetaG_FD_160072 | JGI IMG/M metagenome (GOLD analysis project Ga0210383, IMG submission 160072) | Forest soil microbial communities from Barre Woods Harvard Forest LTER site, Petersham, Massachusetts, United States - Inc-BW-C-14-O ...
CTCACGTTGGTGATAACGGATTGGCATTGGCGATGAAGATTGCGGTGAATCTGAGTCTCGCAGTTCAGATGATGGCTTTCTCCGAAGGCGTGTTGCTGGCGGAGAAAAGCGGGATTGCGCGGGAGGTTGCGGTCGACGTGCTCACGCATAGCGCGGTGGCGTCGCCAATGATTCAATATCGCGGACCATTCGTTCTGCAGCAGCCTGAAGAAGCGTGGTTCGATGTGAACATGATGCAGAAAGACATGTTGCTGGCGCTGGAGTTGGGCCGGCAGCTGGATGTACCTTTGCCGACGACCGCAGTGAGCAACGAGTTTCTGACGGCCGCACGCGGCATGGGCATGGCCAAGCTGGACTTCGCTGTAATGTTCGATGTGTTGGCACGAATGTCGGGAATTTCGAAATGACGATTGCAACTGACAAGTCTGAGGCGAGCTCCGCAATTGGAGTCGAAAAGTGGATCCGGATGTACCGCCAGATGGTGTCGATCCGCCTCTTCGAGGAGCAGGTCAACGAACTCTATACGCGGGCGTTGATGCCGGGGCTGGCCCACCTTTACATCGGTGAGGAAGCGGTCGCAGTGGGGATTTGTGAGACTCTGCGGGCTGACGATTACATTACCAGCACTCACCGCGGCCACGGGCACTGCCTGGCAAAAGGGGCGTCGCCGGACCGCATGTTTGCCGAGTTGCTAGGCAAGGAAGCTGGCTACTGCAAGGGCAAGGGCGGGTCGATGCACATTGCCGATCCGGCGACTGGCAATTTGGGGGCGAATGCCATCGTGGCGGGGAGCGTGGGAATCGCCACGGGCGCGGCGTTGTCGGCCAAGCGCCTGGGGACGGACCGGGTGGCAGTTTGTTTCTTCGGCGAAGGTGCGCTCGGGCAGGGTGTTTTGTATGAAGTGATGAATGTGGCTTCGCTGTGGAAGCTGCCTGTAATTTATGTCTGCGAGAACAATCTGTACACGGAATACACCCACTACACGGAGACCACTGCGGGAGACATTCCGGCGCGGGCGGCTGCGTTTGGACTGCAAAGTGAAGCCGTCGATGGGCAGGATGTGCGGGCGGTGTATGCAACCGCGGGGCGGCTGGTTGATCGTGCGCGTAGCGGGGGTGGGCCATCATTCCTTGTATGTAATACCTATCGCTACACCGGTCATCACGTGGGCGATATCAATCGCGAGTACTACCGGTCTAAGGAAGAAGAGAAACACTGGAAGACCGAGCGCGATCCCATCAAGTTGCTGGGCGATTGGCTCACTAGCCAGGGCCTAGCGGATTCCGTCCAGTTCAGTCGGATTCAATCCGAGGTGGAATCGGAGATGAAGAAGGCGGTCGAGTTCGCCGTGGCCGCTCCGTACCCCGGCATCGCCGAAGTGGAGCAAGACGTTTATGCCTGAAGCCGTTCCTCGAGAACTGACTTTCGGACAAGCAGTGCGAGAAGCGCTGGCGGAAGAAATGCGCCGCGACTCGCGCGTGTGCATCTTCGGGGAAGACGTGGCTGAGGCGGGGACGCCGTTTAAGGTGCTTTCTGGACTGGTCGAGGAATTCGGAACTGAGCGGGTGTTGGACACTCCGATCTCGGAAGCGGGCTTCACCGGCATCGCGGTTGGCGCGGCGATGACAGGTCTGCGGCCCGTCGTCGACATTATGTTTGGAGATTTCATTACGCTGACCATGGACCAGATGGTGAACCAGGCGGCCAAAGTCCATTACATGTCGGGCGGGGCGTGGAGAGTTCCGATGGTGATGCGGACGACTCTGGGCGCGACTCGCCGGTCGGGGGCGCAACATTCGCAGTCTCTGCACGCGTGGTTTAGTCACGTCCCGGGATTGAAAGTCGTGATGCCGTCAACGCCGTACGATGCAAAAGGATTGCTGAAGACCGCGATCCGAGATGAGAATCCGGTGGTCTTTTTTGAAGACAAGATGATGTATGCCAAGTTAAAAGGCCCGGTTCCTGCGGAAGAGTACACAATCCCGTTCGGAGTGGCGGATGTGAAACGCGTGGGCCGCGACATTACTCTTGTCGGGACTAGCAGCATGGTGCAAGTCGCGCTCGGTGCTGCGACGCTGCTGGAAGAAATCGGGGTCAGCGCCGAAGTGATCGATCCGCGAACCATGTGGCCGCTCGACGAGAAGACGCTGATTGAGTCCGCGAAGAAAACATCGCGCGTGATGGTGATCGACGAGGGTTATGAACGGTACGGAGTGACAGCCGAGATTGCAGCGGTGATTGCCGAGGGCGCGTTCTATAACTTGGACGCACCGGTTAGGCGGATGGGGGCGATGCATATACCGATTCCATTTTCGCCTCCGCTGGAAGACGCGACCGTTCCGACGGAGAAAACTGTGTTCGAAGTGGCTCGCAAACTTTGCGGCCGAACGTAAGAAGTTGAAACAGGAGGTGCATCGTGGCATTGCCGACTCATGGAACGATGGCGGTGGATTGGGAACAGCGAGTGGATTTTGATCGCTTGCGCAAAGAACGCCTGGCGCGGGCTAAAGAGCTGCTTGCTAAGTCGTCGATGGGTTCGCTGCTGTGCTTTGACATGAATAATGTGCGCTATCTGACCTTGACGCACATTGGGAGTTGGGCGCAGGACAAATGTAATCGCTTCACTTTGCTGCCGCAGAACGACGAGCCGATTCTGTGGGACTTCGGGTCGGCCGCCAAGCATCACCAACTCCATTGCCCCTGGTTGGGGGAGCGCTCGCGGCCCGGAATCTCGATGTTGCGCGGCGCGATGTCGCCAGAGATGGGGCGGGCCGAAGATGTCGCGAAGAAGATCCGCATCGAACTCGAGATGCGTGGCCTGCACAAGGAACCGGTCGGAATCGACATCATTGAAATGCCGGTGCTTTTTGCTTTGCAGCGGGAGGGCATCACGGTCGTCGACGGACAGCAGTTGATGTCGGATGCGCGCGTAATTAAAACGCAGGACGAGATCGCGCTGCTCAACACCTCGGCAATGATGGTGGATGCGGCTTACGACGAATTGTATCGCGCGATGAAGCCTGGGATGCGCGAAAACGAGGCAGTCGGGCTGGTCAGCAAAGTTCTCTATGACCTCGGCTCCGAATATGTTGAAGCAGTGAACGCGATTTCCGGGGAGCGCTGCAATCCGCATCCTCATGTGTTTTCCGATCGCGTGCTTCGTCCGGGCGATCCGGTCTATTACGACATTCTGCATTCGTATATGGGATATCGCACTTGCTATTACCGCTGCTTCACCATCGGCTACGGATCGCACGCGATGGTGGACGCTTACAAGCGTTGCCGGGAGTATCTGGATGCGGCCATTGAGTTGGTGCGTCCGGGGCGCACGACCGCAGAGATTGCCGCGGTGTGGCCCAAGGCGCAGGAGTTCGGCTTTCCGAATGAGGAAGCCTGCTTCGCGCTGCAATATGGGCATGGTATTGGCCTCGCCATTTGGGAAAAGCCCGTGATCAGCCGGTTGGTTTCGTTCGATCATCCGCATGAAATCAAGCCGGGAATGGTTTTTGCGCTCGAAACATTTTGGCCTTCGACTGACGGATGGAGCGCGGCGCGCATCGAGGAAGAGATTGTGGTCACGCCGACGGGGCACGAGGTCATTACGCGGTTTCCGGCGGAAAAATTGCTGGTGGCTGGGGCGCATTACTTTACTGTCAATGGACCGCTACCGACCACTCGCGAAAATGAGGCTGCGCCAAGCCGGCGGGTAGTCGAGATGATTGAAGAGAGTGCGAGGACGGAACGCGTCGGAGTGTCGGATTAGAAGCATTGCCTGGACACGGTGAGAATTCCCTGAGGCGAAGCTAGCGGAATTGCTTTGTAGGGGTCCTTCGACTCCGCTCAGGATGACACGGCGAAATAGTCGACACGACGTCGGGGGGATGACACGGGAACAAAGTTATGGCTTTTAGCGTTGTGATGCCCGCTCTGGAGATGGCGCAGGAAACCGGCAAGCTTGTAGCTTGGCGGAAGGCGGAGGGCGACAGTGTGGTTAAGGGTGAGCCACTGTTGGAAATAGAAACCGACAAGGCCGTGCTTGAGGTTGAATCTCCGGCGGACGGCATTCTCGCGGGGGTCAGCGAGCAGGCGGGCGCGGTCGTCCCGGTTGGAAAAACTATTGCCTGGATCGTTCGTCCCGGCGAAGCCCCTCCCTCACAGGTCGCTGCCGCTGGTTCTTCGGTCCAGATCGCGACTGAGCCAATGCGCGCTGCGACACCGGTCATTCCGTCGATGGAGGCGTCGTCGGGCGCTCAAATCTCGCCCAAAGCGCGCCGGCTTGCCAGGGAGCGTGGAGTTGACATCGCAAACTTGCGCGGATCAGGACCGGGTGGAGAAATTCTCGCGTCCGATGTTTTAGGCGCTTCCCAGCCGACAAATGCGACTCCCAAAGCCACGCCCAAGGATGTCGAAATACCGAGTTCGATTGGACGGCTCATGGCCGAGCGCACCACGCAAAGCTGGACGACCGTGCCCCATTTCTTCGTGGTACGCGATGTCGACGCAGGAGCGCTGGTCGAAGTGCGCGGTCGGCTGGGTTCAGCGACTGAGAAGACGCGCGGAATCAAGCTCACGCACACTGATTTCCTGGTTGCATTAATTGCCCGCGTTCTAGTGAAGCATCCGCGCATGAACGCTAGTTGGAGTGGGGCGGGAATCAGTCTGAACCACGAAGTAAATATCGGCGTTGCCATGGCGGTTGAGGACGGCGTGGTGGCCACTGTAATCCACAATGCTGACAAAGCGGATCTCGGCGAAATTGCGGTTCAACGCCGTGATCTGACGGAGCGGGCTCGCGCCAGCCACTTGCGTCCGTCCGACATCGTAGGCGCAACTTTTACTATCAGCAACCTCGGCATGTTCCACGTCGATGCTTTCAGCGCGATTATCAGTCCGCCGCAGGCGGCGATTCTCGCGGTGGGAAGCATTACTGACCGTGTCGTGCCCGTCGATGGGCGGCCGGCGATCCGCCCGATGATGACGTTAACCCTCTCGTGCGACCACCGTGTAGTCGATGGAGCGCGAGCTGCGGTTTTCCTGAATGAGGTTGCTGAATCGGTTCGCGAGCCGGACAATTGGCTGCGATGACGATGCCGGTGCGTTCGGTGCGCGTACGCGCCGGCATCGTAGAACACACTTCATCTTAACCAAAACGGGTTCCCGGCGCTTAGATTCAGGTGGACGCTGCGCGGGCGTGGAAGCCTGCGCCCACACTAGTAACCACTTGGACGGAACCAACGTAACCAAGGGGTTTTAGATATCCGCTGCCGCGTGCCTACAGCGCCGTGCTATACTGACGTTACGCTTAATACCGCGGTTGTATGGTGCGATGGCTCTGGTGCAGCGTCTGATCTGAGAAGTCCCGCCTTAAGTTTCTCCTCCGTACGTCTTCAGCGTAATCAAAACCAAGACTGGCAATGCAGGTTGCTGCGCTCGCGCTGTTCGTGTGCCCGCGGCGATCGCTTACGCCAAAGAAAGCAAAATGCAGAATTTTTCAGAACTATCGATTTCCCCTTACGTTAAAGACCGTTTGTCGTTCGCTGGTTTTTCCGTACCCACTCCGGTTCAAGCCGCTGCCATCCCACAGGCGCTCACAGGCAAGGATGTGCTCGCCACCGCCCAGACGGGCACCGGCAAGACCCTCGCGTTCCTGATTCCAATCATGGAGCAACTGCTCAAGCAAAATTCGCCGGGGATCGCGGCACTGGTGCTGGTTCCGACGCGCGAGCTGGCGATGCAGGTCGCCGATCAATACGATGCGTTGCGTGGCAAGCAACTGTCACCCGCGGCTCTGGTCGTTGGAGGCTTGTCCGAGGGACAACAGCTCCGTGCCATTCGCACTGGAGCTCGGGTAGTCGTGGCTACCCCGGGTCGACTTGAAGATTTCCTGGATCGCAGGCTGGTTAATTTTCGTGAGCTACGAGTGCTGGTGCTTGACGAGGCAGATCGCATGCTTGACATGGGATTCCTTCCCGCGATTCGCAGGATTGCGGCCGTTCTGCCCAAAGATCGTCAGACGATGTGTTTTTCGGCCACGCTCGAAGCGTCCGTGGTTCATCTTGTGAATGACTATATGAGGAACCCGGTGCGGGTCGCACTTGGGTCCACGCTGAAGCCTTCGGAAAATGTGCGGGTGCAAGCCTTCGAAGTCGATGCAGATCGCAAGCAGGAAGTGCTGCATCGATTGTTGGCGAAAGAAACCGGCCGTTGTCTGGTTTTCGCGCGCACCAAGCGTGGGACCGAACGGCTGGCCAAGAACCTGAATCGCGAAGGATTCACCGCAGCCATGATTCATGGCGACCGTTCGCAATCCCAGCGGACCGCAGCGCTCACGGGGTTTCAGCAAGGACGCTATCGCATCCTGGTTGCAACCGACCTGGCGGCGCGCGGAATTCACGTGCAAGACATCGCGCACGTCATCAACTACGATCTGCCCGAAGTGGCGGAGAATTTTATCCACCGGGTTGGGCGCACCGGCCGTGCGGGTGAACATGGCGTGGCTTCTACCCTTTTCGCCAGAGAGCAGCGATCCGATCTGTACCAACTGGAGCGCACGCTCGGAATTCGCATGGAGAGAATGAGTTCCACTAGCGACCGGAGCGACAAGGATACCTCTCGCAAGCAAGACACGCGCCCGAACGGCGGTGATCGCGTCCAATCCACACGGACTGAATCCACTCCGAGATCACGGATGGTTCGGCTCCCGGGCGAGTTCCTGCAAGTGCAGATGCAGAACTAACTAAGACTCTTGCCTGGTGCGCGACGGAGCGACGTGGTAGGCTCTGCGCCACACACGGCGAAACTGGCGCGCATCCGCAAATCCACATTCACTGGCAATCGCTTCCAGCGTAAGTTTAGGACTGCTCATCAGCGTGCGCGCATGCTCCAGGCGCAGACGCGTGCGGTAAGTTTGAATAGAAACTCCGGTCACTTCACGAAAATTTCGGGTTTGGATTCCGCGGGCTCATGTGAGCGATTTTCGCCAGTTCGCGGAAGATGCACTATCCCTGGAGTGAAGCCGGGCACAATGACCAGATCTTCCGGAGCGGCCGACGGCAAGGAATTCAAATCGTGGAGCTTCAGGCCTTGATTGGTTATCGCCCGGGGAATAGTCGCACAGTGCTCGATAAGGTATTTCGCCCCGAGGGAGTTCGCCTCAAAGAACGCCTGCAAAGGACCAGCGAAATCGAGCACTTCGCACGTCGAAATAGGTGAAGATTACGCGACGGCTCCGCAATGTGTTCCCTTCAACTCTTTTGTGAGTTGCGCGACGGTTGTTATACGAGCAAAGCGGCGGCGCAATGCATATTCGGTCCGCTCGCGTATGGCGTCGACGCCGAGTTCTTCACCAGGGTTATCCCAGTTGGGAATTGGGAAAGTCATGGTGGCTTCGGTAACGAAATCCACGGCGTATCCGAGGTCGGCCGCAACCCTGGCGGTGGTTTCGCAGCATTGCTCCATCTGAATACCGGTGACCGTCACTCGGCGCACACCTTTTTCGAGCAAATAAGGCTGTAGCGGCGTGCTGGTGAAGCAATTGCGAGTACTCTTGATCAAGACTGGCTCGTCAGGGCGTGGCTTGATGAAGTCCATCAGCTTGAACAACGGGCTATCGGTGGCAAAGCCTTCGTCGCTGTCGGTGTGAAGAAAGAATATGACTGGCAACTCTGCCGCCCGGTACGCCTCGATCAACTCACCAATATTTTTTTCAAAAGCAAGATTGTTGCGGCGCTCCCAGCGCGGGGTGGCTTTGAACGAATCCTGCGCATCAACCACTAGCAGGGCAGATTGAGCGATCGGAACATGGTTCGAATCCAGCACGAGTCCTCCTCACCTGACGACTATGCTACACGCTTCAGAAGTTTGCGGCGAGGTCCTGCGCGGACAAATAACGGACATTTTGGGCCATGGCTTAATAGCGAGAATCAACGCGAGGCAAGCATTTTCGAAGCAAGGTTGGCTTTTGGATATCGCCGAGCAGCGGCCCGGCGCAGCCATTTCTCGGATTCGGCTCGATTGGCGGGAACTCCGTCGCCATCGCGGTACCGCAGCCCGAGGTTGTACTCGGCGGCGGCATAGCCCTCTTCGGCTGCAGTGGTAACCCAGCGCGTCGCTTCCGCGCAGTTCTGGGGAACATGTCGTCCCATCTCGTACGCCATCCCCAAAGTAAACGCTGCCGAGGCGTCGCCGTACTTGGCCTGACGTCGCAGTGTCTTAATTTCATACTTACTCAATCCCTGCACGGCAGACAAGGTAGCGGGGTCAGTCACTTCCCTGTGGCTCAACCGCAGCGAAGTCGCGGCCAGCTGATTGGGTTTTCTGTCTGTGATCCTTTTATGGTTGTCTGCGCCTCGAGTCGCCGTGGTCGCGGTCATCGAAGGCTCGCTGACCATAGTTCCTGCAGCGGGAGCGGCTGGTACCGAATTCGCTTGCGCGCGATACAACACTTGGTGACGCGACGTATCGAAGAGGAGCAATGCGGCGACAACCGCAAGTGTCAAAACTGGAGCGACAATCGTTGCAGCGCGGAGCGCAGGCAGAGTGAGATTGATGCGGAAAGCAGGCCGACGGTTGACGAATGTGTCCCGAGCGCGGCTGAGGGCAGATCGAAAATTGATGATTTGAAGGTTCGCAGTTCGGAGAATGACTGTGCGAAGATTGGCTGCGTGAAGATTGGCGGTTCGAAGATTGAATGGCCGGAGCCGCGCCCACTGCTTGCCATACTGATCGACCAACTTGGCAAGAATAGGCAAGTGCGGTTTAATGCTGCGCGCTGCGCCTGCGTCTTTCGAACGCGAGCCCTTCCTAAGTTCGGCAGTTCCAAGTTCAGTCGTCCGAGGTTTGACCTTCACTGCTGCGCTGGACTTCAGGATCGGGATCCCGGTTGGCGGTGGAACGGGCTTTTCTGCGAGGATCTTCTCGCCAACATGCCGACCGCTGGGCGGCGCCTGAGGAGCGCTTTCCGTACAGTTCACTCCGAGCGAAGGCTGGGCCACCGTTTGAACAGCTACCGGGAAAACTGCGCTTTCAGTCTGCAGCGGTTCGGGAGTCTCAACCAATTCGTCGATATTTTCGTTGCCGACAACCTCCTGGTTGTGCAATTGATCGTGCAGACATTGGAGAACCCAGGCTGCTGCCAACAACTTCTCGAACGAGGAATGATCGAGGGTAAGGCGCTGGCTCATACCAGAACTCGTCTCCGCAATCATGGACGGAGGGATCTCCCTCGAGCCGGAGATCAATACGGGCGCGAAGTTGTCAGAACCCGCCATCTATCGAGTGATAATACACCCGTTTTGCCATCCTGGAACCACGGAAGTTGGCGTCTGTGGCTGCTGAAAGGGTCTGATGTGGCCGGGCGATCGCCGCACACCCCGGTTCTCGGAATCGCGCAGAGTCCAGGAACGAGGTGACAGGAGAATACCTGACTGCGGTATTCTTCTTGCATGCACTGTTCTCCTCCTTTTTCACGGGATCGGGCGCTGATTCAAATCGTGGATGCGGCGCTGGCCGACGCGACTCGCAGAGGTGGCAAGTGGATCGCCTGTCGTCCCGGCTGCACGCAGTGCTGCATCGGAGTGTTCCCGATCAATCAACTCGATGCCGCCCGATTGCGGCAAGGGCTTACGAAACTGGAGGAAGGCGAACCGGAACGCACAGCTCGCCTACGGCAACGCGCTCGGGAAACGGTTTCCCGGCTGGCGCATGACTTTCCCGGTGACCCGATCACAGGCTTGCTGGACGAAGGCGAAGAAGCTGAACAACGGTTCGCTGATTTCGCAAATGACGAGCCTTGCCCGGCGCTCGATCCGGAGACTGGACTTTGTGAACTCTATGAGGCGCGGCCCATGACTTGCCGGGTTTTTGGTCCGCCGGTACGCTCGGAAGGTGGCCTGGGTGTTTGCGAACTTTGTTTTCAGGGCGCCAGTGACAAAGAAATTGCCGCCTGTGAGATGAATGCAGACCCGGAAGATTTGGAGTCCGCTCTGGTTGAGGAACTCGAGAAGGCCTCTGGCGCGCGCGGTCAGACAATCGTGGCATTCTGTTTAGCATCTTGATTCCTTTCTGCAATTCGGTGTCGGTTCGAATTGGCGAATCGGCAATTTCGATGACTTCGCGAATGAATGGCCCATTCATCCGATGACCGTCCATTCTAATGACCCAGCAATTTGACGCGTTGGTACTCGGCGGCGGAGCTGCAGGGTTGATGTGCGCGCTGGAAGCGGGTAAGCGCGGACGGCGCGTGGCCTTGATCGAGCGAGCCGAACGCGCGGGCAAGAAAATTTTGATTTCCGGAGGCGGTCGCTGCAATTTCACAAATATTCACTGCCGTCCGGAAAACTTCATTTCGGCAAATCCTCACTTCGCGAAATCGGCGCTGGCTCGTTACACCCCCTCGGATTTTCTCGCGCTGGTGGAGAAGCATCGCATTCCTTACCACGAGAAGACGCTCGGCCAGCTTTTCTGCGATCGCTCCGCTCGCGACATCGTAGAAATGCTCGAAGGCGAATGCCGCGATGCCGGGGTTCGCCTTTTTGTGAAGACTTCGATTCAGGAAGTGTTGAGAACGACCGAATTTGTAGTGCGCGCAGGAGAGATGGAATTTCGTGCCCCGGCACTCGTGGTCGCGACCGGAGGGCCTTCGATTCCGAAAATGGGTGCGACCGAGCTTGGCTACGACCTGGCGCGGCAATTTGGATTGGCGATTCGCGAGCCGCGGCCTGCGCTGGTCCCGTTTGTGCTCGCGCCGGAAGATCGGGATCATTACTGCGATCTGGCTGGAGTCTCGGCGGACGTGGCGGTCTCTTGTGCCGATCAGCAATTCCGGGAAAAGATGCTTATCACCCACCGAGGACTCAGCGGACCGGCGATTCTGCAAATCTCATCGTATTGGAAACCGGGGCAAGCGGTCGCCATCGACTTAGCACCCGGCAGCGACGTGACGGAAGCGCTGCGTAAGCTGAAGGCCGCGAGAAATATCACGACGATGAGGTCAGCGTTGCATAATTTTTTGCCAAGTCGTTTGGCCAATCGATGGCTGGATCTGAATCCACCCTCGGCCTGGATAAACTCAGGGCTCGCGGAGCTGGAACGCACTGTGCACAACTGGAAAGTGATTCCAGCCGGAACCGAAGGCTATGACAAAGCCGAAGTAACCGCGGGTGGCGTCGACACTAATGAACTATCGGCGAAGGCGATGGAAAGCCGAAAAGTGCCCGGATTGTTTTTCATCGGCGAAGTCGTCGATGTGACCGGCCACCTGGGCGGCTTCAATTTTCAATGGGCATGGGCCTCGGGCGCTTGCGCAGGCCGAGCCCTGTGAATGTAGGCGCGAGCGTCCGCGCGGTTGTGAAAGGAATCAGGCCAGAACCGACTGGTATTCCTCGTACGCACCCTTGAAGTCGGTCAGCTTATGGTCCGCTTCGAAGTGCCAAATTCTGGTGGCGACTTCATCGATCAGATCGTGGTCGTGCGTCACCAAGAGCACCGTTCCGTGATAACGCTGCAGAGCGATGTTAAGAGCGTTGATGGACTCGAGATCCAAGTGGTTGGTGGGTTCATCGAACACAAGAACATTCGGCTTCTGTAGCATCAGCTTGCAAAACAGCAGCCGCGCCGCTTCACCGCCCGAGAGAACGTCAGTGCGCTTCAGAGCGTCCTCACGCGGGAACAGCATCTGCCCGAGCAGACCGCGAATCTCTTCTTGAGCGGCGGAAAGATCCCACTGATGCAGCCAATCGAATGCCGTCATGTCTCCCTGAATCAACGACCGGTGATCCTGGGCGAAGTACCCGACTGCAGCTTCGTGTCCCCAGATGACTTTTCCGCTGGTCAGGAACGGCCCGTCGTAGCCGCTGGTTTTGCGCAGTTCGGCTTCGGGAACCGTAGGAGAGTTTGCCAGCAGCGCGTTAAGCAACGTCGTTTTGCCCGCGCCGTTGCGGCCCATCAACGCAATTTTCTCTCCGCGGGTTACGCTGGCGGTGAAGCTCCGGATGACTTCCGTTGCGCCATACGATTTCGTAACGCCTTCGAGTTCAAGAATATGTTTTCCGGACGGGCGCTTCTGTTCGAACTTCAAAAATGGACGCTGGATGTTTGACTTGGCGAGTTCCGTGACTTGCAGCCGCTCGACTTCTTTGCGCCGCGACTGCACCTGACTGGAGCGGGTGCCCGCCGAGAAACGCGCAATGAATTCGTTGAGCTGTGAAATCTTCTTTTCCCGCTGCGCGTTTTGTCCCTCGATCTGCGAGCGGATCTGCGTCTTCGCCACCACCATATCGTCGTAACTGCCGGTATAGGTGATGATGGTTTGGTAGTCGATGTCGGCGATGTGAGTGCAAATGCTGTTGAGAAAATGGCGGTCGTGCGAGATCACGATCAGCACACCGTCATAATTATTCAGAAAGCCCTGCAGCCAGTGAATCGAGTCGAGATCCAAGTGGTTCGTTGGTTCGTCGAGTAGTAACGCAAGCGGATGTCCGAACAGAGCCTGCGCCAGCAGGACACGAACTTTTTGTCCGCCTTGCAGTTCGCTCATTTTCCGTTCATGGGCTTCGTCAGGAATATCGAGCCCTTGCAGCAGAATCGCGGCATCGGTCTCGGCGGTGTAGCCATCTTCTTCGCCGACGATGCCTTCCAGTTCGCCGAGTTTCATGCCGTCTTCGTCAGTGAGTTCCGCCTTGGCATGGATGCGATCGCGTTCTTCCATCGCGGCCCACAGGCGCTTGTTGCCCATCATCACGGTATCGATAACGCGATAGGCGTCAAAGGCAAACTGGTCCTGGCTCAGCACGCCGAACTTTTTCGGGCGCACGACGGTTCCCTTCTGCGGATCGAGCTCGCCGGTCAGCAAGTGCATGAACGTCGTCTTGCCAGCGCCGTTCGGTCCGGTCAGGCCATAGCGTTTACCTGGCGTGAAGGCCGTCGATACATCTTCAAACAGAACTTTGGCGCCGTAGCGCATGGAAACATTGCTTACTGAAATCATGATTTCTCAAGGGAACTGCGGAAAAATTTGCCCAAAAGGCGAGGACGCAGCTACTGTCATTAGGATATCACGAGGAAGGTTCGGCGAGGCCATCACCGCATCCAAAACGCAATCGAAAGTCACATGTTAGCCTTTTCTGGACCGCAATTATTCGACGAGGAATTCATGAACGACGTTCAGCCTTCTCATCTCGACCTTCAAGCAACCGCTAAACAAATTATGTTGGCACATGGCTTCGAACCGGATTTCCCGCCGCAGGTACCGCAGCAGCTTGCGGATTTGAAAACGCATCCGCCGCAAGTTGCGCCGGGCGGCGAGATCCGCGATCTGCGGAGCATGCTCTGGTCTTCGATCGACAACGATACGTCGCGGGACCTCGATCAGATCGAGGTCGCGGAGCGCCTGCCCAACGGGGACATCAGAGTGTTGATAGGAATCGCCGACGTGGATGCCTTCGTGACGAAACACTCTCCGATCGATGAGCACGCGGCAAAAGAAACCACGTCCGTGTACACCGGCGTGCGAATTTTCCCGATGTTGCCGGAAGAGCTTTCGACCGGCACAACATCGCTGCTCGAAGACGCCGACAAGTTGAGTGTCGTGATCGAGTACGCGGTTGATGCCGCCGGTTCCGTGAGTTCGAGCAGCGTCTATCGCGCGATGGTTCGTAACAAAGCGCAGCTTGCTTACAACGCAGTGGGAGGATGGCTTGAAGGCACAGGGCCCGCCCCCGCGAAAGTGGCTGCGTCGGTTGACTTGCAAGCGCAACTCAGATTGCAAAACGAGGCCGCGCAGGCTCTCAAGAATCAGCGCTACCGGAATGGCGCTCTCAATCTCGAAAGCACCGAAGTGACCCCGATAATACTCAATCAACAAGTCGTGGATGTTGCGAAGCAGGAGAAGAATCCCGCCACCGACCTGATTGAAGACTTCATGATCGCCGCTAACGGCGTTGTGGCGCGGATGTTGGAGAAAGTATCATCTCTGCGCCGCATTGTGAAAACTCCGGAGCGCTGGGACCGGATTGTGCAATTGGCTGCGGCGCATGGTGGGAACCTTCCACCAGAGCCCGATTCCAAGGCTCTCAACGATTTTCTGCTCAAGCGCAAGGCAGCTGATCCGGATCACTTTGCTGACGTGTCGCTGGCGGTCATCAAACTGATCGGGCCGGGAGAATATGTTCTGGAGCGTCCCGGAGACCCTGAGCAAGGGCACTTTGGACTTGCGGTGCAGGACTATACGCACTCGACTGCTCCAAACCGGCGATTTCCCGATATCGTCACGCAGAGGCTGATCAAGTCGATGCTTGCCAATCAAGCTGCACCTTATTCTGATGACGAGTTAACCGTCATCGCGAAGAACTGCACGGTCATGGAAGATGAGGCGCGGAAGGTTGAGCGAGAGATGTCAAAGCGGCTGGCCGCAGTTGCCATGAGCAACAGAATCGGGCAAACATTCGACGCGCTGGTCACGGGCGTTACCCCGAAAGGGACTTTTGTTCGCGTGCTGCAGCCGCACGTCGAGGGATTACTGGCTCAAGGACAGCAAGGATTAGATGTGGGGGACAGGCTGCGCGTGAAACTGATCCGTACCGATGTTCAGCGGGGATACATCGACTTCGCCCGGGTTTAGGCGTGGCTCATCCTTTTTTCTGTTCAAGTTCGGCCCAGCGCGAGTAGAGATCATCTGCGACTTTCTGGGCTTCGTCCATCTCGGCGTGCGCACGCATAAGACTGGGTCCGTCGCTTGCAATCGCGGGGTCCTCGAGTTGGGCACGCTTCTGCTGCAACACTTCCTCGGCCTCGGCGACCCGTTCTTCGATGGTCGCGTATTCACGCGCTTCCAGGTACGACAGCTTCTTCTTCGACGCCGGCGGCTCAGAGACAAACGGGGTGCGCCGCGGTTGGTGGCCGCTTGATCGAACAGCCTTCGCCGGCTGCTTTCGATCTGCTTGCCACGTTTCCCACTGCGCGTAATCCGCAAAACTTTCCGCGCTGCCCTGACCATCCAGGCCGAGCACGATGGTTGAAACGCGATCGAGCATGTAGCGGTCGTGCGTGACCAGCACCAGCGCGCCGCGATATTCGAGCAGGCTTTCTTCCAGGATATCGAGGGTTGGAATATCGAGATCGTTGGTCGGCTCATCGAGCAGAAGCACGTCGGCGGGCTGAAGCATGAGCTGCGCAATCAGCACGCGCGCCCGTTCGCCGCCCGAGAGCCTCCCGATAGGCTGATTGAGTTGCTCTCCGGTGAAGAGGAATCTTGCCGCCCACGATGCCACGTGAATGACGCGGTCCTGATAGACCACCGAATCGCTGTCGGGAGCCAGGGCGCGGCGCAGAGGCACATCCGGATCGAGTTGGCGAGTCTGATCGAAGTACACGATTCGGAGCCAGTCGGCACGGCGAATTTCTCCGGCACTCGGCGTCAATTCTCCCCGCAACAAGCGCAGCAGAGTCGTCTTGCCGCTGCCGTTCGGTCCGACTAGTCCGACGCGCATTCCGGCCGTGATCACGAAGTTAAGACCGTCAAAAAGTGTGCGGTGGTTAATTTCATAAGCCACATTTTCCAGTTCGATCAGCCGCTTGGTTTTTCGGTCGGTGGCGGAAAAATCGATGTTCGCGCTTTCGGTGCGGGTTCGGAGGTTCAGATCCGCGAGTTCATTCATCAAATCGCCGGCCTTGTCGATCCGGGCTTTGGATTTTCGCGTCCGGGCTTTGGCTCCGCGACGCAGCCATGCGATTTCGTTGTGTACGAGATTCTCCAGCGCTTCCTGCCGCTTCGACTGCGAATGCAGAAATTCTTCCTTCTTTTCAAGAAACTTACTGTAATTCCCGCGCACCCGCAGGAGTCCATCCGGATAGGTGCGATTGAGTTCGGCCATCTCGGTTGCAACATTTTCAAGAAAGTAGCGGTCGTGACTCACGACCACGCAAGCGAAGGCCGCGTCCTGAAGAAGCGCTTCGAGCCACTCGATTCCAGCCAAATCCAGATGATTGGTGGGTTCGTCGAGCAGAAGGATATCCGGCCCCTGAACCAACGCCTCGACGATAGCGAGACGCTTTTGCCAGCCTCCCGACAATGCGGTCGCTGGGGCTTCGAGTTCGTCGAAGCCAGCGCGGCCAAGGGTTTCGGCGAAGCGGGTGCCGCGCTCGGTCGCAGTTACAGCGGCGCGGTCCAGCGCCTTCTCGACTACGGAGCGAACCGTTTCTCCGGCTGCGAATTTCGAGTCCTGCAGCACGCATGCCAGGCGGACGCGCTTGCGCACGGCAATCTCGCCGTTGTCCAGATCTTCGTTGCCAGCCAGTATCCGCAGCAGTGTGGACTTCCCCGAACCGTTTGGGCCGATGAGGCCAATGCGATCGCCCTCGGAGACGGTGAAGGAAACATTCTGAAAGAGGAGGGTCGATCCGAACGATTTCGAGATGCCCTGTGCATTGATGATCGGCGCCAACGACTTTTGCCCTGCTTCCTTTTGAGTTGTGAGGACTTGGTGGACCTGGTCGGGTTCGAACCGACGACCTCTTCCATGCCATGGAAGCGCGCTCCCAACTGCGCCACAGGCCCACTGAGGAAGAACCAACGATCCGGCGCAGAAATCCGGACCAGACAAAACAATTCTCGCTTACTGGCAGAGGTTAGTCAAACGCCGCGCAGAACTTAAGTTCAGGTTTTATCTGCGCCCGTCAATTTACGAACGCTGCGAAAATGGGTATGCTGAGGGCGGTGATTGTGATCAGGAACCTTCGTTTTACCCTCCGGCAGATTCATTGGGTGATGCCTCTTCTGCTGGCTACGGCTTCGGCGCAGGTGGCGCCTTCTGCTCCGACAGCTCCGTCGACCTCAGCGCCGCCGGTTCCGTATGCGTCGGTCAGTCAACTGAATCTGTTGCTGACTCAGCTGGAACAGGTCTCGCAGTCGATGCAGGTGGACCTGGCCAAATTGCGAATCGAAAAATGGAAAACCGATTCGAATACCAAGCGCGGCACCCAGTCGGATGTCGATTCCATCGAACGCAACCTGCAGATGGCGCTTCCAGCAATCATTGGCGAACTGCGAGCTTCGCCGGAGAACATTGCAGCGACCTTCAAGCTGTATCGCAATCTGGACGCGCTTTACGACGTGGTCGGCCCGGTGGCCGAGTCGGCGGGAGCTTTCGGCTCGAAGGATGAATTCCAGTCTGTGCAAAACGATCTCAGCGAGTTGGAGAGATCGCGGCGAGCGCTGGCCGAACGGATGGAGACTCTGGCCAGCACGAAAGAGGGGGAGCTGACGCAGCTGCGAACCCAGGTTCGGGATCTGCAGGCTGCGGCCGCGCCACCTCCCGCGCCTCCGAAGAAAGTAGTCGTCGACGACACCGAGCCGCCGCCCAAGAAGCCCGTAAAGAAGAAGACGGTGCCGAAGCCCCCGAAGCCGACTACGCCGGCGGGTTCGCCGCAGAATCCCAGTACGACGAGTTCGCCGCAGGCTCAGCAACCGCAAACGCAGCCGCAGCCTTGAGAGGACATTGGCTCTCTGCGGGGCCTGAGTCGAAGCCGCAGCTTGGCGGCACGGCTGAAGCCGTCCCTCCCACGAATCTGGTAAGCCGCGCTCCGCAGGGACGGGCGAGTAGTCTCTGCCCAC
>Ga0210383_10002221_pt1 | contig 17589 bp, 20 predicted proteins | sample IncBWC14OmetaG_FD_160072 | JGI IMG/M metagenome (GOLD analysis project Ga0210383, IMG submission 160072) | Forest soil microbial communities from Barre Woods Harvard Forest LTER site, Petersham, Massachusetts, United States - Inc-BW-C-14-O ...
ATACCGATACCGATAGCACAACCTGTCTCCACGTCCCTTCCATCGGACTTGCCGTTTGCGGCGATGCGCTCTACAACGATGTTCATCTTCATCTGGGCGAGTCGAATGCGGAAGGCCGGAACGAGTGGATTGCAGCGCTCGATACGATCGAGTCGCTGAAGCCGGTGGCCGCGATTGCCGGACACAAGAGACCCGGCGCACCCGATACGCCAGATAACATCGAGGCGACACGAAAATATATTCGCGATTTCGACAGGATTGCTTCCCATACCAAGACCGCGGTTGAGCTGTACAAACAGATGCTTACGCTTTATCCCGTGCGAATCAATCCCGCAGTCTTATGGAATTCGTCAATAGCCACTAAGCCGGTAGGTTAAATTTACCCTGCTCACCCATCCGCTTCAGCGCTGGGCACTTAACCACCGTTAGCCGCATCGACGGGGTGGCTTGCTCAAAATGCCAGCTTCGATAATTCCAGCATGACGGTCGCCGCTGAGCGAGCACTTTTCGTTATTGCTTTCGGTTCCGGCGAACCTATGCCTGCAAGAAAGTCAACTGAACATTACTACGAAGTTTGAGGCTGGACTCGACGGGGTACAGAATTCCGAAGGCGTGAATCACGCGCTGCGAAACCTCCGCCTCATCGAATCCAGTTGTGGTGCTTAAAGACTAATTCGCAGCAGCACTCGTTGCGCCTTCTTTCGCTGCTACCGATGCGCCTCTTGCTGCTTCTTCGATGATGTGAGCGACCGCTTGCGGATGCGACACGTACACGGCGTGACTGCTTTTAACCTCCACAACCGTTGCACCGGCGCGCTTCGACATCAGCCGCTGCGCATCGGGCGGAAGCATCCTGTCCTCGGTAGTTAGAAGGTACCAGCTAGGTTTGGCCTTCCATGCCGCTTCGCTGATGGTGCCTCCCACCGCATTCACGCCCCATGGCACTTGCGAGTCGGCCATGAATTCGGCCTTTTCCGGGCTCACATCGCCGGCGAAAGACGCGGGAAATTTCGCCTTGTCGAGCAGCAGAAAGCCATCCACGGGTGGAAGGATCGGCGGTGCAGGCGCGCCAGGAGGCGGGTCCTTGATCAGCGCTGATACGGATTCGCCGTTGTCGAGCGCGAAGGCAGCGACATAAACCAGCCCCGCCACCTTCGGGTCGTTGCCTGCTTCAGTGATGACGGCGCCGCCATACGAGTGACCGACGAGTATCACGGGGCCGTTCTGAGCGGCGATCGCACGCTTGGTAAACGCCACGTCGTCGGCCAGCGAGATGGTCGGATTCTGGACGATGGTGACCGCGTAGCCGTCCTTCTTCAAGAGGTTGTAGACGGCTTCCCAACCGGACCCATCTACTAAGCCGCCGTGGACGATAACGATGTTCCTCACAACTGTCGTTGATTTTGTTTGTGCCATAGTGTTTTCTCCCATGCTTAGAATGATTGTCATGATCGCCAACGCACCGTAGATGGTTCGTGTTCTGACGCTCATTGCCATCGCGTTATTCTTCATCAGATATCCTCCTTTTCATCGATTGCAGAGTCCTAAAGTCGTTCTAGTCTCGAAGCATTTGATATATCGCGTTTTTTTAGTTCAGCCCTCCATCTTGAGCGATGTGCTGTTCTTTGTTGCGACGAACTTAAGGTTTGGCGGTGCGCGCCGAACCCCATAGTGAGCCCGGGTTGGCTCGATCCGGATAGATCTCCAGCATCTGGTCGTACAGCTCTCTCGCCGTTGCCGTCATTGAAGCGACGCGCTCAAAATCGCGGATGTATTGACGGGTCTCTTCAATGATTCCTGGACTGTCGTCCCTGTCAGCTTTCTTGTGCCCCGCGATCACGGCGCGCGGTTTCAGCGACTCTATAGTGTCGAGCGCAGTGATCCACTCGCGGCGAGTTTGCGCGTTTGACTCGGCGAGGTAGAGGTGAACATCGTTATAGGCGGCGTCGCCAGCGACGACCAAGCCGACTGATGGCACGTGAAGACACGTCGTGTTATCGGTGTCGGTATGTCCCACTTCGACTGCGACAAGCTCACGACCTTCGAGGTCGATCACATTCCCCCGGAGTTTCTCGGGAAGAACCAGGTGTTCCGGAATCTGGCCGGGATAGCGTACCTTCCAGAAACTCGCGACGAATTCTGGGGACATTTGCCGGCGCATGATTGTCAGCACGTTAGCCGTTGTAACCGCTTTGGCATTCGGAAACCGATCCAGAAGGGCGCCGATGCCAAAGAAATGATCGCCGTGGCCGTGAGTGACATAGATCGTAGTCAGGTTCTTGCCGCTCGCCGCGACCCAATCCACTGCGGCGTGCGCCTGCTCGACGGTAAGAAAGGCGTCGACGAGAACAGCGTCCCGTTCCCCAAAGATGAGTGTGGCCGATGTCGGCACCCACATCCATTTTTCTTTCCCGGGTGGCAAGTCGCGGGTGAGGCCTTGACGATTTGTTACTAAAACGTCCCACTTCAGGGTGGGACTAACAGTGGTAGTTGGCATCACGCTCCTCCTCTATATCCGGTGCTCGTCTCGCTGCTAACAAATTGCAACGGCTAAAACGGCCGTTGATCGCCCACACTTGCCGGTGACGGACGCAGACGAAAATCGTCGAAGGTTGGAGGTCCGCCGGTTTGCTGGTGGTCGAAATGGCCTTCGTATACGACGCGAGAATCAGCCCATCGTCGAAGTGCGCACCAGGAAATCTGGCACGTCCTGCCTGACACCCCGATCAGATCCACCGACCAGGCCGAGTGTGTCTCGTCCGCCGTATCTCCGAGAATCGGGGTTTCTCGAATCCGTACCAACAGGCCGCCGACCTCAGCCATTACATGAATCGGGACAAGGAATTTGAAAAGGAGTGCGCGAATCCGCTCCCGGCCAAATACCGCGCCACTCTCGGTGCCATCGCTGACCTCGACATGATCGGCGTAGAACGCGTCAAAAATCTCAAGATATGATTCCCAGCCACTACTGATATCGGCGGCAATGATGGCGGAATTCAAGACCTTCTCCCGTGCGTGTAGATCGCGATCCGCGTTGTTGATAGAAGCCTGTTGGGTATTCACTGACATTTCTCCTAACCGGGGGAATCGCTTAGACCTGCGCTCGGCCCCCATCGATGAACAGTTCAATACCCGTGACAAAACTTGAGTCGTCGGATGCCAGATACAGCGCGGCCTTGGCAACTTCCTCGGGTTTCCCCATGCGTCCCATGGGGATGGTGGACACAATCCGCGCAATCACATCTGCGGACTGCCGACTCGCCAGAGGCGTATCGATCGGACCCGGACTGACAACGTTTGAGCGGATATGACGGTCCTTCAGATCCGTAGTCCAGGTCCGTGCGAAAGATCGGATTGCGGCCTTACTTGCGGCGTAGACGCCGAAGGCGGCTGTGCCCTTGATGCCCGCGACAGAGCCGTTGAGAATGATAGAGCCGCCATCATTCAGTAACGGTAAAGCCTTTTGCACCGTGAACAGCGTTCCCCTTACATTGATGTTGAATAGCTTGTCGAAATGCTTTTCGGTAACGGCGCCAAAAGAAACGAATTCGCCCACGCCGGCGTTAGCGAAAATAATGTCGATTCGCCTCTTCGCCCTGGAGACGGCCTCGTAGAGACGATCAAGGTCGGCCGATTGGGCGACGTCGCCCTGAACTCCAGAAACGTTGGTGCCGATTGCCTTCACGGCCTCGTCGAGTTCCTTCTGGCGACGACCCGTTATGAAGACGTACGCACCCTCTTTGACGAAAAGTTTTGCTGTAGCAAACCCAATCCCTTCTGATCCGCCGGTGATAACGGCGGTCTTGCCTTCGAGTTTCTTGGTCATCGCCTTTCTCCGTTGTTGCTGAGCTATCCGCTGGGGTGAAGGCTCCCGCAACGACCCCAAGGAATCCTTTTCAAAACAATCCGGTGCTATCCTGCACATTGGCACGGGCCACTTCGACCGTATTCAGAGCTTCTCTAAACAGCTTGATCTTTCCATTCTCGGCAACTAGGCGAGCAAAGAAGACTTGATGAACGGATCGCCCCGTTTTGCTTGACACCGCCGTGGCCTCGAATTCTGCAAAGGCTTGGTCGGGAGTATCGATCAGCACCTTGGTATTCTCGAATTTGAAACCGGGATAGATGTCGAGTTCGGATTGGAAAAACGGGGCGAATCGCGTTACTTGGTTGTCACTTGGGGAATGTGTTGCCAAACATGGGAAGGCCGCTGACAGATTCGGCCTTAGTCGCCTCGTCCTGCAAAACGTCCCAATGCTCTCTAAGAAGACCGTCTTCGAACCGGATAACGTCGGCGGCGATCCAGGCGGCGGCCCTTCCCATCCCTGTGAAGCGGCCATGCGCTATGGCATAATCGCCTTCGGCGACAATGAGCTGATTCTCATAGTGCAGCGTCTCCGGCAGTGAGCGCACGAGATGGAATAGTCCTTCGCGACCCGGTGCTATGTGTGCGCTGTGTTGTATGTAGTTCGGTGACCAGAAGCGTTCCGCCGCAAAGTAGTCACGCTTGTTAAAAAGTGTCTCGAATGCTTCGAGCACGATTGCCTTGTTTCGCTCCGGGGACGAGTTGTTCATAGCTTCTCCTGCGCTTGGAACGAATCGATCTGCGGTTACCTTACTGTAGAGTATAGTAATAATCCAGAAGTTGCAAAAGATTTTGCGGCAATCTTTTCGGACGATTCGCCCCGTTGCATTTGTCCCAGAGGTATACTGACGGTTTATTGGGTACGCAAATGAGTTTCTTGCATCAAAGTGAGACGCTTTTAATCCAAGTAATGAAGAGTACGCTAATGCTCTAAAAGACCTTCCTGCCTGGAGCGATCCATGTGGAGTTGGGAAGAGATGGTGATGGCAAATGGGTTATTCGAAGAGTGACAAAGCAAAGACGCACACTCGGATCGTAAAAGTTGCTGCCAAGAGGTTTCGCGAACTCGGTCTCGAGGGCATCGGCGTTGCCGATGTGATGAAGGAGGCCGGTACCACGGTTGGTGGGTTTTACAAACATTTCGATTCGCGCGATGAACTGGTGGTCGAGGCGCTGGCCACCGCATTCCTAGACCTAGACCACTGGGAGGAACACACTGACACGCTAACGAAAGCTTTAGAGAACTATTTGTCTGAAGAGCACCGGGATGCGCCGGGAGCAGGCTGCGCGTTGGGCGCATTGCTGGGTGACATGTCTCGGGCGAGTCGATCGGCGAAGGCTGTATATACCGCGCGACTCAAACGTACCTTGGCTTACTCGACAGGCCTTGTTCCACCAAATGGCAGCTCTGATCGGCGCGCCCGTGCGATTCTCACGATTAGTGCGATGCTAGGAGCGATCAATCTCTCTCGTGCCGTGTCAGACCCGAACCTTTCACGAGAGATTCTCCAACGGACTCGCGATGAGTTGATTAGTTTGAACAAACCCGCGAAACCGCATTAGACGTCTGATTCATCTCGGACAAAAGTCTAGCTACTTCGTACCAAAAACTGGTTATATTCGGTGGAACGGATTGAAACAGGCGAAACGGTTGACAGTAAGAAATCTAAGATTTATCGCCAGCTATGGCACTTGGGCTTAAGGCCGCCTAGCCTCTAAACGTCTTTTGCAATCGGCTGCGCAAAGACCAGCACGTACCCGCTCGGGTCCATAACGTCGAACTCGATTTGCCCATATTCTTTCCGACAGAGCCCACGTGTGACTTTCACCTCATGTAGCCGCGAGAGTTCTTCGAAGAGGGCGTCCACGTTGTCTGTTTCGATATTCACGTTCCATGCGCCTCGCTCGCGAGCCGCAGGATCGTCGGGTTTGATATAGCCATCCTGCTGCTGGAGGAAGATCTTGACTGCATCACGGCGGAGGATGCAAAAACCGGGTGGAAAATAGTAAGCTTCGAAACCGATCCGTTCATACCAGTGCGTGCTCGCCTCAATGTTGCCGACTAAGAGGACGACGGTTGAATTGCAGAGCGTTGCGCGCTCTGCTGTTCGCTTGCCGGATGCACATTTGCCATGATCAGAGCATACATCCGCTGAACGACCCCGGTGAAGATTTGCCTAGTCGGAGCTATGTGCGGGCGGCCATCTCAGATTAAGGAGATCCTCAAGAATGCCTTCAGACAACAAGGAGCGACACCGCACTGGACGCATCGGCTGGTTGCGCGCAGCGGTTTTGGGCGCGAACGATGGCATACTTTCAACATCGAGTCTGCTGCTTGGTGTCGCGGCTGCACATTCGACCCACAGCAACGTATTAGTCGCGGGCGTCGCCGGCCTAGTGGCGGGGGCTATGTCGATGGCTGCTGGTGAGTACGTGTCTGTCCAGTCACAGGCAGACACTGAACAGGCCGACCTCGTCGTTGAGCGCGCGGAACTCAAGGCAGACGACAAGGGCGAGCACAGGGAACTGATGGCAATCTACGTCGCTCGCGGGCTCGAACCTGCGCTCGCGAAACAAGTTGCCGAGCAGTTGATGACCCATGACGCGCTGGGCGCGCACGCCCGTGACGAACTCGGCATCTCCGAGACTCTCCGTGCGCGTCCGATTCAGGCTGCGTTGGCATCGGCTGGCAGCTTCGCTGTCGGAGGAGCTATGCCTCTCTTGGTCACTGCCCTGTTTCCGGCGGGGGCGTTGATCCCTCTTGTTTCTGCAACGTCACTCGCGTTTCTGGCACTTCTCGGGGGGTTGGCCGCGCGTGCGGGCGGCGCAGGAGTGATCGTGGGAGCAATACGGGTCACGTTCTGGGGTGCACTGGCCATGGCACTGACCGCTGGCGTCGGGGCGCTATTCGGAACAATCGAGTGAGCGGGACCAACCCTGGGCAGGAGCGGTGATATCTACTAACGAGCGTTGGAGACCTGCTCAATCCTGACGCAGCTCCGAACTTTGTCGTGGAAGCTGATTTGGTGTTTGAAGAGCTTTGGGCAACGAGAGACGCGGTCAGTGACAGGCACGGGAATAAAGTCGAGAGTTTCATTGATCCTCATAGGGAGTTGACCCGATCCTACTATAGCCGCTTGCAGCTAAATCACGCCTGTGGGAGACTACGCCCATGCAGACCAGCCCGAAATCCCAGCAACGCCTCGAAGACCGCAAAGCTCAAAAGCTGATGGAGCGCATTGAGAAGCAAAAACTCCAAGAAAAAGGCCCCGCCCCTAAACAATGTCCCAGGGAAGCTTAAGAGTCACCAACTGGCTGGGCACCGTCCAATGGTGATTAAGGTATCGGATGAATCCGTCACCGTTGAAACCAACACGAAAGCCACCGTCGAAGTGATGGTCACTTCCGACACGAAGTTTAGTAAGAACGGTGCACCGGCAGCGCCAGGCGACCTCCATATCGGGGACAGAGTCGTCATCCACACCATGCCGATGAAAGACGGAAAGCTGATGGCGCACACAGTTCAGATCGGTGTCGCGAAAGCTTCGATGCAGTCTCAGTAAACAAAACTACTGCTATGGAGGAGAAAAAATGAAAAAGCCACTCTCAGCTGGACTCTTCATCGCGTTACTGTGGGCCGTCCGCCAGGTGTTGAGCTAACTCCGCAGAGGGTGCTGTGGCATTCGCTGTTTTGCCGTCGCGAGTCCCTAGCCCTATCAACATCGGCATGTCTTTGGGATAGACCACATCGCGTCCTCGCGCCAGAAAATGATAATAGATCGACAATGCCGCTCCATACGATCCAAACCCGGCCGACACAACGCGGGAATGTGCGGCAATTCCCACAACCATCCCTACCAACTTAAATCCCGATGCACCACTTACCGCACCGCCTCCTGCTTCGCCCACGCTCTGGCCCCCCTGTCCTGCATCGCGATCCGGAGAAGCTTGCGAAGCCGCCAGCATAACTTGAATTCCTGTGATCAGATATCTCGTTCGCGGAGTGGTCACCTGCGCCCCACCCTCATCGTCGAGCTTCAAGTGTTCGCCCTTGGCGACCGCCACGCCCTCCAAAGTTGTCTCAACTTTCTGCTCGATTCCGTTCGGTGGCGCAACCTCGTGAAACAAAATTCGTAACTGTCCGTTGCGTCCCATTCGCCTCGCTGGCTGCGCCTGTAGCACCGAGCCCTTAATCACGCTTCCTTCAGGAAGAATCAGGTGATCCGAGATGACTAGAGGCTCGGTGATAAGCGCCTCTACTAGGTCTCCCTTTTTTGCGGTCGACGAACTCAGAGCTGTCACCAGCCGCGCGTGCACGACGCTCCCGTTAGGGGGCGGGGATCCAATGTCCGTAAGCCTCGCCGGTTTCACCGCCTCTGTCCCAAAATCCAGAGGTTGCAACAAATCCGCATTGAAGCTCGTCCCCGCATCAATATATTGCGGATGCACCGGCAACTGCGCCAGCACGATTCTCTTTACCTTGTGCATCTTTCCCGGTGCGTGGATCTGATTCTGTAAATCGCTCCACTTCTGGCGCGTTGCACTCACCTGTTTGGAAGCTGCATCCTGCACCTTGTTTTTCCGTTCTGGCTTCTCCTTCGCCGACACAAACCGCAGCATTCCATCCGGAGCAGGAGAAGCCACCGTTTGCAGGGGCAGCCGCCGCCCATCCCCCATGACCAGTTCATCGAACTGCACATGCACCTTCCGCGCTGGAGAAAAGTTCCCATTCGCCGCCTGCATCGTTCGTACCATCTTCGGTACCGAATCGATCGCCAAAACTTTCCCGTTCACCACCGTTCCGACCGGAATCAGCAGCTTGTCAAACGCATACACTGGTTCCGTTGTCCTGCATTGGATCGCCTGACCTACTTTCCGCACTCGTACGTCTGTGTCAATAGCCACCTTGATAGGAGTGCCAACCCCAACGCTCATCGGTATCGCCATCGATTCAGCGCCCACGCTTTCTGACACCTTCTGCGAGGCAGGCATATCCTCGTTGTTCTGCTGGTGTGTTGCCGCCGGAGGCCGTTGCTTCAACGTCTGCGCGACACTCACGGCACTAGACAACCCAGCCGTCAGCACTATCAGCTCGAATACAAGTCGTCTCATTAGTAATAACTCCGATTGTGATGCGCTGGGAAGGGGACAGTCCTTCTAGGGCCGCGTGAAACGCAGGTCGACTATTGGGATACCAGATGCCCAGAGAAGCCAAAGAACCGTGCCTACTATGAAGCTCCAAAGACGGAGATGGTTGCAACTCCGACGTCGGTACGAGGAAATCGTAAGCGTAGACGGGAGTGGAAAGGGGAAAATGCTTCAGGATGAACAAACTGTCATCTTCTAGAAAGGGAGCGGTAATGTTCCGGTCGTATCGTAAGAGTGGGCTGGCGGTCGTGGTGTGCCACGCCAGCGTCACTCTGAACTCGGCTTTAACATGTCCTTGTGCGTATTCGATAGGGGTTGGGGCCGCCTGTTGACCTTGCTATTGGCGAGTATTTTGCGATCGACATTGGCCGCCTCGCAGGAGTTGCCGGACGCTCCATCAGCGGTCATGCGTACGAGCTTTTACGCAGCTAGAGACTCGGCTACTTCCGCCGATCCACCCCAATCGTCCGCCTCGGCATGTCCCGATTCGAGTCGCGGCAAATTTCTTACTCGATGGGTCAAACGTGGGCTTCGTGATCAGGGCGATATTTATACGGCTCCTCTCCATCGTTCTGAAATGAAGTGGGTGATCGGACTCCCTGTTGTCACGGCAGGCCTGATCGTGATCGACAAGCATGCTTCGGGCGCGCTTCCGAGAAACCCTTCGAGCGCGAGCGCTGATATCTCCGACGTTGGACTGTTCGCTACCGCTGGTGCGGTGGGAGTGCTTCTCATCGACGGAAAAACCCAAGGAGACTCTCATGCCTTCGAAACCGGGGTACTTGGGACTGAGGCGATGGCCAACAGCGGTGTCGTGTATGCCGTGCTGCAGCTCCTTGCGGAGCGTGAACGTCCTTTACAAGGAACGGGTCGAGGACATTTCTTTCAGACCAGCGGCTTGGATAATTCATTTCCCTCTGGTCATACGATCATCACCTGGACAGCTGCCAGCACGATTGCGCACGAATACCCAAAGCCCTGGGTAGAGTGGCTCGCTTATGGAACCGCCGCGGCCGTTTCGGTGACGCGATTCACTAGTCTGCAACACTTCCCCTCCGATGTTGTAGTGGGAAGCACACTTGGGTACTTGATGGGACGCCACATCTTCCATGCTCATTGCAAGGCTGGTCTCAGTGCAACGTGCAGTGCGAAATAGTTCAGGAAAGCACAGTTTCTATTTCTAAGAAAGCGCGAGGTGACTGATGTTGAGGAATAGGATTGGTAATCGGCCTGGTGCTCTCCCTTGTGTCCTGGGTATTTGGTTGCTCCTTCAACTAGTACCTTCACTGATCGCTCAGACGGCCGGAATGGGAGTCCTGACGGGCAGGGTCGTAGATTCGTCCGGTAATCCGGTCGCGAACGCCACCGTGACGGTGACGAGCGTAGACAACGGCCAGGCACGAAGCGCCACGACGGGCACGGATGGCTCTTATAGGTTCGACGAACTGCCGATGGGAAATTATCGGATGAAGCTTGAGGCAGCTGGTTTCCAGACTTTGGAGATTCCTTCCGCGACTGTCGATGGAACTCAGCCGTCAGTTGTGGACGAGAAGCTGCAGGCCAATGCGCCAACCACGATCAAACCAACGCTAGAGCAACAGGATAATCTACCGAACGCCCCATCCAGCAGTACAGCGCCTTCGCTTTCGGATTTGGGCCTTACTCCGGAACAGACTCAGGGAAACGCCCGTGAGCAAGCGCTGCTGGATAAACGGACACACATGCTGAAGATCCATCAACGGATGGGTTTGATCACAACGATACCGCTCATTGCGACGGTGATCCTCGGTCCTGGCGCCGGCGGCAAAAGTGAAGGCACGGCTACTCGCGATTTACACGTGGCGCTGGGCGGCCTGACCGGCGATTTGTATGGCATTACTGCTTACTATGCAATTCGCGCGCCCAGGGTACCCGGAACCAAAAAGCGCGGTCCGATAAAATTTCACGAGGCTATGGCGTGGATACACGGCCCTGGCATGATCGCCACGCCCATCCTGGGAATTATGGCGTTCGATCAGAAGAACAAAGGCGAAAAAGTTCATGGCGCCGCCTCCGCGCATGGACCAGTGGCCATCGTGACCGCCGGCGCGTTTGGGGCTGCTCTTCTTTCGGTTTCGTTTAAATTCTGAGCACACTTTATGAATAAGAAAATACTGATCGCGTTCTTGCTCGTGACCCTCCCCACGTTCGCTGCCGACAGCCAATGGGTCCTCAAACAAAGCACACTCACCTACCATGTGTCGCACCCATTGCATGAGTCCGAGGGTGTGAGCCATGCGGCGCGTGGCAAGGGCGTTTGCCACGACGGACAGTGCGATTTCTTGATCGCGGTAACCGTGAAGTCGTTTGATTCGGGGGACAGCAATCGTGACCTTCATATGGTTCAGGTTACGCGCGGCGCGGAGTTTCCCATAGTCACCGTACGCACCCGCCTGCCCGAATCGGCTGCTTCATCGGCGACCATCAATGCTGATCTGGAGATTCAGTTCGCCGGCCAGACTGCCCAGTACAAGAAGGTTCCTTTCAAAGTGGAGACACAAGGCGGTGAGACTCACATTACGGGGACAATTCCGGCTACGCTAACGGATTTTAAGATCGACCCACCATCGCTGTTGACCATGCCGGTCAAGAACGAGATTCCAGTTCGGGTGGATATGACCTGGCGTTCGCAGTGAATGCTGGATTTGGTGGCTTAGGTAGGTTTCCAGGATCCTATTTCCTGCATCCCATCTGGAGGTGTAAAGTCTTGGACGGACGGGAATCTCCGATGCGATTGTTGGTGGTAGAAGACGACATACCGATCCAGCAGTTTCTCCAGCGGGCGCTAGTGGGGGCCGGATATCAGGTGGATACAGCCAGTACTGCAAAGGTTGGCGAAACGATGGCCTTGGAGGGCATTCACGATGCCCTCATTATCGATCTTGGGCTTCCAGACCTGGATGGATTGGACTTGATTGCGCGTTGCCGAGCCCACGGTAATGCAGCGCCGGTTTTAATCTTGTCCGCCCGCCGTTCTGTCGACGAGCGGGTCCGAGGACTGGAGCAGGGCGGGGACGACTACCTCACGAAACCATTCGCCCTGCCGGAACTGCTGGCGAGACTGAGAAATCTCCTACGCAGGTCGGCGGTTCCACAGAATGAATCGGTGCGTCTGCAAGCTGCCGACTTGCAGCTTGATCTGGTTCGTCGCGAAGCGCGCCGGGGCGAAAATTTGCTGCAATTGACCCCACAGGAGTTTTCTTTGCTGGAATATCTTTGCCGCAACGAAGGTCGAGTGGTGACCCGGACCATGATTCTGGACCATGTCTGGAAGATGAGGATTGATCCCGCAACCAATGTCGTCGATGTTCACATTTATCGTCTGCGCAGCAAAGTGGATCATGACACTCCGCGACCGCTGATTCACACAATTCGTGGCGTTGGCTACGTTCTCAAACATGCCTAGGAATTTGCGCTCTACCGCCGCCTGGCGGATTTCGATCTGGACAACTCTGGCGTTCGCGCTCGGAACAGCTGTGGCTTTCTACATAGTTTATTTCCTTGTCGCTCAGGGCATTCGGGAGCGCAGTGACACCTGGCTTAGCGGTGAAGCCGAAGTTCTGGCTCAGGTCTCGGCCGATACTCCAAGTGATCACCTGTACAAACGCATAGTTCAAGAGGTAGCTGAACTTGCCACTCAGGAAGTACCGGATGAGCGCAATGCCCGCGGCGAAAGGCTGAATTCTGTCTTTTTCCTGGCAACAGATCCCAATAACAGTGAAGCTCCGTTGTGGGTAGGTCCAAGCTCGAAGGATGCTTTTGTGGCAGCGATTCAGCGGACGCATTTGGTTCCGGGGCCCCCGAAGTCCATAACGGTGGAAGGATATCGACAAACGTTTCGCGTAGTTGAGAAGGCGCAAAACGGTAGAACTGTTTACCTCGGACTATCAGATCATGGCGCCCAGCACGTGCTGCACACATTGGGTCGGCGTTTTCTCGCACTTTGGTGCGGCATGTTTGTGCTCGGCTTCGTAATCTCCTACTGGAGCGCACGCCGTACTCTGCATCGTGTGGAGCGAATTACGGAAACGGTCGCGCGAATTGGAACCGAAGACCTAAAAGAACGATTGCCGGAACCAGTGAATTCGGATGAGATTTCGCGATTGGCGAAAACTTTTAATAACATGCTGGACCGTCTCCAGGCTTCGGTGAATCAACTTCGCACCGTTACCGGCGGTATCGCGCACGACCTCAAAAGCCCGGTAACCTTGATTCGTGGAACGCTCGAATCCGCCCTATGTAATGAAGGAAATGAGAGGTGGCGTGACTCGGTTGGCGAGGCGATCGAAGACCTGGACAGGCTTTTGCAGTTGCTGAACACTACGCTGGACCTTGCCGAAGCGGAAGCGGGTGCGCTTCACATCGATCGCCACCCAGTTGACCTCTCCGATGTCGTGCGACAACTGGTCGATATTTACCAACCAGCGATGGCTGAGCATCATCACGAAGTAACCACTGACATCGAAGAGCACGTGGTCGTGGATGCGGACGTGACGCTGCTGAATCGAGTGGTCAGTAATTTGCTTGAGAACGAATTGACTCATTTGCCGGCGGGATGCCGAGTGAACATCCGGCTCTACTCGCAACAAGGGTCGGCAGAACTAGTGATTGAAGACAATGGTCCGGGATTCTCGCCCGATATCGGCAACCAGGTTTTCAAACGATTCGTAAAAGGAAAGAATTCTCCCGGTCATGGTCTCGGACTTGCCTTTGTGGATGCAGTTGTCCTGGCGCATGGGGGCGTGGCTGCCGTCTCGGACCGTTCAGGAGGCGGCGCTGTCATCACTTTGTCGCTACCAGTGAGCGTATTCCAAGCGGCATGAGCATCACATTTCAGCCAGCTTAGAGAATGCCTCAATCAAGAAACTAGTGGCGAGAAGTGTCCTGGATGGGAGTTATGCACTCACTTCGCTGGTAACATCGGGTACCGCGACAGGTTCGTAAGCATCTTTCGCGTCCGGACTCTTTGGTCGCATCCGGTGGCCAAAGAAGGCTTCTCGTACCAGTTTAAGAATGGTTCGGCGGTTTTGGGCGACAACCTTGAGCCATGCCATTTTTCCCATCATGGGGAAATATATCCCGCGGAAGCATAGACGCGCGAGGAAGATGTTGATGCGATAACCAAGAGGCTGGTCAGTGAGCGCGTCGACCGCTTGGGCCAGTGCTTCCGGGTTGTACGCTTGCTCCCAACCATATTTCACTTCGGCATGAGCTTCTTCAATGGTCATCTTGAGCGGCGTGTGCGCCATCGCAAACGGGATGAACTCCTGCCAGTGCTTGGGGCGCGTGAGCCGGCCTGAGGTTTCCAGGCGCTTGTAGAGCGGGGTTGCGGGCAAGGGCGTCAGCAGGCCGAAAATGGGCAGACCCGGAGGCCAGGTTCGGACTTGCGTCAGTGTGCGCTCGGCCACACCGGTAGTGTCGTTGTCCATGCCGAAGATAAATGATGTGATGGCATAGACGTTGCGTCGCGCGAGCCGTTCGAGCACAGCCGCATACTCGCCTGGCTTATTGAATCCCTTGTTTACGCTTTTGAGATTGGTCGGGTCAATGGATTCCATGCCGATGAAGATCCATTTGCCGCCAGAAGCGGCAATTAGGTCGACGAGTTCTTCGTCGCGCAACAAATTAGCGCTGATCTGTGCGACCCAGTGCATCTGGGCGTTGGCAGCGATGATGTCACGAAGGAGTGATTTCGTACGCTTTACATTGATAGCGAAATTGTCGTCGATGAAAAAAACGGCGATCTGGCCTTTCTCGCTGCGGGCGCGCGCCCTCAACAGTAGCAATTCATTTACGACGCTCTCGTTGGTGCGGAAGCGGATAGAGTCACCAAAGAATCCGGTCACCGTGCAGAACTCGCAGCCGTAGGGACAGCCGCGTCCCGACTCAACTGGAATAATGCGGAAAGAGCCCCAGCCCGTACCGACACCGTTAAGTAACGGCGCGACGGCCCTTGGCACGAGATTGAATTGAGCAAGATCGATCGATTGCCAAGGAATGACCGGGTAGTCCTTTAGCGACGGTTTCTTGTCCTTCCCGGCCGCATCCACGGGCGCATAGATGGCTTTGAGTTCGCCGCGGGCAACGTCATTCACAATCTGCGGCCAGGTTTCATCGGCTTCGCCTAGGGCCACAGCATCGGCGTGCCGTGGTCCGCCATCGCGACCGAGAGCCTCATCGGCCAGCTCGGTAACGTGGGGACCACCCATGACGACCGGAACGCCGGTGGCGCGAATGGCATCGGCTATGCGATACGCCTTGGCGATCATTCGGGTCATGGCGCCAATGCCGACCAGTCCGATGTTTTCGTCTCGAACGTACTGTGCAATCTGTAGCTCGTCCATCGGCTGAGCGTTGCCGTCGATCAGCAGCACTTCATGGCCGGGAGGAGTCAGTGATTTGAGCAAGAACATCCAGAGGTGCGGCATGAAATTGCGAGTTACGCCGTTGTCGGGGTTGTAGAGCAGAATTCTCATGACAGTTCCTTACTTGAATCGTCTAGGATTCACCGCACGGGACCGTCACGGGCGATGCCGATCTGTTGATCTTGTTTTTCGTAGAGCATGCTTCAGAACGGCTTTTTGTATCTTTCTGAAGCTGACCTCGGTTCACAGTTTTAAAAACTGCGGCTCCAACTGCACTTCTGGCGTTTGTGCCTCTTCAGGATCGCTGGAGCCGCACACGGACGGAGCCACGGTGCGTAACCCGTCTGGCTCCGCGAGATGCAGCAATGCTCGCATTCTTGTTTCCCCAACATCCTGCCGCGAGCAGCCAAGCAGAACGGAACAATCCTGATCCCAGTATTTTTCAAGGACGGACATCACGAAGACAAAACGTTCGAAGTGTTCAAGCCGGAGAATGCGGGCGATTACACAATCGGTATCCTGCGTCCGTCCGAAACTGCAACTGACCGCATCACTCGGTGAGTCTGCGACGGTCGAGTGGTTCTTGCGGGGCGCCAACATGCGAATTGCATTCTGGATAATCGTCCGCCGAGCCCAGGATTGCGCCCAGTCGCGAAACACGTAGGTTCCTTCGACACAGTCTTCCAGGCCGGTAACAAAACATTCCTCAGCCTTCGCCGGATCGGCTGTCAGCAAGAACGAAAGCAAATGCAAACTATCCATGTTTTCTGCGAATACTCTGCAAAACTCGATGCGCGTTGCGTATGCTCGCGATGTCTCAGTAGAGATCGGAGGTCTTCGTGGCATGGTCACCTTTGTCCTCTCGGTTCTCCATTGCCCCTCGGTCTTAACCAGGTATCAGCGTCAGGCGCGCTCAATGCCTGAACATTTTGTTGCGCACGTCGGGCCAGAACTCTTTTGCCACATTGAAGAATGTATCCAGAGCTATTTGTTGTCCCCACTTGTTCGCGGTATTTCCAAATGATCGATTCACGGCCGGATAGTAGAGGTTGGAGATGCCTGCGGCCACTGCATTTCCGGCCAGTTCTGATGTGTTGAAGTGGTTGCGGCCATCATCGCCGCGAGTGATAACTTCCCGGCTCATCGCATATCCAGTTCGCTTCCAAAATCCCCCGGTGCCTTTCACAAAATATCGAGGATCCTGGTGCAGAGCGACTGGAAATAGCCCTTCACTCATGATGTTGCCAATTGCTTGATCTGCAAATGCTCCTCCGTAATATTTGCCAAAACCCTGCGCTCCCGTTCCGAAGGAACTGTATTGCTTCTGCGCCATGGATAGCCCAGCAAAGATGCCAGCCACCAGAAACGCTGAGGGATCGAAAGAGTCGTCAAACGAAACTTTCATCTTTTCGGCAGGCGTCAACGGTTTAATCTCTGCCGGGTTTTCGTCCGAGCGATAGTTGGGGATTATCCAGAAGATGTGATTCTTGCTCGGTTCATGCTGCGGCACGCTCTGCGTAGCGCTGGATGGACTCGATTGGGTCTGACTCGCACTTGGCGCATCTGGGAGCCCTGACGGTTCCTGTCCAATCGCCACAACTCCTCCCACCAACAAGCTAGCGGAAACCAGGACACGGCAGACCATAGGAACAAACGAAGATGACGGCAACCTCATCATGCTACTTAGGTTGATGCACGTTGGAGCGCCTCCCAAGGCAATATGAACAACTTGTCATGTGTTCGCCACGATGAATTCATCCTATAGCTGATAACCTTCCTCATGGGATCTCGTGAATGCGATCGCAGGGTGCGTTACCGACAACTCGCGATCGTATTTCTAATCCTCATCTTTGCTGCATCTCTTAGCCGCGCTCAAGACAATTACGAAATCCAGGTCTACGGGTCCGACCTGGTCGATCCCCGGCACACCATGGTGGAACTCCATAGCAACTTCACGATCGACGGATCGAAGACAATCGTCGATGGTGTTTACTCCACCAATCACGCCGAGCACGAGACCGTCGAGATCACCCACGGCTTCAATGACTGGTTCGAGTGCGGCTTTTACATCTTCACCTCCATACCCGCGGGACAGAGCTGGCAATGGGTGGGCGATCACATCCGCCCGCGCGTTGCCGTCCCCAAAAAATGGAACTGGCCTGTAGGTGTGAG
>Ga0210383_10002222_pt1 | contig 17589 bp, 12 predicted proteins | sample IncBWC14OmetaG_FD_160072 | JGI IMG/M metagenome (GOLD analysis project Ga0210383, IMG submission 160072) | Forest soil microbial communities from Barre Woods Harvard Forest LTER site, Petersham, Massachusetts, United States - Inc-BW-C-14-O ...
GATGCGAGCCCAAATGCGCCCGGATCGGCACGCGGCCACATGAGAACGGACCATAGGACAAAAATATTCGGAAAGGTTAAGCGAAATCAGTCAGCTCGCGTGGAACATTCTAGCCGTCGGGGCGGCCATCCGCAATCGCCGTATAATTGAGGCCGTGCTTCAGGCCGCTAAACTCCGGGGTGACTCTGTGAGGTTCCGCCGATTCTGTCTTCTGGCAGCAGCGATTCTGCTGACATGCCTCGCCTCCTCAGCCCAGAAGCGAAAGGTCATCATCGATCAGGACGCAGCCGGACCCGCCGGGACCGACCAGCAGTCGATGCTTCTGCTGATCCAGTCTCCCCAAACCGAGGTCTTAGGCATTACCGTGGTGACCGGCGATCAGTGGCTCAAAGCGGAAGTCGCGCACACTCTGCGCATGCTCGAACTCATCGAGCGAACCGACATTCCCGTAGTAGCGGGAGCGGAATTTCCGCTGGTGCGGCGAAAAGAGGAAACAGAACTTTGGGAACAGCGCTACGGCTCCATAGCGTGGCTGGGGGCCTGGACACCACGGTTCTATCACGCCCCGGACGAGTTGGGAGACATGCCGGAAGGGAAGCCCAGCACCAAGCCGAGCGATGAAGACGCCGCTCACTTCTTGATCCGTATGGTTCACAAGTTCCCGAACGAGATTACGATTTACGAAGGCGGACCGATGACCAATCTGGCTTTGGCCATTTCCATCGATCCCGAATTTGCGGCGTTGGCTAAAGAGCTGGTCTTCATGGGCGCCAGCCTGAATCCGCAGACCACCAATCCCGAGTTCGTCAATTCTCCCCGGCGCGAATTTAACGTTTGGTTCGACCCGGAAGCCGCTCACATCGTTTTGCGCGCGACATGGAAACGAATTGTCTGCACCCCGGTGGATATTTCGGTGAAGACGAACATGACCTCCGAATTGCTGAATCGAATCAAAGCGGGCAAATCTCCGGCTGCGCGCTATATCGGGCAATATGGCCGCCTTCGCGGCGAATACAACTATTTGTGGGACGAACTGGCGGCGGCGGCGTGGCTCGACCCCAGCGTGATCACGCAAAAAGAGACGCGCTTCATGGATGTCAACCTGGACCGTGGTGCGAACTACGGGGACACCCTGACTTGGTCCGATCGAGATAAACCTAAAGTCGAGATCCAACCGGTCGAGGTACAAGTGGATCTGGACACCGAGAAGTTTTACAAGATGTTTGTTGATCTGTTGACTGCCAGCACTCCGAAAATGAAATGACGATGGAGCCCGGGCGTCCTCGCCCAGCTGGACGGGCGAGACGTTCGCCCCGACATTTCTATCGCGACAGTTCTGCCAGCGCTTTCTGCGCCTCCGCGTGGTCAGGATGCTGTTTGAGAAGTTCAAGGAGAACGGACCGCGACTTATCTACGTCGCCCTCCAGGGCATAAACCCGGGCGAGATTCAGATAAGACTGATCGAAAGCGGGCGCAACGCGGATGCACTCTTCAAAACTTGCGACCGCCTCGTCCCGCCTCCCGGTACGCAAATAAAGAACTCCGAGGTTGTTCAGAGCTTCCGGATACGCGGGGCGAAGCTTCAAGGCTGTCTGTAGATATTCGAAAGCATGTTCCGTGTCGTCGAGCTGCGCGAACACCATCCCCAGGCTGTAATTCGCTTCCGGATCCTGCGGGCCGACCGCAACTGCACGCTCCAACACTTTGCGAGCTTCGTCCCACTGCTTCTGTTGGCGATAGGCGTTCCCGAGGTTATCGAGTGCGACCAAATGATCGGGACTGAGCCGGAGCGCCTCTCGAAAATACGGAATCGCTTCAGCGGTGTGGCCTTCCCGCGTGGCGAGGAGGCCGAGGTTGTTCCAGGCGTTGGGCAGGGTGTCGGGATAGCTGGCGCGAAGTTTGGTCGTACGCTCAAAACTCGCACGTGCTGCGTCGTTCTTTCCCTGTTCCAAATAGACAACGCCCAAACCGTAGAGCGCCTCGGCACTGGATGGATCGTCGCGGAGAGCCAACTGGAATGATGCTTCCGCTTGCTCGAAATAGCCCCGCTGAAAATAAACTGAACCAAAGGAAAGATAGTTGCGCCGAAACTCCGATGTATCGCTGATGCCGGGAAAGGGCAGCCCCTTTGCCATTCGCTCGGCCGCAGTTTGCGGAATGTGCCGGAAATCTTGCTCAACATGATCGGTGTTTACCCTCCCCTGATAAACCTTAACGATGTCCCCTTTGATATCAATCAAGAATGAAGTCGGAAGGCCAAGGTCTCGATGCCGGTCAAACAAGTAGCGATAAAGGATGTTGTAAATACCGGACACGTCATCCGATCCGTAAAGGATGGGGAAGGAAAGATGCAGCTCACGCGCCAAGGCTCGAACGTTCTCGGCTTGGGTAGAATCGTCGACGTTCAAAGCCAGCAATTGAAGACCAGAGTTTATCGAGCCTGACCAGCGTTTGTAGACTTCATTGAAGACTTTCAAGTCATCCCGGCAGGTCGCCGATCCCATGGTCCAGAAATTGAGCAGCACTGGCTTGCCGAGTAAGGAGGCGCGAGTCCGAGTCTGTCCGGTCAAGTCGGCAAGAGAACAATCCGGCGCGGACACGGGCGCCAGCAGCCAGGTTTCAACTGAGGTCGGTAGGGGCTCGATCGAGGCCGCAAGTGATGTGGGCTTTAGCCCCTGAGAGCCTGTCTTAAACGGCTCCACTTTGTACGTTTCAGTTCCCTCCTCCACCCAAATCCTATGATTTACCGGGAGACCGTTGAGTTCCTGCACCAGCCCGCTCGGCCATCGAATCGAAGCCCGCACACTACCTTTGGCCTCGCCCAGGCCGAAAAATAGTTCCTTGCTGTGTTGAGAAAGGAATCCTGATCCAGCTTGGAGCATGCGCGTCTGCCGACCCAACTCAGTTTCCACCGTTACAGCCACGCCGATCGCGTCACGATTACTCTTTACGCCGCGGAGACGAAAAGCGATCGACGGCGCGAGGTCCTTCATCACGTTCTTGAGAAGGCGCAACTGCGGGCCATTGCGGTTTTTCAAAAACACTTCCAACCGCCCATCGTGATCGAAATCGGCGAGCGCGAACGCTCTGCCATCTTCTAGAAAGTCCATTCCGACCGCGCCGGACACATCCGAAAACGTTCCATCTCGATTATTCACATAGAAGACATTCCGCTCAAACCCGCTCCAGGTGCCGTCGGCACGGATCAACTCATTCAATGCGTTCCAGCCTTGTTCATAGTTGTGCGAAGGCTTGGCTTCCATGGGGGAATTTGCAATGACTTGTCGCCAAAAAAAGCTATTCAGATCCTCAACGTCGGGTGGGTGCGCTACGCCCGAGACCATGCCATTGGTGACGTAAAGATCGGGAAAACCATCGTGATCAAAATCCCACGCGTCGCTCGACCACGACCAGCGCCCCATTTCAACTCCGGCAGAAGCGCTCGTATCCTGAAAACTGCCGTCCTTATTATTGCGAAACAACGAATTGCCTCGGGCGTGTTTACGGTACAGCCTTCGCACATCTTCGGGCGCACCCTTTTGAAAAACATCCTGCATTGAGACGCGCAAGCCGGCAGCGGACCACATGTCCGCGACGTAAAGATCATCGGCTCCGTCATTGTCGTAGTCGAACCAGCAGACGCCCATGCCCGCGCCGATGTCTTCCACTCCGGCCTGCGGAGCAACGTCGGTAAAAGTTCCATCGCCGTTGTTGCGGTAGAGATTCTTTCGTCCGAAGTCGTTGACCACGTAGAGGTCGGGCCACCCGTCGCGGTTGTAGTCGCTCCACCCACAGCAAAAGCTGTAGCGCGTATTGTTTCGATCGAGGCCCGACTCTGCGGTCACATCGCGAAAAGTTCCGTCCCGGTTATTGCGCATCATGAAGTTGGGAGGCCCATTTTTCGCGTCAAAATAAGGAGAAGGATATCTGTACTGGTCCGTGCCCTGGTAATAAATGTAGAGGCAGAAGTAGATGTCCAACCAGCCGTCGCGGTCGTAGTCGGCGACGGCCGCGCCGGTAAATGTCCCTTGAGGAGGATTGGCAAACCGAAACGCGTCGGGTTTCTGGCGAAACTTGCCGTTGCCCTCATTCACAAACAAGAGTGGGCCACTGGTCCGCACGACAACCAGGTCCTGACGGCCATCGTTGTCGAAATCCGCAAAAAGCGCGCATGCCGTGTTCTCGAGGATTCCAACTCCGGATGATTCAGTGATGTCCTCGAACGTTCCGTCGCCCCGGTTTCGATAGAGCCGGTTGGGAAGGCCGGCAGGCTGGCAAACGTAGAGATCGTCGAACCCGTCACCATCGATGTCCCCCACGGCAACCCCGTTGTGTCCGTAGATGTCGATGCCGCAGGCGCCGTCGAGAACCGTCCGCCAGTAGTCCACCCCGCGAAGCAACTGCGAAGAGTAAGACGAATTGCCGCCGAAAGCCTGTGCTGCAATATCCACGAAGATGGGGCTGCTAGCGCGGCTTTGCGTCTCCTCCAGCGCCCGACAGTTCTTCAGGCGAAACTCGCCAGCCGAAGTCGCTTGCCATTCGAGCTCCCAGTAACCCACGCGTTGCTCGCGGTAGAAATCCTTCCCCGATCCGACCAACTCATAGCGCACACGGGTTCGCAAATCAGCCGGAATTTGCTGGGCACTGGCATCGCCAACGTTCCCGCCAGCGCTTCCGAAACCAGCCAAATCGATGCTCACCACTTGAAACTCAGCGGTCGCAATCTCCGAAAAGGAACTCATCGCGGAACGCAATTGCTCAAGAAAAGCGTCTCGTCCGAGAGCCTTGGGGGGCGCGAACCTATTCTGACGGATTTCGAGCGCCGGCCCGGAACGCACCAGGCGCGATTCAACCGGCCGGAAAGAGGACGCTGAGAAATCAGGAGCAAGAATTCTTCTGACCGCCTGCACATCCTGCAGAGATTGCAAGAAACTTGCACTCCACTCAGCGAGAATCGCGGCAATCTGGTCGTGATATTTTTCGGTGATAAAAGCATCAAGCCCAGACCGCGTCTTGAGCAGCGCAGCATCCAGCAGCAACTGGACTCGATAGTGAGGATGCAGATGCAACTCACCGTGAAGAGGCAACGCGTCCTGCGAAGTGGAAGGCGAGTGGTAGGGAAAAGCCCGACCGCGCAGCCTCGCCGGAACCAGCGCCGCCGAGACTCCCTGGCAGCACCGGATCAGAAAGTTGCGCCGGCGAAGATCAACCGAATCATTCGTCTTCGCTGGCTGACTCAGCGCAATGCCCCCAGAGGTTTGATGTGTAGAGCCGAAATCTAACAGTCGTGCAGCAACCGGTCAAGGTTGGCACCGGCATAGGACCTTTCGCTCAGGAAAAGAGCATCGAGGTCTGCTATATTTACCCTCTCGCGGAGGTGCATCCATGTCGCGGATCATACGCTGTGGCCTCATCCAGGCAAGTAGCGCGGCGAGCAGTGATCGCTCGCTGTCGCAAATCAAGAAAGCCATGGTCGACAAGCACCTCAAGCTGATTGAGCAGGCTGCGAAAAAGAAGGTGCAAATACTCTGCCTGCAGGAATTGTTTTATGGCCCATATTTCTGCGCCGAGCAGAACATTCGGTGGTATGAGCTGACCGAGCGAGTTCCGGACGGACCCACGATCAAGCTGATGCAGAAGATTGCGGCGAAGCATCGAATGGTAATCGTAGTCCCGATCTACGAAGAGCAAATGCCGGGGATGTATTTCAATACTGCCGCAGTCATTGATGCGGACGGCAGTTATCTCGGCAAGTACCGCAAGCATCACATCCCCCACGTTCATCCCGGATTCTGGGAGAAGTTTTATTTCACGCCGGGCGATCTGGGCTATCCTGTTTTCAAAACCAAATACGCAGCCGTGGGAGTTTATATCTGCTATGACCGTCATTTCCCAGAAGGTGCGCGCATCCTGGGATTGAACGGCGCGGAGATCGTGTTCAATCCTTCCGCCACAGTCGCGGGGCTCTCGGAATATTTGTGGGAACTCGAGCAGCCCGCGCACGCCGTGGCGAATGGATATTTTGTCGGCGCAATCAACCGCGTAGGCACGGAGAAGCCATGGAACATCGGCGAGTTTTACGGCAAGAGCTACTTCTGTAATCCGCGCGGCAAAATCATTGCGCAAGCCAGCCGCGATAAAGACGAGGTTCTAGTCGCCGATCTCGAACTCGAAATGATTGCTGAAGTAAGGAAGACCTGGCAGTTTTTCCGCGACCGGCGCCCCGAGACCTATGAGCCCTTGACCGAGCAGACTGGACGATCGCTGGCCGCCGACTGACTGCGATGACCACAAGCCGAGAGTCTCTGCGTCCGCGAATCGAATCCAGCCCTCTCTACAACCCCGACCTGGCACCTGCCACAACCGAGCGCCGGCACTGGGGAACTTACAATTACGCCGCCCTTTGGGTATCGATGTCGGTCAATATTCTTACCTACATGCTGGCCGCAAGCCTGATCCAGGGCGGAATGAACTGGAAGCAGGCAGTGGCGACGGTGTTCCTGGGCAACACCATCGTCCTGATTCCTATGCTGTTGAACTCGCATCCCGGCGCGCGTTACGGAATACCTTTTCCTGTGCTGGCTCGTGCGTCGTTCGGAGTTCTTGGCGCGAATGTGGCTGCGGTGTTACGCGCATTGGTGGCGTGCGGATGGTTTGGCATTCAAACCTGGATCGGCGGCGAGGCGGTGAGCACGCTGATCGCAACTTTGGTTCCCGCCTGGAAAGATTTTCCCTACAGCACCGCACTCTGCTTTCTGGCGTTCTGGCTCATCAACCTCGCTGTGATCCTCAAAGGCGTGGAATACATCCGCGTACTGCAGGGGATCAGCGCCCCGGTTTTGCTCGGCGTAGGGCTCCTGCTCCTGGCATGGGCATACCGCAGCGCTGGCGGGTTCGGTCCCATGCTCGCTGCCCCATCGCGCTTCACCAGTTTCCCTGATTTCCTGAAATTTCTGGTTCCCGCGTTGAACGCCACGGTAGGTTTCTGGGCAACAGTCTCACTAAACATTCCCGACTTCACTCGCTTCGCTCGCAGCCAGCGGCAACAAATGATCGGGCAGGCCGTCGCTCTCCCGACCACGATGACACTCTATTCATTGATCGGAATCCTGGTAACTTCGGCGACGGTAGTCATTTACGGAACAGCCATCTGGGACCCGGTACAACTGCTGAGCCGGTTCCATTCGCCGGTTGCGGTGGTGATTTCGTTGTTGGCAATTCTGCTGGCGACCTTGAATGTGAATATCGGCGCGAATGTAGTTTCTCCCGCCAACGACTTCTCCAACTTGTGGCCGCGCAAAATCAGTTTTCGCACCGGCGGAGTGATCACTTGCTTCATGGGAATCGCGATGATGCCATGGAAACTATTGGGCAACTACAAGACCATGATCTTCGGTTGGCTGGGCGGCTACGCGGCGTTCCTCGGACCGGTGGCTGGAATCATGATCTGCGACTACTTTGTGATTCGCCGCCGCGTGCTCCTGCTCGATGACCTTTACTTGCGCGACGGAGCCTACGAATACTCAAAAGGCTTCAACTGGCTTGCACTCATTGCACTGGCCGCGGGAGCAGCAACCGCTCTTGTAGGACTGGTGGTCCCCTCGCTCCGAACCCTATATGACTATTCCTGGTTCGTCGGCTTTGCGGTTTCGTTTGTCGCTTACTACGTGTTCATGAAATTCGGAGGAAGTGACTAGTTTCGAACCCGCACGATTACCAGACGCCCTCATTCCTGAAACGTTACGCACACGCCGTTGGGATCGATCGCGCCAAACTCTTTTGTACCCCAGGGCTTGGTTTGCAATGGACCGTTGGGGTGTACCTTGCCCCCACGTTTCTGGAATTGACCGCGATCCGCACCATAGTCTGGTCGCCGACTTTCCGCTCGAGTGTTGTGTCGTTCATCCCCGCGATATGCAGGTAGGCGTCTCCGCGGTTGATCCCTGCATAGTTTGGGGGAGTGCTATCGCGAAAAGTTTCTTCGAAGCCGCAGACCTTCGTCCACCAACTCAGCGACTCCGCAGTGTCGGCGGCAGGCAAAACCGGAATAGCGCCTTTGATGATCGGTTCCATCGATGGAGTATAAAGCGAATCCAGTTGGATTACCGCTCTCAGAGTCTACCGAAAAGCAGGCAGGATTTCTCTCTTATACGTTTCCAGCGTGCCTTCTTCCTCGCCGCACATCAGATAGATATTGAACTGGGTTACTCCAACGCTCGCTAGCTTGCGGAGCTTTTCGCGGTGCGCCTCCGCCGGTCCGACTATACAAAAACGATCCACAACGTCGTCCGACACGAATTTCGAGTTGCTGCTGTCGACTTCACAATGCTGTTGATAGTCGTATCCTCCGCGATTACGCACAAACGCTGTCAGTGCTGGCGGCAGTTCGTCCGGACTGTAACGCGAGATCAAATCCACCACGTGGTTCGAAACCAACGCAGGAAACCAGCGCACGTGTTCTCGCGCCAACTTCAGATCATCGGAGACCCACACTGGCGCCGCCGCCATGACCTCGATCGTGCGAAAATCCCGCCCGGCCGCCTCCGCACCCTTCTTCACCAGACTGAGGCACCATGCGATCAAATCAGGATCGGCAAATTGCAGGATGACGCCATCCCCGACTCGGCCCGCCAAATCGAGAACTTTCGGCCCGTATCCCGCGATCCAAACCGGAGGAGAACCCTTTGCCCAGGAAATCCGCGTGGGTTGGCCGTCATAATCAATCTCGTGCGCCGCTGTCAGTTCGCGAAAACTCTTCACCGCCCGCTCCAGATCGCCCGCCCCCACCGGCTTTTTGCCCAGCACGCGCCGCGAACTATCTCCACGGCCAATGCCAAGCTGCATGCGCCCTCCCGAAATCAAGTTCAGCGTTGCGAACAGGCTCGAGGTCACGGTGATGTCGCGAGTCGCAGGATTGGTGACGCAGGTGCCGAGCCGCATGTTCTTGGTATTCGCCGCCATCAGCGTGAGCAAAGGATAAGGCTCCAGCCATAAGATGTGCGAATCGAAGATCCAGCCATATTGAAAGCCCGCGGCCTCAGCCTGACGCGTGAGCGCGACGATCCGCTCCACCGGCATATCGGGTTTGATCGTGATGCCAAAGTGCATGGAAATCTCCTTTGTCACGCAGTCCGGTTTCCTTCGTGATCCTTCGTGTCCTTTGTGGTCGGTGTTTTCTTGTGGTCGAGACAAGAGCGATAACCACAAAGGCACGAAGGATCACGAAGGGACGCCGACGGAATCGGCACTCCAAGGTGTCGCAGTTTAGCATAAAATGCCTGCTCTGGAAGTTCGCTGGAGGAACCGATGGGCTTTGACACCATCATCGTAAACGGACGCATCGTTACCGCTACCGACATCTACCCAAGCGACGTCGCCATCAGCAGCGGGAAGATCGCCGCGCTTGGGCAAAATCTTCCTCGCGACAATGCTACGAAAATCATCGATGCCGCAGGCAAGTATGTGCTGCCCGGCGGAATCGACGTGCACACCCACCTCGACATGCCCTTCGGCGGCACGACCAGCGCGGACGATTTCGAGACTGGCACGCGAGCCGCTGCTTTTGGCGGGACGACGACTCTGATTGATTTCGCAATCCAGTACAAGGGCCAGACCCTGAGGACGGCGTTCGATACCTGGATGAAAAAGGCCGCCGGCAAAGCGGTCTCTGACTATTCGTTTCACTGCATCATTACCGATCTGGCGGACGCGCAACTCGAAGAGATGAACGCGCTAGTGCGCGAAGGTGTGACCAGCTTCAAGCTGTTCATGGCGTATCCCGGAGTGTTCATGCTAGACGATGGCAGCATCTTCAAAGCGCTGCGGGCGACCGCTAAGAATGGAGGCCTGGTCTGCATGCACGCCGAAAATGGAAGCGCCATTGATGTGATCGTGCAGCAGGCTTTGGCGGAGGGGAAAAAAGCGCCGAAGTACCACGCCTTAACGCGTCCCACCACGGCTGAAGCGGAAGCCGTGTCCCGCGCCATTGCTCTCGCCGAAATGGCCGGGGCGCCTGTCTATATCGTGCATCTGAGCTGTAACGACGCTCTTGAAAAAGTCCGCGAGGCTCGTGATCGCGGCCTTCCCGTGTATGCCGAGACCTGTCCGCAGTATCTTTATCTTTCGCTCGAGAACTTCGACGTGCCGGGATTCGAAGGAGCGAAATACGTTTTCACGCCTCCATTGCGCGAGAAGTGGCACCAGGAAAAACTTTGGAACGGGCTGAAGCGCGATCACCTGCAAGTGGTTTCGACCGACCACTGCCCGTTTTGTTTCAAGGAACAAAAGGAACTGGGACGGGATGACTTCACCAAAATTCCCAACGGCGGTCCGGGGATAGAGCATCGCATGAGCCTGATCTATTCCGGCGGCGTTGCCAAGGGCCGCTTCAACGTCAATCGTTTCGTCGAACTGGTTTCGACTACTCCGGCAAAATTATTCGGGCTGTATCCGCGCAAAGGAACCATCGCAGTAGGCAGCGATGCCGATCTCGTAATATTTGATCCCGCCCGCAAGCACACCATCAGCGCAAAAACCCATCACATGCGCGTTGACTATTCGATGTTCGAAGGCATTCAAGTGACCGGCATGCCCGATGCCGTGCTGTCGCGTGGCCGGGTCATCGTCGAAGGAGACAAGTTTGTAGGGCGCCCAGGCGCGGGAGAGTTCATCAAGCGAGCGCTCTATTCCCAGCAATAATTGGAGTCGCTGTCTGACGGAGTCGCGAAGAGAATAATTTTAGGCGGCTCCTGCGATCAAGTCCTCGATAAACAGCATCTCTGGAAAAGCATTCCGGCGAACAAGCTGTTGACCCATGAGAATCCCTTTCCGGCCAGGACGGTTCACGTAGACGCGAAACTGCTTGTTTGCCGGCGCGGTTACAAGTACCTGATACTGCTCTTCATCCTCGCCTCGGACTTTCTTTCGAAGACCAATCATCTGCGTCAATTGGCCATAGCTGATAACACAAATCTCCTTAGTCTTAATGCAGACGAGTACGACAAAAACCCTCGTGCAGTGCTCCCTCAGAACATCGAGCTCGCTCAAGTGCGCCCTGGTAAACGTAAAGGTGTACTCCTTCGCAAAACCGTGGGGTAAGGCGGCATACTTGAGGTAGATACCGGTTGTGTCATTGATACGGAAGGCGGCGTGGGACTTCTTGCCGTTGAGCCAAAAAGCATTCACGGCCTTGAACGTCGGGTGTTCGGCGATCTGGGTCAGTGCCGCCCCGTGATACATGTGGTCATCGTTTATCTTCATCAAGGTATCCTTTCAAATTTGAGTCGCTTCTTTTGTGTGGTCAAGAGTTGGTAATAATCTGCAACCGCGCGGCTGGTGAGTTGGATTTTCGCCAACCCGCCAGCCGTGTTCTCGTCCGTCCCTAGGCGCTCCGGGAAAGCTGCGCGCGCAGTTGGTCTTGAATCTCCTTAATCATGTTGCCGCCGGTTTCGTCTGTCAGCTCCTCCGCCATTGCTGCGGCAATGATCAGGGCAGCCTTGTTCCCACCCATGCCCACCACCGCCCTGTCACCCGTGGCCTCCTTACTCCAATCAAAACGAGAGCGCGCCTGCTTGAGATAGCGTCCAAAATCGTTAACGTCAACACGACCAAGCGGCATGCAGCGGTCAATGATGGAAGCGGCAAGAATCGAAAGAGCCCAAACGCCGATATTCTTGAGAAGGAGGTAGTCTTTCGGGCTGGCCCACTCCTCCGCAAAGACGATCTTCACTGCCTGCCAGTAGTTGCGAAGGATTATGTACTGCAGTTCGGCGTCGCCTAGATCGTGAATGTACTGGCTTTTTGACAGCAGCTTGGTGACGCCCCCCTGAATGCTAGCGAAATTCACGAGCCGCGTCAGCCCTTGCTGGCGCGTTCCCTTCTTTGATCCGCCTTCGTGGATCATGCCGTGCCACGGCGACTCTGGGTCTCTGCTGAGCTTGCTGGCAATCCAACGATCAAGGTGATCCCGGATTTCAATTTCATCCGGGCTTAGGCGGTTCTGCATCACGGCTATGTGCGACGAGCTCAATCCTTTCTGGTTGCTGTTGATGTCGACGAACAGCGAGCGCTCCTGATCCTGGGTCAGTCCAACGTGGATTTGAAATGGAACTTCGGACAATAGCGGGTCACGTCGGTCATCGCCGACCGCATAGTAGAGCCGATGATTGCCGTCAACGCGACTTACCGCGACCTTCCCGTCCTTCATTTCCGACACGGCGAATTGCAGCTTAACAATCGGGCTACCGTTGGTGTCATCGGTCTTGAGAACGCGTTTGTCGCGCACGTTCAAAACAACTTCGGGAAAAGCACGGGGATACTCCGGATTGCGTTGCCGGTGAACGTACTCGAAAGCTTCACTTGCGTGTTTAGGTGAAAGGTCACGCTGCAGACCTTTGGGGTTCGTGACTTGATCGAAGATATCGGGCTGTGAAATCATCGCGAGGTGCGCCAAGGGGGCTGACCCACGAAAGCAGACCGTGTCCAAGTTCTTGGATTTGTACGCGGTCAGTTCGACTTCGTTGATGCCGGTTAGTTTTGCCATGTTCAGCTCTCCAGGTGATAGTTTTGTACTCAAATGTGAGTTATACACTATCATTAATGAGTGTGCAACGTTAATTTTTGGGTGTTTAATACTCAATATCGAGTCATCTGCTAGCACGCCCTAGCCAGAAATCTATGTGACTGAATACAAAGGTTCTGGAGGCTTGTTGACCGCCTGCGGAGAAATCGAAGAGGACGCCCACTCCCACTATTCCCGAAATGGGCGTGGGTGAATGTTTTTCTTTTGCGAGCTGATCTTTTATTCTCCACGATGTGTCATAGTTAAAATCGAGTCGAAGAAAATGAACGCGGCCTTTCCGGGCCGCGTTTTTATTTGGGGAAGTTTCCGCAGACGAAAAGGAGCAGGAAAGCCTGAGTTTGGGGCGGAGACGGTAGTTGACATTGAGGCTTGCGGGCTGAATCTCGAGTGGGGCGCTCAACAATTAGCATTTAGCAGTTGGCACTTGGCGTGAGCGTAAATTCCATTTGCAAGATTTTCTGTCACTACTCTAGGGCGAAGGTGTGCTTGCGACCACCACCGGCAGCGTCACCGTAAACACCGCCCCGCCGCCCGGCCCCGAAGCCGCTTCGACGTTCCCGTTGTGTTCTCGCAGAATCGCCTTGCAGATGCTCAATCCAAGGCCGGTTCCGCGGCCGGGACGCTTGGTGGTGTAGAACGGATCGAAGATATTCGGTAGTATCTCTGGCGCAATTCCAGGGCCATCGTCCTGGAAAGTAACTGCAACGGACTTTTCCAGCTTTTCGATGCGGATGCGCAAAGTGCCGCGATCTCTTACTTCCCGCATGGCCTGTTCCGAATTCAAAATCAGGTTCAGAAACACTTGCATCAACTGGTGCGAATCTCCGCTGACCGGCGGGATTGCGGTCTCCTTCAAGAAATCGACAGTAATATTGTTCTTTCGCAGGGAATACGCATGCAGGTGCAAGGTCCTTTGCACCAGTTCGCCGAGATCGATGGGGCTCCTGCCCGGTGCTGGAGGCCGGGAAAAGTACATTAGGTTTTGGACAATTTCCGCCGCACGCCGGGATTGCTGTTGCAGAATGACCATTTGTTTTCGAACGGAGTCGGGGGCTTCGCCCTCCTGCAGCAATTCGCACATTCCCAAAATACTGGTTAGTGGATTATTCAGTTCGTGAGCGAATCCGCCGATCATCTGCCCCATGGCCGCGAGCCGCTCGCTTTGGATGATCTGCTGCTCGAGTTTCTTCTCCACCGTAATGTCGCGCACGGACACGATCACGCCACTGACTTTGTTTTCAGCATCGAACAACGGACTGGCCGAAGCCCGCGTGGTGCGCCAGCTTCCATCACGATGACGCGCGCTGTAATCGCAGGAGCCAAACATCTTGCGGCCCGTAATCAGATCGCGATACAACCCCAGCAGATCAGGCGAGTAATCCTGTTCTTCTTCGACTTTTTTTCCCAGCAGGTCTTCCGGCTTGTAGCCACGCAGGTCGTGGATTCTTGAACTCACGAAACTGTAGCGGCCGTTCAGATCGATCACCAAAATCAGGTCGGGAAAGCTTTCCAGAAGATAGCGCTGGAACTCCTCCTGGCGCCGCAACGCCTTCTCCATCTCGCGGCGCTCGGTCACATCCACGAGCGTGCCTTGATAGCGGACGATTTTCCCGCCCGCATCCCATACCGCGCGGGAAGTGTCGAGGAATATGCCGGGAGTGCCATCCTTGCGACGCAGCGTGATTTCCCGCGTGCGAACGCCGCCTTGATCATCCGCGGTGCGTCCCAGCACTGGGCTTTGATTGGGATCGGAGTTCAAGGCTCGGGGATCAAGGGAGAGAAGTTCTTCCTTGCTTTCATATCCCAGAACATAGACCAACGCGACGTTGCCGTCGAGTAACTTGCCTTCCGGCGTGCTGAAGTACACGCCTTCCTGAAGAGTTTCGAACAACTCGGTAAATCGCCGCTCTTTCTCGCGTTCTTCGGTCACGTCGCGGGCCAGAACGCTCACCCCCACGACCTCATCGCCCTTTACAATCGCGTTTAGAGCGCAATCAAAGTAGAGCGTGCGTGCGCTTGATTTCAGCCGCACTGGAACCAAGCCGGACCACCGCCGTTTTTCGATAAACCTGGCCAACCCGCGATCCACATCTTCACGTTTCGGTTCTTCCAGAAACTCCTGCACGCGGTGGCCAACAACCTCCGCGTAAGGAACTCCGAGCAGTTCAGTCACGCGCCGGTTTACTGTCTTGAGCTTGCCGTCCAGGGAAGTGGCAAACGCAATGTCGTCGAAGGAATCGATGAGTTCCTTGAAACTGCGTTGGGAACGCGCGATGAGTTCTCCCAGTTGATCGAGTTGCTCATCCGTAGGGGCTGTAGCACGTTCCTGTAAGCCGCGGACCAGATTCCGTAGTTCTGTAACCCGCTTTCTCCGTCCGTAGGCGAAGCCGGCAAACGCGATAGCCACGCAGAACACGGCGATTGAGAGCAGGCCGAGATGGTAGGGGAGATTTTGCAGCCGCTCCCAGGATTCTGCTGCCAGTCCCGCGGCCAGCAGAACCACAAACAGGAGCGCAATGCGCCACAACCACGCTTCTTCCTGTTCAAGAGTTGGCGGGGTAGCAGGAGGCATCGATTGTTTTTCTTCTGACATGAAAGTGGTCCTGCAACTTGCCGGCGTGCTCTTAGAGTGTGAAGGGAACTGAGCCTAGGCGAATCGTAGACTATGAGAGGAATGCACACAACCGAAAGTGTGTTGGGTAATTTGGTTCACAGACGAAACGTCGAATCGATGTTCACTCGTCACAAGCTCACTGTGACATCAGTCACCACGCTTTCCAGACGGCCAGGCGTAAGGTTGAGCTTTAGCCTGACTGGTCGCTGGGCCTTCCCTCGTCACGACAAGTCCGAATAAATCTGTTCGCTCCGAAGCACAGATCCAAGTTTCTACACACGGTTTCTACACACGCCCATGCTTTATAAGACGCTGAGCGCCGCGGTTTACGGCATCGATGCCAGCATCATCGAGGTTGAAGTCGATGTGTCTGGAATTAAGACAATGGAGGACCACTTCCATACTGTTGGCCTGCCCGATGCCGCTGTCCGCGAGAGCCGGGACCGCGTACGGGCGGCGCTAAAGAACTGTGGATACGACATTCCTCCGACTCACATCACCATCAATCTTGCGCCTGCCGACATTCGCAAGGAAGGCTCTGGCTTCGACCTGCCCATGGCTCTGGGAATTCTGGGCGCCTACGGTGGCCTCAATAAGAAGGAGTTGCCGGATTGCCTTTTCGTGGGAGAGCTGTCGCTCGATGGCGGGGTTCGCGGGGTTCGTGGAGCACTGCCAATCGCTATCGAAGCCCGCGGTAGAAAGATCGCGCGGCTAGTCGTGCCCGAATTGAACGCTAAAGAAGCGGCCATGGTTGGCGGGGTGGAAATCTATCCAGTGAAATCGTTGCTGGATGTGATCCGCTTCGTGAATACGGGAAATGGCATTCTGCCGCTAAAAGTGGACAGCGAGACCCTGCTTAGCGAGGCCCAGCAATTTCTCGTGGACTTCAAGGATGTACGCGGTCAGCACTCCGCCAAGCGTGCCCTCGAGGTTGCCTGCGCTGGCGGCCACAACATTCTGATGATCGGCCCTCCCGGCTCGGGCAAAACCATGTTGGCCAAGCGCATGCCCACGATCCTTCCGCCTTTCACTTTTGAGGAAGCCCTTGAGACCACCAAGATTCACAGTGTTGCCGGCGTGCTCGACGCCGGCGCGGGATTGGTCGGCGTGCGCCCGTTCCGCTCGCCTCACCACACCATCTCCGACGCCGGATTGATCGGAGGCGGAGCCGTTCCCCGTCCCGGCGAAGTCTCACTGGCTCACAACGGCGTCCTGTTCTTGGACGAACTTCCCGAATTTCCGCGCAACGTTCTTGAAGTCATGCGCCAGCCGCTTGAGGACGGAACCGTCTGCATCGCCCGCGCTTCCATGTCGCTGACATTCCCCGCGCGCTTTATGCTGGCTGCGGCCATGAACCCCTGTCCCTGCGGATACTTCAATGATCGGTCCCGCGAGTGCCATTGCACTCCGCCCGTAATTCAGCGCTACATGTCCAAGATTTCGGGTCCGCTGCTGGATCGGATCGATATCCACATCGACGTGCCCGCTGTGAATTACAAAGAGATGCGGTCGGGCACAGAACCGGAAAGCTCAGCCAAGATTCGCGAACGGGTGATGCGAGCCCGCGGAACGCAATTGGGAAGGTTCTCATCCGCCCCGCGAGAGAAGCTTTATTGCAACGCCCAAATGGGACCGCGGCACATTCGCGCCTTTTGCGAGCTATCCGCCGATTGCGAGAAACTGTTGGAGCGCGCCATGGCCCAGCAAGGCCTAACCGCTCGCGCGCACGATCGCATCCTCAAAGTTGCAAGAACGATTGCTGATCTGGAAGGAGGAACGGCAATCGAGCCTAAGCACATCGCCGAGGCCATTCAATACCGCACGCTGGACCGAACATTCTGGGCGTGAGACAGATCATGCGGAGACGGGCGACGCGCCCATCCGAAATGGAACCGAGCAGATTTAAGCGCACCTTAAGCTGTTTAGTATCAGCATATTGAGCTCGTGTTATCTCCCTGATTGCGAGACTGTTTTCGCGGTGAAACTGGTATCATTAGATACAAATTGAATGGTATTGCAAGAAATACTTGACGTTCCGTTCATTCTGACGTAGGGTGTACACTTCCGAAGGCTTACTGAACCAGTTGGTCTGACGAATCTCCGCTGGCAACCGGACATAATCTAAAAAACCGAGAAACTTTCGGGCCAGACGGGGCATCTATACGAGTAACCAGAGATTTCCCGTACAACCCATCTGAATTGAGTAAGTTAGACACTCTGGTCAGGTTTTGTCTTGCCAGAAAAGATGAGCGCACGGCCAGTCTACTGGAATTTAGGAGAGTGACTAATCATGCGGTCTGATCGCGTTTTTGACGCTTTACATACTTTGCGGAACCGTTATATGCTGTGCCAGCTTGCGTCCAAGGCTACCCGTAAGTTTCACAAGCCCAACACC
>Ga0210383_10002223_pt1 | contig 17589 bp, 15 predicted proteins | sample IncBWC14OmetaG_FD_160072 | JGI IMG/M metagenome (GOLD analysis project Ga0210383, IMG submission 160072) | Forest soil microbial communities from Barre Woods Harvard Forest LTER site, Petersham, Massachusetts, United States - Inc-BW-C-14-O ...
GTTCCCGCGTGCTTTCCTTGGCGTTGCCTTTGTCCCGCCGTCCTCTCTGTTCTCAGCGTCTCAGCGTTGAGCCTTCTTTCTCTGTGCCCGGAGCCGGTCCTCTGCGAACTCTGTGTCCCTGTTTCGCCTGTCAATTTGGTGTTGCTCTCTACCCTTACGTCCTCAACTGCCTATGCTTCCAGTTTTTCTACCGGAATTCTCACCACAAATCGCGTCCCTCTCCCATCGCGCACCGGGCTCTCGCACGCAATCGTCCCGCCGAGTTCTTCCACGCGCCTCAGCACAATCGCCAGTCCCAGTCCCGTCCCGCTTGCCTTCGTCGTAAAGTACGGCTCGAATATTCTCGTGCGCAACTCCGGCGTGATTCCCGGCCCATCATCTTCCACTCGGATCTCTAACCCTGCATCGCCGCTCGAAACGCCCACGCGCACGCGCCCTCCATTCGGCTGCGCCTCGATCGCGTTCACAATCAAATTCGAGAGCACCTCGTTCAGCGCCTCTTCTGATGCCAGCACCTCGATCTCCCGCGCCGGCCCATCGAATTCCAGCCGCAAGTTCCGCCGTTCCGCGTCGCGCCCAAAAAGCGACGCCGTCTGGCGCACCAGCGCCACCGCCGCCACGCGTTGCCCGTTCACCGACGGCTTCGCAAAATTCAGCAGCTGCTTCAGTTTCTCGCCCATGCGATCCACTTCGCCCACCACCAGCGCGCAGTCATGCCGCACATCCAGCGGCAAATCCGGATTTTCGAGCTGCACTTGCAGAATCGTCTTCATCGAGCTCAGCGGATTCCGCAAATTGTGCGAGACGCTCGCCGCCATCTGCCCCAGCAACGCCAGCCGCTCCCGCTCCGCCAGCGCACGCTCCAGTTGCAGCTTCTCCTCGATCAGCCGGCACAGATCAATCATTCCGGGCAATTGCTCGCCCAGAAATTCCAGCGCCGCCGTCGTCTCGCCCGTCAGATATGTTCCCGTCGACGCCGCCTCCAGTGCCCCAATCTCGTTCTCATCTTTCCGCAGCGCAATCCGCACCACATGCCCAAGCCCTCCCGGCGCCTCTAGCGCCTTCAGCTGCTGATTCACCGGAACGCTCAACCTCACCGCCGCCAATCCGAACTCCTCGCGCACGCGCCGCTCGATGAACTCCTGCATCTCCGCCACATCACCCTGGCGCGCCTGCTGCTGGATCTCCACCGCCAGCCGTTGCACCCGCGCCATCCGCTCGCTCATCGCGCGATGCAGCCGCGGTCCGATCGCCCGCTCCAGCGGCTCGAACAGAAAAATCAGCACAAACAGCAAAATGCTAGCCGTCGCCTCCCGCGGCAACACGGGTTCCAGCCATCCGCTCACCCGGTGCACCAGCGCCAAATAAAGCAGCGCCAGAAACGTCGCCGAAAGCGCATACACCAAATTCCTCTGCGCCCCGTACTCCAGAAAATTGTGCTTCAGCGCGAAATAAATCAGCAGCGCTCCGGGCGCCACACCGAGGACAAACATCAAGTCCTCGAAAACTGTCCATCGCACGAAGTCAGTCGAATGCAGCGTGAGGTGCAAGACGAGCAGTATGGACATCAGCGCTGCAGTGGAGGCAAGCGACTGGAAGAATCTCCTCGTGACGCGATCTCGGGCGTACGCCCAGATCCTGGCCGCAATCCACGCGGACCCGCCGGCAGCGAAAGCCAAGACGTCCGTTGCGCCGACGCCCAGAATCGTCAAGACCAGCAAGAAATTCGGCCAGGTCATGGGCCGAGAGAGAGCACCTCGTCGCCACGCGTCGACGAAAGGCAGCGCATAGAGCAACGCCACGCAAGCAATCTCCATCCGCGTCGTGGTCTTCTGCAGAATGGTGCTGCGGAATTGCAGGAATGTGTGAAGCAGCAGACCGGGCAGAGCAACGAGTCCGAGGGCCTGAAGGGCGAGATAAACGAGACTTGTGCTCGGCGGGATGCCTCCGTATTGAATCTGCGCATTGATCTGTAGCAGCCCGGCCGCATAAATAAGGAATATCGAGAGCACCAGGAAAAAGAGCAGCCGCTCCAGCGTACGCGGCCGCCGGTGGCCGAGAATCAGCGCAATCAGGAACAGGTAAACCAGTGTCCCCGCCGTCAGCGCAATCAGCCGAATATAAAAGAGAGCTTCCACCCAGCCACCTCTAGCGGACGGATTCTAGGCCTTGCCAGTTCGCAACTCAATCTCCAAGCTCCACGAAAATGCCAAGCTCCTAACTTATTACATACTATAGGCTTACACTAGACTCGACGCGTCTCCATTGTCCCGCCAACCCACCCCACCGATAGGTTTTCCCTTGACTACCCATCGAATTTTGCTATATTAGCACTCGCACGAGAGGAGTGCTAATCAGCATCCCCTTGCTCTCCCTCGCGCGAATCTGAACTCCCAATCGGAGGAATTGCAAAAATGGCAGTCAACATCACCCCGCTCCACGACCGCGTTCTGGTCCGGCGGCTGGAAGAGAAAGAGACCGTGAAGGGCGGCATCATCATCCCTGACTCGGCCAAAGAGAAACCACAGGAAGGCGAAGTCATCGCCGTCGGCGGCGGCCGCCGCGAAAAGGGCGAACTCATCCCCTTGGACGTGAAGGCCGGCGACCGAATCCTTTTCGGCAAATATTCCGGCAACGACATCAAGATCGACGACGAGGAGTATCTCATCCTCAAGGAAGACGAGATCCTCGCCAAAATCGGCGGCGCGGCAAAGGCTGCCAAGAAGTAGTTCTTCAGCGGCTGGCCGCTCGCGGTTCGCCGAGAGCAGTCGGCAGCAAAGGCAGCCGAGAAGTAACGCAGTAGCCGCCGGCCGTTCGCTTTCAGCCGTAAAGAGCGAGCGACCAAGGCGGCGGCACTCGCCCCGTGTAACGCTACGACGAAATCATAACCACTCACGAGAATTCAGGAGGAAGAGGAAACATGGCAAAGCAAATCATCACCGGAGAGAACTCTCGCCAGTCGATTTTGCGCGGCGTGAACATTCTCGCCGACGCCGTCAAGATCACGCTCGGCCCCAAGGGCCGCAATGCCGTGATCGAGAAGAAGTTCGGCGCGCCGATCATCACCAAAGACGGCGTGACCGTTGCCAAAGAAATCGAGCTGCCCGATCCGCTCGAAAACATGGGTGCGCAAATGGTGCGCGAAGTCGCCTCCAAGACGTCTGACGTCGCCGGCGACGGCACCACCACCGCTACCGTTCTGGCGCAGGCCATCTTCCGCGAAGGCGTGAAGACGGTCGCCGCCGGCGCGAGCCCGATGGCGCTGAAGCGCGGCATCGACAAGGCCGTGGAAATTGCCGTCGAGGAAGTGAAGAAGCTGCACAAAGACGTGAAGGGCGACATGATCGCGCAGGTCGGCACCATCTCCGCCAATAACGACAAGCAGATCGGCTCGATCATCGCGGAAGCGATGAAGAAGGTGGGCAAGGATGGCGTCATCACCGTCGAGGAATCCCGCACGATGGAGACGACGCTCGAAGTCGTGGAAGGCATGCAGTTCGACCGCGGCTACCTCTCGCCCTACTTCGTCACCGATCCCGAGCGCATGGAGTGCGTGCTCGAAGACGTCCGCATCCTGATCCACGAAAAGAAGATCAGCTCGATGAAAGACCTGCTTCCCTTGCTCGAGAATATCGCCAAGGGCGGCAAGCCGCTGCTCATCATCGCCGAAGACGTCGAGGGCGAAGCGCTCGCGACTCTGGTGGTGAATAAGCTCCGCGGCACGCTGCAGTGCGCTGCCGTCAAGGCCCCTGGCTTTGGCGACCGCCGCAAGGCCATGCTCGATGACGTCACGCTCATCGACGGCAAGGCGATCACCGAAGACCTCGGCATCAAGCTCGAGAACGTGAAGCCCGAGGACCTCGGCCGCGCCAAGAAGATCACCATTGATAAGGACAACACCACGATCGTCGAAGGCGGCGGCAAGCCCAGCGAGATCGAGGGACGCGTGAAGCAGATCCGCACGCAGGTGGAAGACACCACTTCCGACTACGACCGCGAGAAGCTCCAGGAGCGGCTTGCAAAGCTCGTGGGCGGCGTGGCCGTGATCAAGGTGGGCGCCGCGACCGAAACCGAGCTGAAGGAAAAGAAGGCTCGTGTGGAAGACGCGATGCACGCAACCCGCGCGGCCGTGGAGGAAGGCATTGTTCCCGGCGGCGGCGTGGCACTGGTTCGCTGCATCAACGCGCTCGAAAAGCTCAAGCTGCACGATGACGAAGCCATTGGCGTCAACATCGTGAAGCGCGCCCTCGAAGAGCCGATGCGCCAGATCGCTCACAACGCCGGAATGGAAGGCGCTGTGGTGGTCGGTCGCGTCCGCGAATCGAAAGACGACAACTTCGGCCTCAACGCCGATACGGGCGACTACGGCGACATGGTCAAGGCAGGCGTGATTGACCCGGCCAAGGTTACCCGTCTCGCGCTGCAGAACGCTGCTTCCATCGCCGGCCTGATGCTCACCACCGAAGCTCTGGTGGCCGACATCAAGGAAGACGAAAAGAAGGCAGCGGGCGGCGGCGGAGCCCCCGGCGGCGGTGGCATGGGCGGAATGTACTAAAAGGCGCGCTGAAAGGCGCGTCATCCTGAGCGGAGCGAAGGATCTCTCCTCGCTTCTCAGCGAAGGATCTGCTGTTGAATCTGAGTTGAAAAGGGCGGTTCGGCCGGGAGGCTGGGCCGCCCTTAATTTTTTTGGGCGGCATCGTTATTGCTTGCAACGTGTGGTGCAACGGCCGGATCGCGGACGAATTCTGGAACTAGACGAGGCGCAGCTGCTCCCCGGTAGTCCGACCGCCAGCGGGACTCTTGAAGTAAAGGGAAGGATTTTCTTCCAACATGAATACGGTCAGCACCGTCCTTCGGTCCCGCTGCTCGAATGCTACGGCGTCAACGAAGTAGTCGTCGAGCTGGGCTCCCAGGGAAACCCACATGCGCCCTCTGAACCGGTCCTTGCCGTGAAGGATGTCGAAGCCTGGGTCGGTTCTCTTGATCTTCAGTTCGCGTTTCCCGGGACGATTCCCTGACGCCCCGCGGAAGATCCAACGAGTTGCATACGTTGACGATGACGCGTCGTACTCCCACAGCGCAACCGTGACGTTCAATGACAGGATCTGCGCCGCTCTCCGGGCTGCGGCTTGGAGAGAGACATTAAACACCTTCGCGAGATTTCTGAGGCTGTTTCCAGTAGGCCCCGTCCGCCTAGCCAGGTCGGCGAACTGATGGCGGGGCATTAGCAGTTCTGCTGCGGCGACGTTGCAAAGCCGTTCTTCAGCATCTGATCGCGTTGTTCCGTCTAGGCCGTTGTCACGGACGCTATAGCGCTTGTCCTCGCGCCTATCTAGGTCAAAAAAGAATGTATGGCCGATTTCGTGAGCAATCGTAAACCGCTGGCGAACTTTGGAGTGGTCCCTATTTACCTCAATCGAATAAGCACCGGAGCCGGTGATCGAGATTACTCCGTCACAGTCTAGGGAGCTTTCGGATATGGTGACGACACCTCGACGTGCCGCAAGAGCGTGCACGTCTACGGGAGGGGCCTTGGAGGCTAGTTCGGGAAACGATTCTGCGATTGCGGCCCGGATCGCCATCTCCGGTAGCGGAACCCCCCATCGCTGGCAGAGTTCTTGCACAATAGCTTCTTTCGAATTCACGGTTTGCTTCCGAACTGCTCGTCGGGATCCTCTCTGAACCATCGTTCGAGCATAGTTACAGTCAACAACCTCTCTGGATCATACCCGAAATGTTCGAGCGTGCGATTAATGAATCTGAGGCGCGGAATGTGCCGCGCGAGTGACCCGAGACTGCGGTCTTCAAGAAACTGCCTCAGGATTTGCAAGTGCCTGGCACTCTTCGAGGAGTTCGATAGCGAGCTCATGAGGCCCAGAAAAAGCTCACTGTCGGTCAATAAGACGGCCGAATCATCGTTGGTCGGAATCTCGCTCTCTGCTGGCGGTGCGGACGTGGCCTCCGTTGTTCGTGCGGCTTTCCTGCGGTTAGGAGGTATTTCGAAAGACGTCTGGACAGGTTCCCTCGACTCCTGCTGGGCAGCAAACATCGCAAGTAGCTCCGGCTTCCTGGCCTTTCGCAGCACCATATTGACGTCGGGGATCATACACTTCTCGGCGAACGTCTTGATGACGCTCAAGCACTTTTGACTATCATCATAGATTTCCTGCTCGACGAAGAGATACATCCTCCAGAGATCCGAATAGTACGTCTCTAGGACCTCGATGTCCTGACGAAGAGAAAACTGATTTTGTTCCGTTCTCAGCGGTCGGACGATTCCAGGTCTCAACTCGGTCCGGACGTCGACTTCCTTGGCTTGCATTTTATTGCTGGGGCAATAAATGAGCACGGAGCCGTTCTTGTCTGGCTGTCTCGGGTACGCGGCCAAAGCTAAGTCCCTCTCGATCTGTGACCTGTTGCTCTGAGCTGCGCGCCCAGCCTTTAGGTCATCGTTCAGACCTCGGAAGTGGTTCGGAAAGAAATCTCTTCCGTTGATGCATTCATCGGCAAGATCTGTGTCAACGACCAGTAACGTGCGATAAAGCCTTCTGTACTTCAGGCCAAGAAAGAGCTTCCGCTGCAACGGGGTCGAATCTCCCACGTCGACACGGCGGCCAAGGTAGTCGATCATTTCGTAGTCTGATAGGTGAACAACGTGGGGGACGGGCGGCTTTTGTGCCTTGCCCCTGACCGTGTCGTGGTCGTTTGTCCAAGGCGCTGGATAGATCTTCTCATCGTCCTTTGGCCTTTGTTGCTCTGGGCAGATGTCGAACAGCTTTGCCAGCATTGTGGATGCTGCGCACTTCTTGTGATGGTAAAGAGCGCGCTCCACCATGTGGTATCGATCACGCATAATGTCGAGGATGCTTGTCGCCACATCCCTACGCTGTCCACCCTTGTCGGGTCGGCACACGAGAATTGACAGCCGAAGCGCTTTCTGCTCACCATACAGTGTCCCCGGGCGTACCAGAAAATTACGGAGAATCCGATTGTGGGAATGACACTCGACACCGAGATTCCGTTGGTCGCGGACCAAGTAATCCAGGAGATCGGCACAAATCGTATTGGAAACAACATCGCTCATGAACGGGTGGAACACCCTGGAGCGATAATCGCCGTCGCCGTCCGCGAAAATCTCATACACCTTCCTAAGCTCTCGAAGGCGCCTTCGATGCGGATCTCCCTCGCCATTTGAGAATTCGACGACTCCGGCGGCTTTTTCGTCATTCTTCCGCGGGTTCATTTCAACCGGCTTGATCTTGGAGTCCAAAAGGGTCGGAAAGTTCGTGTATCCGTCCGCAATTTTTTCTTTGAAGCTGAGGATGAGAAAAATCAGCTGTTGGAGCTCTCTGTTTGTAAACCCCGAAAGCCATTTGGGCTTGTCCGGCGAGAAAACTTCGTTCAGTTCGCTTTCCGGGCCAAACAACATTTCATGCACACGATGGCTCACGAGCGAGTCGTGCCTCTCAAAAAAACCTGAAAACTCGTCCTCGAGCGTGTGCCCAAATGGAACGTGCCCTATATCGTGCAGCAAGGCCGCGATGCTCACGACTTCCGTCATGCCGCGCCAGCGTCCTTGGTAACCGTCGTAGTTATTGGGGTCTATTCCTGATTCCTCTGGAAGAACGACGAATTTTTCGGATAGGTAAAAGCCGGGATGCCCAACGATCTCGGCTTTATCTGATTCGCGGTAGACTCTCTCGTGGTTCTGGACGACGCGCCTTAGCAGCGTCTGTGTTGCGAAATAAACGCCAACCGAATGACTAAAGCGCGTGTGCGTGGCGCCCCGGAATGCGAGATGGGTGAATGCCAGCTGCTTCATGCCTTCCAGCCGCTGGAACTCAGCAGTATCCATCACTGCCACGGCCAGCGGTGACAGCACCTTGTCGTGATAGATCTCGTCTTGGTAGAGCTTCCTCTGGGGTCTGGATGTGCTCGCGGCGGCCATATTACTTATTATATAACCAAGCCGACGGGGAGACAACGCCATGCCGGATGGTTTGCGCTGTTTGAGTTATCTCGCTGTCCGCTCCGGTGACTCGTTCGAGTTTTGTGCTATTGGGGCGGGGGTGTTGTCGCTGCTCGGCTTGCCGCGACGGGAGGGCGTGCAAACCGTGGGTAGCGCAAGGCTCGAGGCATCGAAGTTGAGGGTGGCCTTGCCAATCCTAATGGCGGAGGGATGAGCGTAGGGTCTTTCGGATTTGAGTTATTCCGCGGGATCCGTTACGGCCGCTTCGCATTCGCGCGCATCCACACAGCGAACGCGCTTTCCTCCAGCGTCTCGGCCGCTAGACTCAGCACGGCCTGCGCGGCGTCTTCTTCGGATGCGATGAAGCGATAGCCGTTGAGTTCGAGGAACAACACTCCCACCACAAATCCAACGCGTTTGTTCCGATCGCGAACGCGGCACACTCGTCGATCGAGGCAGTTCCGGCAATCCGACTCACCGAGAGCTAGCGTACCCTGTACGAATGTGTCGCCACTGGTGATTGGCACGACTCGATTGAGCGGATGAACGCGGGGAGGGAACGGTGGAGAAACGCAAATCGAGGATCTTAAGCGCCCTCGGTGTTCTGGAGCGGGCGAGTTGGCCTGCGGTGTTGGCAATCGCTGCGATATTTGTGTCCATCGCGCCTGCGCTCTTCGCTCAGCAGGATGTTCATGCTTCGCTCATAGCGCCGGCGGATCGCAAAGCAGCGCCGGCGTTTCGCCTGATGGCAGAGACTGGAAAGACCGCACGGCTCTCCGATTATCGCGGCAAAGTGGTTCTTCTCAATTTTTGGGCCACCGATTGTGGTGGCTGCGTGATGGAAATTCCGTCGATCGTAGATATAGCGGCGGCGCATAAGAAGGAAGCTTTCACGGTGGTGGGCGTCTCGATGGATATCTCTTATGAGGATCTGAAGGACGCGAAGGAAGCGTGGGGCAAAGTGCGGCCGTTCGTCGCCAAGGCCAAAATTAATTATCCCATTCTCATGGGCGATGAATCGCTGTTTAGGGAGTTCGGACTAACGGAACTGCCCGATACGCTCCTCATTGATAAGAGCGGAAGAATCGCTGCGGTCTATGTGGGGCTTATCAGCAAAGAGAACACAGAGGCGAATATCAACGGACTCCTGTCAGAGCGATAATTGCCCGCGTGAGGTTTGGCGGTTGGCGAAGGCTTGAGGGATTGAAGTTGGGGGTGGCCCCGCCAATCTTGACGGCGGAGGTATGAGCGTGGGGCTTTCCGGATTTGAGTAACTCCGCAGGATCCAATCCGGCGCATTGAGGAAGCGAGCGGTTGCCGGCCGGCGCACAAGGCGTAGGTACTAATTGGGTTCGCGAAATCGACCGCGCCCGGCATTGACCCTGAGGCATCGTTAAGCTAGTCTCGTGCCTCCAATAGACAGAGGACGCATGGACGCCGCTTCCGCCATCGTGCAGGGGCTCGGCTCACCCGAGGCAAGTGTTGAAATTTACGACGCCGCCGCTGGCGTGAGCACCGTCGCAAGGCTCGCTGCCGCCGCGCGGAGCAAGCTCCAGGTGATGCGAATTGCGACGGGCCTGCGTCGCACGAATCGCTCCCTCAAGAATCTCTTTGACCTCGTTGACGACATACAATCAGGGAAGCGGCGAATCGAGCTCGCCGCCGAATCGGTTACGCCCCAGCAACTGCAAAACGTAGTCGAAAACCTAGAACATATTGCGCGGATGATTGATTTTCTGTGCGAGTCCATGCGAGGGGCGGGCCTGACGAACAATTCTCTCACGGCGGCCGGATTGCAAACGCTCAACGGCTACGGCGAACCGCTAAGAGATCTTGTGGACTGGCTGGACGCGCTTTCCAAGCCGGAGTTCTTAAAGTCAGTTTTCGAAAGGGCCAAGGAAGAGAAGGAGCGCGGGGCACTGGTCGATCTAGCGAAAATCGAGTAATGAGTTGGCGCTTGAGATCAAATTCACCGCCACGGCCCACAAGTATTTCGAAACGCTCGACAAGCCTACCAAGAAGAGAATTCAAGACAAGCTCACCGCAATTGCTGCCGCGCCTTTCGATCCGCGACTCTCGAAGCCATTAATCGGTGTGACGAAACGGACCGCGCGCGTTGGCGACTACCGAATTATTTTTGAGATAGAGCAGCCGTTGGTCATAGTCTCGGACATTGGACCCCGCGGCCAAATTTATCGCAGGTTAAGGCGCTGATCGGCGCGGCGTTCGGTCGCATGGGCGGGACGTACACCAGCATAGACGCGAATCCCAATTTGGAATTGCAGCAACTGCATCAAATCGCTTGTAGCGATTTGCACATTTTGTGATGGTTGTGCGCCTCGACGGAGCCCGAAGACGACAATAACCGCAATGACGCTCGACTAGACGGCGAGCCGGCCGCTGCGAAGGCAAGTCCAGAGAAGGCCGTGAACCCTCGCCGATAAACGCGCACTGAGCGAACTGCTCGCGCGACCAGGCGCCCCACAAAGCGTGGCACTGGTGCGCGCCGAGCACGTCCGGTTTACGCCGGAACTCAAGCTCCGACCTCCTAAAATGCATTTGCGTCATGGCTTGCCGTCCACAGGTTTTGCGAATCCTGTACGGGGGCGGAATTGTGTAGGCTGGGGGCGTGTACGAGCCACGCGAGTGCAAGCCACGGATGTCGCAGCCGGAGAAGACGCACCGAGCGTATCGCGCGTACCTGAACATTCTCGACACGGCGGATTGGCTGCGGGCGCACTTGCGCGGACAGATTGACTGCTTCGGGCTGACCGAGCCCGGATTCCGGCTGCTCGAAATGATCTATCAGGAGGGCGTGATGCCGATGGCGACAGCGGCGCGCCGTCGCGGGTACAGCCGGCAGAATCTGGACGTGATCGTGGGGCGGCTCGAGGTGTTGGGACTGGCCGCGCGCGAACTGAGAAAGGTGCCGCCGAAGCCAGTGGCGACGCAGCGGCTATCTATGGCGCAGCGGGGGCGAGAGCGAAGCGGACGCCTGGTGAGCCTTGTCGGCTTGACGGATCGGGGGCTGAAATTGATCGAGGTGCTGCTGCCGAAGCACGCGATGATGGTCAGGTCGTTTATGACATGCCTGGACGGACGCGAACAGGAGTCGGTGATTCGGATTTGCGAGAAGTTGCGCGAGGGCGATATCGTGAAGTTCATTACGGAGATGAAGCATTGGCGAGCGGTGGAGTCAGTGGTGACTGGTGATTAATGACTGGTGACTCGCCTGCGTCCGCCGCGGCCGGGCTCGGCGGCGGGACCGCGCGCTCCACAAGGCTGTTTCGCTGCGGCAGGCGGGGTTCGTCTTTCTTTCGCTTCGGAGTGCCATTTTGAAACGAGCGCGCCGGCGTGAATGGAAGGTCGCGAAGTTTTCACCTTGTGTTTACTTGCGCGCGGCGAAAAGCCACATATAATAGGTGCCACATTCGTTCGCACCCCAGCCGTGCAAAGCGAATACTCGCTTTACAAAAAAGAGGAGTCCTTGCGAATGACCCACGGTAAATCTGCATTCATCCGAACTATCTTTGCTTTAGCGCTAGCCGTAGCGCTCGGCGCAATCGCCGGGCCAGTGGCGCGCGCGCAGTCGCTCAGCGTGGTGCACAGTTTCACGGGAGGCCTGGACGGGAGCCAGCCGGTGTCTGGGCTGGTGATGTCGTCCCAGGGAAATTTTTACGGCACCACGAGCTATGGCGGGGACTTCGGCTCCGGAACCGTGTTTGAAGTGTCGTCAACGGGCACCCTGACGACGCTTTACGCCTTCACGGGCCTAGCCGACGGCGGCGATCCGCAAGCCGCGCTTGTCTTGGTCGGCAGCACGCTTTTCGGCACCACGACGCGAGGCGGCGCGCACTCGAACGGAACGGTGTTCTCGCTCACGCTCGCGGGGAAAGAAGCAGTGCTCTACAGCTTCAGCGGCACGAGCGATGGGTCGACGCCGAATGCCAGCCTCACGCGTGACTCGAAGGGAAATTTCTACAGCACCACGTTCTCGGGCGGCAAGTATGGCAATGGCGTCGTTTTCGAGCTAGCGCGGCCGAAGGCGCCGAGCAAGGTGTGGACCGAGACTGTCCTCTACAACTTCGGTGCCAACCACGAAGACGGCGCCGAGCCGATCGCGGGAGTCACGTTCGACAAGGAAGGCAATCTTTACGGGACCACGTCCGTGGATGGGCAGTATAGCTACGGGAACGTCTATCAGCTTGTGCCCGGCACTTCCGGATGGACGGAAAATATTCTTCACCAGTTCGAACTACTGAGTGACGGCGGAACGCCATACGCTGGAATCGTGATCGATACCGCCGGGAACCTCTTTGGCGCGACCACTGAAGGCGGGCAGGGCGGAACGAATGGTGGAGGGACCGTCTTCGAGATCAGCCCAAATGGCAGCTCGTGGACGTTCAACACGATCGCGTCGCTGGCCGGCTGGAATATTTCCGGCAGCTTCCGCAATCTGCTGCTCGTGTCAGCGAATACGATTTATGGCACCACGCACTGCGACGGCACTTCCACCGCGGGCACGATCTTCAAGCTCACGCTCGTGAACGGCAAGTGGAACTACGCGCTGCTCTATCAATTCACGGGCTCCACAGGACAGTATCTGTTCTGCAATCCGATCCTCGATCACGCCGGCAATCTCTACGGCACCGCGCAGATCGGCGGCTCGCTGAACGACGGCGTGGTGTTCAAGCTGGCGTTGCAGTAGCGAATCTCGAAGTTAGAAATTAGAACTCTGAGGTTAACGGTCAGAAGCTGGAATGGGCGTCGCGGCGAATTCGCTGTGGCGCCCTTTGCATTCTCGAGGGCCGCTGGCGTCGCATCGGGCGTGAACGATGGAGACCGCTTGCACCGCTGCGGCAAGCCGGCCGCGGCGAAAATTCACTTCTTCGGATCGAGCAGCGCCTGATAGACCGTGGCGCGGGCGATTTCCTGCATCACGCCGACGTGCAGGCCATTGTTGAGGCGCTGGACCATGCCGACGAAGATGATGTCGTTCGCGGGGTCGATCCAGAACCACGTGCCGGCGGCGCCGTCCCACCAATACGTGCCCTTGCCGACGGGCATATCCGCAAGACCCGGATCGATTACCACGCCGAAATCGTAGCCGTAGCCGATGCCGCAGCGCAGGTTGCCCCAGAATTTCATGCCGACGTCTGTGCCGAGCAGCGGCGCGGGCAGATGGTTTGCGCTCATGAGCTTCACGGTTTCGGGGCCGAGGATGCGGACACCATCGAACTCGCCGCCGTTGAGCAGCATTTGCGCGAAGCGGGCGTAGTCGCGAGCCGTGGAGACGAGCCCGCCGCCGCCGGACGGCATCGTGGGTTCTGAAGTGTAGGTGACGCCGAGGCGCGAAGGATCGCCGGCGACGAGGCCCTTCTCCGGGTCGTATTGGTAGAGCGAGGCGAAGCGATCCATCTTCGTAGCGGGCACGAAGAAACCGGTGTCGCGCATGCCGAGCGGCTGGAAAATGTTCTCGCGGAAGAATTCGGGGAGCGTCTTGCCCGATAGCTTTTCGACGAGGTAGCCCTGAATGTCTACCGAGGCGCTATAGACCCAGCGCGTTCCGGGCTGATAGATCAGCGGAATCGTGGCGAGCTTATCGATCATTTCCTGTAACGACGCCGAGTGCAGCACGCCCTTATCGAGATACATTTTGTCGGCGGGCGTTGTGCCGCTGCCGTAGGAAAAGCCGGCGGTGTGCGTCATGAGCTCGCGCATCGTGGGCGCGTGAATTGGTTCTTCGGTTTCGATATTGCCGCTGGCGTCGACGCCTTTGAGAACCTTTAAGTGCGCGAACTCCGGGATGTATTTCGAAATGGGATCCATCGGAGCCCATTTGCCTTCCTCATAGAGGATCATCATCGCGGTGCTGGTGACGGGCTTAGTCATGGAGAAGATGCGGAAGATGGTGTCTTTTTCGACGGGCTTGCCGCTGGCGATGTCGCGCAGGCCGTAAGTCTTGAATTCAACGATTTTACCGTGGCGCGCGAGGAGCGTGACGCCGCCCGCGAGCTGCTTCTGGTCGATTTCGGATTGCATTGCTGTTTCCAGCTTCGCGAGACGCGCTGACGAAAAGCCGACGGTTTCGGGCTTCACTTCCGCCAGTTCGGCTGGTTTTGATTGGGCGCGAAGCGCGAACGGGATAGCAGCGACGAGCAGCAAGGAGAGGGTGCCTGGAATGGCTATTCGCTTTCGCTGGGTCCGCGTTAATTTGAAGGTGATCATTTGTCTCCTCGTCTGGCGTTCAACCGCCGCTGATCATTGGGGAGCCGGCCCTGGCGAGATGGCATTTTCGCCCCGCAAAATAACGAATCTGCGCGCCGATGTCCAACGAAAGAAGACCACCGCGCGCGTTACGATCAGTGGCGGATGAAAAAGTAGGCGGACATGGCGAAGCCGGTGACGATGACGACGTAGCGGATGTGTTGCGGGTTCATTTTCTGCGCGAAGTAGGCGCCGCCGTAGCCTCCGAGCGCCGCGCCGATCAACATCAGAACCGCCTGCGGCCAGACGACTACGCGCGCGACGATGAAATTCGCGAGTGCGACGCCGTTAACGAGCGTGACGAGCAGCGACTTCACGGCGTTCATGGCGTGAATATCTTCCATACCGAGGAACGCAAGCAGCGCGAGGACGAGAATTCCCACGCCGGCGCCGAAATAGCCGATGTACATCGAGATAATCAGGGTGAGAAACAGACCGATATAGAACAGCGCGCGCGGGCGATGATCTTTTGCCGCGACGGCCGAACCTTGCACGATCGGACCATTCCCTCCGGGAGCCACGATTGCGTGCGCGCCGGCGCGCCGGCGCAGGCGTTCGTGGAGGTTTGCCGATACGCGCCGGCTAAAGCAGAAAACGAGAGTTGCTCCGAGTAGGAGCCACGGAACGATGCGCATGAAGGTGGTCTGCGGCGTGAGAAGGAGAATGCGCGCGCCAATGATGCCGCCGAATACGCCGACGAACATCAGCGGTGGAAGCAATCTTCGCGCCTCGGGGGAAAACGCGTTGCGATATGCGACCGAGCTCGCGACTGTGCCGGGCCAGACTGCGGCCGTGCTGGTGGCGTTTGCGGGTATCGGCGCGATGCCCGCGAAGAGCAATGCGGGAAAGGAAATGAAGCTGCCGCCGCCGGCGACGGCGTTGAGGGTGCCGGCGAGGAATGCTGCCACGAAAAGGAAAACGGGATGACTGATGTGCACAGGAGAGGATACTTTTTTTGGTCAGGGTTTGTCAGTACAAACACCGCGATAGCGCGCGTGAGGATCGCAACTTATAATCCACAGCAGCTGGGAAGCGGAGGAGGCATCCTTCGCTTCGCTCCCTTCCAACGTCAGGGCAAGCAGGTCAGGGAGGAGGCAAGGTAGGCAAAGGAAAAAGCGACACCAACACCAACTTCAAAATCGAAACAGGAACACAGAGTTCACTCAAGAAATGCCGGGGGCGCAAAGAAAGACATCGTAAGAACGAAACGCGAGATTGGATCTGAACTTAGGACAGCAACGACACGTGGGGACGATGAAGACAATCCTGATTATCGATGATGAGGCTTCGGCGCGATATGGGATGAGGCGGGCGCTGGAGGGCAGCTATCGCGTTGTGGAGGCGGGGTCGGCGGAGGAGGGAAGGGCCGGCGTGGCGAGCGCGCGACCGGATGCGATTTTGCTCGACCTCGTGATGCCGGGCGAAGACGGGATTGCATTTTTGCAGCGGCTGCGGGAGGCGGGCGATGAGACGCCGGTGCTGATCGTGACGGCGCTCGATACGGCGAAGACGGCAGTGGATGCGTTGCACGCGGGCGCGACGGATTACATCGTAAAGGGATTCGACATCGAAGAACTGCGGAAGCGCGTGGGGAACATTGTGAAGCTCGCGGCGCTCGGCGAGGAAAACGAGCGGCTGCGGCGCGAGCTGGTGGCGGAGGGCCAATTCGGGCGAATGATTGGCAGCGCGGCGGCGATGCGCCGTGTGTTTGAGATGGCGGAACGCGTGGCGCCGACCGACACGACCGTGCTCATTCTCGGGGAGAGCGGCACGGGAAAGGATTTGCTCGCGCAGGAGATTCACGCGAGGTCGCCGCGGGCGGGGAAGGCGTTTGTGGCGGTGAATTGCGCGGCGCTGCCGGAGAATTTGATCGAGTCGGAGCTTTTTGGATACGAGCGCGGCGCGTTTACGGGCGCGGCGCAGCAGCGAAAAGGGAAATTCGAGCTGGCGCACGGCGGCACGATTTTTCTGGATGAGATCGGCGACATGAATCCGGTGACGCAGGCGAAGGTGTTGCGCGCGCTGGAGAATCGAACGATCGAAAGGCTCGGCGGGACGCACGGGATCGAAGTGGATGTGCGCGTGATCAGCGCGACGCACCGCGATCTGGCGGCGGAGATTGCGGCGGGAAGGTTTCGCGAGGATTTGTATTACCGGCTGCGCGTGGTGACGCTGGAAGTGCCCGCGTTGCGCGCGCACAAGGACGACATCGCGCTGCTGGCGGAAAAATTCCTGGAGCAATTGGGAGCTCGGCATGCCCGGCGCGTGCGATTGAGCGGCGAGGCGATGGAACTGCTGACGCGTTACGAGTGGCCGGGCAATGTGCGTGAGCTGCGGAACGCGCTCGAGCGGTCGCTGGTTCTCGTGGATGGCGAGGAGATACGCGCGACGGATTTGCCGGAGGAAGTTCGAAGCGGATTCGGGGCAGCCGGCGCGATGCGCGAGGATGGGGCGGGCGCTTTTTTGAGCGAGAGCGATTTTCGCGAGGCGAAGCGGAAATTCGAGATTGCCTATTTGAAGCGAAAGCTGGAAGAGCATAAGTGGAACGTTTCGGCGACGGCGGCCGATGTGGGGTTGCACCGGCAGAGTTTGCAGGAGAAGTTGCGGGAATTGGGAATTCACAGGCCTCGCACGTAGCTCGATACGTGGCGATTCGCCCCTCGTGACAAAAAAGGCAGTCATGGCATATGCTTTGGGATATGCCGAAGGGACCTCGTCTTCGTGCCCGCCGCGTGAAACTCTTTAAGAATGGCCGGAATCAGGCCGTGCGAATTCCGAAGGAGTTTGAACTACCGGGCGATGACGCCATCATGCGGAAGGAAGGCAGACGGTTGATTATCGAGCCGTTTCAACCGAAATCACTCTTGGCGCTCTTGGCCAAGTGGAAGCCGCTCCGCGGTGAGTTCCCAGTCATCGCAGACCTTCCTCCCGATCCCGTCGAACTCTAATGCGATACGTCCGGGACACCAACAGAGTGTCCGACGCGATCCGTAATTCAAACGACGCATACACCCAGCTTGTTCGTGGCCTCGCCCACGCTCGAACTTGGACGAGCATAATTGTTGCGGCAACAAGAAACTTAGGCAGCTATCTGCAAGCGCTCATTCAATGAAACCGCGGAAAGCGATGGTGCGAGAGATTCACGCGTATGTGCTGGCGGGAGGGGCGAGTTCGCGGATGGGGCGAGAGAAGGCGCTGCTGGAGATTGGCGGCGTGACGATGGTGGAGCGGACGGCGCGGTCGGTTGAGAGCGTGGCGGGGAAGGCGACGATTGTGGGACCGCCGGAGAAATTTCATGGACTCGAGGCGAAGCTCGGGACGCGAGCGATTGCGGATGATTGGCCGGGGGCGGG
>Ga0210383_10002224_pt1 | contig 17583 bp, 25 predicted proteins | sample IncBWC14OmetaG_FD_160072 | JGI IMG/M metagenome (GOLD analysis project Ga0210383, IMG submission 160072) | Forest soil microbial communities from Barre Woods Harvard Forest LTER site, Petersham, Massachusetts, United States - Inc-BW-C-14-O ...
GGGTGATTTTTTTTCGTTGATATCTTTAGAGGAAAATACTGTATGACATCTGTCTGAAACGTGACGTACTCACGTGAATTTTGAAACTCCTGGAACACTTTCAAGTTATCTTGAGATTCAATTTCTTGACCAAAATGTTGACTACCGGGTTCCTCGCTGGCATTGCGCAGCGTGGATTGAAATTTTCACAAGTTGGTTCTCGAACCCTCAACTATACTTTCCTTGTCTTACTCTTTTGTAGCCTATCCGAGTCCGAAGATATGCTGCTGCCCCACCTACAGCTGCTTTCGCTGGTCAGAAGGGTAGTAATGTGAGCGTTCAATGATACCTGTTTCATCTCCCGTGCCTATAACTTTGTAAAGGGAAAATACACGGTCACATTAATCCCAGGAGACGGTCAGTGCACTCCGTCTTGTTAATAATCACCATAACAATGCTGAAGCTCCTCCGTTCAAAGGCATTGGCCCCGAAATTAGCGAGTCTATTAAGGATATCTACACCGCGGCTGGTGTGCGTGCAATGACTGCTGGAGCTTGTCACTTGGCTTATATTTGATTGATCAGGTTCCAGTACAATGGGAGGAAGTTAGTGTGACTCCCGTCCTGAAGGGCGGGAAAACTGTCATTCCGGACAACGCGATTCAGTCCGTAAAAAAGAACACAGTAGCTTTGAAAGGTGCACACTAACTTATCATCGAGAATCTGAACTGTAGGACTAATCCCTCCATGTAGGCCCCTTGGCAACTCCCAGTTCGTTCCTAATATTTTTGCCCAACTTAAAACTGACAGGTTATATGTAGTTGGAAAGGGTCACGTATCTCTGAACTTAACTCTGCGACGAACATTCAACCTTTTCGCAAATGTCCGCCCTTGCGTTTCCATCCAGGGATTCAAAACCCCGTATGACGATGTGAACACCGTATTGATCCGTGAAAATACAGAGGGAGAGTATTCTGGAATCGAGCACGAGGTGTGTAGAGCCTGCATTCTAAGGGAAACGGAAAACTGACACAAACGCCTACCTTTAGGTAATCGACGGTGTCGTCCAGTCGATCAAACTGATTACTTGGGATGCATCTGAGCGTGTCGCTCGCTACGCCTTCCACTATGCGCAGTCCAGTGGGAGGAAGCGTATCACCGCCGTGCATAAGGCGAACATCATGTACCTCTCTTCGTGTATAATTCATCTTCGTTTCTGATCCAGATTCCAGGAAAATGTCCGACGGCATGTTTTTGTCGGCCTGTCGTGAAGTTTCAAAAGAATTCCCGGATATTGCCTATGACGAGGATCTTCTGGACCGTGTCTGCCTTCAGGTTTGACATTCCAAATCGACGTTGTACTCCTTTTTCTTAAACGACACGGCGCTCAGGTAGTGCAAAACCCTAGACCTTACTCTGATCGAGTTATGGTAATGCCCAATCTGTATGGTGACATTCTTTCCGACATGTGTGCCGGTCTGATTGGTGGTTTGGGTCTCACTCCTTCGGGGAACATTGGACGCGTGCGTTTCACGTTTGTTGGCCCCATACGTTAAACATTGTTTGATGCACAAGCTTTGCAGGATGCGTCTATTTTTGAAGCTGTTCATGGTTCAGCTCCGGATATCGCGGGTAGGGAATCTGGCGTTGCTGTTCACTGACATGTAGTTAACCTTGCTTGAAAACAGGAAAGGGCCTGGCCAATCCCACCGCACTCTTGTTGTCTTCCCTCATGATGTTGAGGTCTGTCAATGCATGCCGGACATGTAGCAGTATTGACAAGTTTTCTGGTTTGACAGGCATATGAATCTGTTCGATCATGCAGACAAGATTGAGAAAGCTGCACTGACTGTACGTAAGATTATTATTTACACAGGATTAACGCTTACATCGAAATGCTTGATTCTAGACTATTGCAGAAGGCGAAGCAATCACTGGCGATTTGGGAGGAAAGGCATCAACTTCAGAATATACCAACGCCATTATTCAAAAACTCGGGAAGGCATGACCCTCTAGAGGCCCGGTATTTAGTATCCTCGTAGACAGACACCATGATCATAAGAATCTGTCGGATTTTGAAATTGACTTGGATTTGATCTTGTAGTAACTGCCACTGGCAGTGGTGCTGTTGATAGGCGCGTTGATTTGCTAGTAGTGTGCAACAAACAACAGTTGGCATCAAATAAATTGCTGTGCTATGCTGAGAGGTGAGCAGGTGATAGCAAACAACTTCTTCTGCACCATACGTTACCAAGGAACAAGGGGGCAAGTTCACAAGTTCAAGTTCGGCTGCAACTGACGGCAACAAGCCATCGTGGGAAAGACAGTCAGCTACTCTGGTCACTGGAACTGAAACGGCTCCGCCCATCAGTGTCCTTCATTACACCACCCGATAAGCCCTAACTCGCATTCCTTCTCCTCACTCGCCCTACAGGGCAAAGCCGTTCAATTCACTCAACACTCCAACTCCAGGTTGGTTACTCCAAGACTATCTGTCTGACTGCACTCATCGCAGTTCTAGTCAGGAATCACCTCACGCAGAAAACGAAAACACAAAAAGATTTCAAAACTCAGTACATTTCTCGTCCAAAAACTACGTTACGAACGACATGACCGACGAAATTACGCCACAAACCCAGCAACCTCCTCCCAAGAAGGACGAGAAGAAGCCTGGTTCTGTTAATAACCGTGGTCCCAAGAGAAACGTGTCCAACGCTAGACCATCGGCAGGTGGAACCGCTCAAGGCGGCCCTCGTCCTTCCTCGAGAACGAGTAACAAGAAGACGCCCTCGAATGCCCCGGCCGCTGAATCAGGCTCTGATACGACCTCCAGAAAGGGTTCGGAGAGTGGCAGGAAGCCGGAACAACGAAACAAGAACCAAGGCGGCAGCGGACGTACCACGGCTCCCCGGAAAGCGCAAGCCTCTGCTTCTCAAGGAGCACGTAATATCAATTCAAAGGATCAAACTTCAATTAAGAAGTCCTCATCCCCTGTCCCTGCTCCTAGCAAGGAAGCAAGCGACGCTCTCTCGTCGCTTCAGAGGGTCATTGCAGACCTTAAGACGACTTCTCCGACCCAACCTCCGTCTAACAATAGCAACGCTTTTGTCATGTCTGCCCAGCAGGGACTTTCCTCCAACCTTCCTCCCAATGCACCTGTTTTCCAGCCTGGGGCTGCGGCTTATCCTGGGAATCCAGCCGATCCAAAGCATCGCAAGGCTGCCTCTCTAGGCGCCTCAGGCCTTTCTGGTAACTTCAACTCTTTCTCCCCTCATCTTGGAGCGATGATGGAAGATGCCGAGGATGGGCCCGGGAGTGCGCCATTTGAGGACGGCGAGATTCAAGAGAACTATTATTCTCAGCCTGGGCATCAGCCTCGCTCGCAGTCTCAAAGCTTTATGGCACCACGCTTTGCCGCCCTTGCTGCGCAACAGGAACAAGTAGATTCTGTAGGTCCGACCGGTCGCCCGCAGCTTGCGCCCGGTTTCATGTTTGGAGCTCGGAAACGCGGTGGACCCATGGGGCCCCCTATCAATGAGGAGGACGTTGGGTTCCAGTTCCCTCAGCAACAACAACCAAACTTCCAGCCCGAAGCTCCCCCTCATGAGCAAACTCACAGGAAGTCGGATAGTGGGGAGATCACCGGTATAATGGCAGAACAGGTGCACCATATTTATACTGCTGTAGATGAACCCAGCTAAAAATTCTTCAATCAGATCGCCTTGCAGAGCCAAATTGAAGCCCTGCAGCAGCAGCAGCAGGCTCTGTATCAGCAACAGCTCGCCTCGAACCAGGTTTTGTCCTTCCAAACTCCCGGACTTGCCCCCAACCGGGGGGCTGCTCACAGACGCGTCCAGAGTACAGTTCCTGTTAGTCCTGGGACTGGTGGTGTCTTTGGTGGTCTACAGAACCCCATGGGTCAGTTCGGGAACATAGCCAGTCTTAATCTCGGCCTCGATGGCCAACCTCAAGGCGTCCCACGAGGACATGGTCGAAGGCACAGCGTAAACGTTGTGAACAAGGCAGGCGGACAACCTGGTATGGGTTCCATTAGCTACGGAAACCCGTACGCTGGTCAAGAAGGTTTTGACGACGGATTTGTTCCACCGCCCTTCGGTGGACACTCCAGGCAGGCGTCCCGTGCAGACTCCAGCTGGCGTATCAGTAAGCACCCTACTACTGTACGAAAGGTGCCGTGCTAAATCTGAATGATTACCATCCTAGATGGGGGCGTTGGGGGCGTCCAAGGCAATAACGCTTTTGCTGCAGACCTTGCCCAAGCGCAGGCGCAGCTCCAGAGTCTCCAACAATTTCGTGCTGCGGCAGGTGGACATCATCACAAAATGCCATCCTTCAGTTTCCCGAACATGCTGCCTAATATGATGGCTGCAAACATGATGGGTCTGGGACTTGGCGGCATCAATTTACTTCAACAGCAGCAACAACAATTTCAATCGCAGCTTCAACAGCAGTCTAATCAACCACAGCGGAAGTCTCTATTTGCACCTTACCTCCCTCAGGCTTCCCTACCACCCCTTCTTGCTGCCGGAAAGCTCGTCGTTGGTATCTTACGAGTCAACAAGCGCAACCGGTCCGATGCTTATGTTGCAACGGAAGTTCTTGATGCCGATATATACATTTGTGGCTCGAAGGATCGAAACCGCGCACTTGAAGGCGACATTGTTGCCGTTGAGCTCCTCGACGTCGATGAAGTGTGGGGCACGAAAAAGGAGAAGGAAGAGAAAAAGAGGAAGAAGGAGGAGAATGCTGCTTACGATCTCAAATCCAGCGCTGGACGCAAAGATGACAAGAAGAAAGACGATGTGGAAGTCGAGGGACAAGGCCTCATGCTATTCGAAGATGAGGAGTATGCATTTCTTCGTTTGTTTTGAAAACATGTGCTTATTATATAATTCCTCAGAGTTACTGACGACGTGAAGCCTCAGTTCGCAGGTCATGTCGTAGCCGTCGTCGAGAGGATGCCTGGTCAACTCTTTTCGGGTACCCTGGGTCTTTTGCGCCCATCTTCTGCGGCAACGAAGGAGAAACAGGAAGCTGAACGCCGCGAGCGCGAGGGTGACCGCGGCGATGAACCCAGACGTGCACCTGTCGAACGTCCCAAGATCGTCTGGTTCAAGCCAACTGATAAGCGTGTCCCACTCATCGCTATTCCTACGGAGCAGGCACCTCCCGATTTTGTGCAGAACTCGGAGGCTTATGTAGACAAGCTGTTTGTAGCGTGCATCAAGCGTCACGTAAGTCTGGTCTTTGAACTCCTGCGAGTATGCCTCACACTAGCCATCCTTCAGCCCATTAGTTCTCTTCATCCCTTCGGTACATTGGTAGAGGAACTTGGCCCTATTGGAGACATTGAAGTCGAAACCAGTGCTTTACTTAAGGATTGTAATTTCCCTACGGAGGACTTTTCGGAGAACGTGCTTAAGTGTCTGCCTCCCATTCCATGGACGTGAGTGACCCTTACTCCATGTTTGGTTTTTTTTCACGGTTGATCCTCAGCATTCCTGAGAGGGAGTTGGAAGTCCGCAAGGATTTGCGCGGTGAGCGTGTGTTCACCATTGATCCGGACACCGCGAAGGACTTGGATGATGCTGTCTCCGTCAAGCTGAATGAAGACGGAACCTATGACATCGGTGTACACATTGCCGACGTTTCGTATTTTGTCAAGCCTAACACTGCTTTGGATCGCGACGCCCGAAAACGGGCCACTAGCGTTTATCTCGTCCAACGTGCTGTTCCCATGTTGCCGCCCGCACTTAGCGAGCAACTTTGTAGTCTTGTCCCGGGGCATGACCGCCTAGCTTTCTCCGTGATATTTACATTGACCAAGGACGCAAAGGTGGTGAAGAAGTGGTTCGGCAAGACCATTATAAGGTTCTCGTCATTCCATCTTTTATCAATATGGCTCCATTCACTCGTTCTTCCAGGTCCGCTGCCAAACTCGCTTATCAGGATGCTCAAAATGTCATTGAGGGTAAAGCCTTGGGTGGCGTGCCTATCATTCCTGAGCACGATGTGGGGGCCATCGAGCATGACATCAAAGTTCTGGAGAGCCTCGCGAAGCAATTGCGTGTCCAGCGATTCGAAAACGGGACACTGGGTCTTGACTCTCTCCGCCTGTCCTTCAAATTAGATGACAATGGGTTGCCAGTAGATTGCTGGCAGTACGAGCGCACGGATGCGAACGAACTGATTGAGGAGGTGACGGCGTGTTTGCGCTCGATTATGATGACGTGCTGATACATTCTTGTAGTTTATGCTTCTGAGCAATATCGCCGTTGCTCAGCACATTGCCGTACATCTCCCCGAGCAAGCTCTTCTCCGTCGTCATGACAATCCGATTGAGCGTCGACTTGTGAGTCTACTTGCTATTCGTTGAATTCACATCTCACACCCTCGCGGTTTGGATAGAATGCATTCACGGAACGTGCCGAGCGACTGGGATACAAAATGGACACATCGTCCTCTGGTGCCCTTATGCGATCCTTCGAGGCTGTCCGAGACCCCGCTGCTCGAAGATTGCTCGAATTACTCTCCTTCAAGGCTACTCATCGGGCCAAGTACTTTTGTGCCGGAATGTTGGACATCGCAAAATACAACCATTATGCCCTGAACACCCCTCTTTACACCCATTTCACTTCACCTATCCGCCGATATGCTGACGTGCTCGTACATCGTCAATTAGAGTCTATCTTGCAGGGCACATGTGTGTTCTATGGCTATTTTTGGTATTTCATTTTAACCGATTGTCCCTTTAGCTGACCCCAAGTTCACCATGGATCGTGATGCTGTCGCCAAGGTGGCTCAGCAATGTAACATGTTGGTATATTGCTATTGTAAGTAGATGCTGAAGCTAACCGCGTATTACCTCCTTAGCAAACGGGATTCCGCCACACTCGCTCAAGAACAATCAGCCCATCTGTTCCTGTGTGTTCTGATCTCTGATCTCACCCAACGCTTCGGACCGGTCATTCGTCAAGCCAAAGTTGTAGGCGTCTTGGACGCTGCATTCGACGTCTTGGTGCCTGAATTTGGCATTGAGAAGCGAGTACATGTAGACCAAATGCCCATCGACGTGAGTAATTTCTGCTTCTTTCGTATCCTTCTAACGGCAGGTTTGTAGAATCACGTCTATGACGAGCATTCTCACACACTTCAGATTTACTGGTCCAACCGTGACGTGATTAGTTGGCTGGCAGAAAACAGCGACGATGAACATTTGAAAAAGGTCAAACAGAATGCCGAGCAGCATGCCCTGAAAATGGAGGTCGCTTCCCGTTCCTTCCATGATGAAAAGGCCTTGTTCGATGAGGATGATGCAGACGAAGACGAGATTGTGCTGGGCCGCAGCGATAATGGACGAGATGAGAGGGAAACTTCGAAGCAAAGGCTTTTGTCATTAGCCAAGGTCAAGCCCGAATTTGAAGGGTTGAGGATCACGATATCTGGTCACAAAATTCAAGACATTCGGGAGTTGATGACTGTTCCGGTATGTGATTCATAATGGCCATTCACGTTACTGCATTTAACGCTACTTCCTCGTAGGTCATTGTTACTGCAGACCTGACCAAAAGCCCTCCCGTCATCAAGGTGTATAGCGTCAATCCCTACGCTGAGCAGAAAAGATGAACGGTGATGGCTTCACACAAGTAGCGCGACACATTGTACTATTATCTCCGAATTGACCATGCCTTCCTTTACTCCTTCTTTCCTTCATGCTGATTATGATAAAGTCAGCCTACAAATGCTCCTCTTTTCATTTTAGCGTCCTAATCCATGTTGCGTAAATTGTATTTCATCATGTACATTGTTTCTGACGAGAAATTCCACCATAATATTACTGTTCTGGAAGTTTCAGAACGTGACATAAAAATTGCGGAAACTTTAGCTTTGAAATGGCAAATGCGGCGACAATTTTAAGGGCGAGTCAAGCCTGTATACGGGATCACGGTTAGGACTGGTTTAGGTTACGATTTGCCTACCGAAAATCATGACTCAGCTTCAAGTCTCCGTCAGCTACTAGTAGAGACTTTCCAACTTTCCTAACCTAACCGACTGGTTAAAACCCGCCCATCCGAGTCAGTGAAAGTTACCTAAGGATCTTTATCGTATACACACACTTCATGCCCTCATGCTTGTTTTTGTCCCTTGCTGCAAGGACTTGAACGCGGACGTGCATATATCAAAGCAATAGTTACCATCTGCATCCCGGCCAATTGTAGAACAAATGGTAACTTCCAGATCATCAGGCCAAAATTATGATTGTATTGATAAATGTAAACATATGTGATCGATACTTGAACATTGCGTGAGGAGATGTGATACTTCATGATACTAGTGTTACACAAATGGAATGAGAGTAAAATAAGGAAAGGAAAGGAAAATTTGTTGTCCAACGGAAAGAAACAGATGGTCATCATCATATCCAGCCCGCTGGAGGAGATCGTACAGAGCTCTGACGGCTTTGACTTCTTGCACGTCCATGCCCATTCCAGGACAGCGGTGTGGGCGGGGAACGGACCGCCACTTCGTTGGTCATGTCCTTAATAATGCTCTTCTCGTCGGCTGCTTTCGAGTCGGGCTGATTCGATCGCAAATCGTTTTCGACGCGTCCAAGTAAAGCGTGCAAGCTGTGCACGGAGGCACGGAGGCTGTGGACAGAACCGGCGCTGCTGGCACTGTGTCCGCGAGTGTGTAGACGAGGACCGTGGCGATGGCGGAGCTCATCGGTGCAGAGTTTGTGTAGTCCGTCTAAGCCGAGATAAGCTGCTTCATCTCGGAGCTCGATAAGGGCTTCAAGGCGAGATTGGGATGAGGATTGGAGGTGGGCGGCTCGTGGAAGTGTATCGGGAGCATCTGGGGAGGCGAGGGAAGATCGCAAATGCGTTAAGATGTGTGAATATCTGAATAGACCTTGGTCAGACATCATTTAGAACTTAGGTAAGCTAGGACTTACGGGGTGCTTGGCCTATCAAGGAAAATGTGCATGCTAAACGATGCTTTAGGGAGAAGTCCCTGGGACGTAAGGTGATGTCGGAACGCGGACATGTCATCACTCGCAGTAGAATAGACGGATGAAGTGTCTGATTCAGGTCTAGACTTGCGGAAGAGTGAGGAGATATAACTGGACAGATGCGATGGACGTGATGTAAGTGTGTCCACGGTTGTTCGGTAGGAGACTGTGCACGTTTCCAGTGTGACGATGATCTTGGAAGTATCAATAGCACTAGTAGGCACCTCTGAAACTAAAATGGGCTTGAAAACAGGTGGCGGTGGTGAAGCCGCGATGTTAGCTGGTAATGATGGTACACGAGGGGCGTCCCCTGCACTCGATGGAGGGGCCATTTTTAAAGATGTGCGCAAAGACGGAGGTGATGGTGGTATGTGTGGCGGAGGCGCGCGAGTGCGTCGAGGAGGCGATGTCGAAGTTTCAGACTGGAGAATGCGCGAATCCCCATTTTCAGGGAACGGAAGTGGAGGCAGAGGAGGACTGTTTGGCGGTGACGGAAGTTCATCCCGGAGAGACGAAGATTCGCCACTTTCATATGCAGACGCATCATCTTCAAATTCTTCTCCAGGCTTTTCGTCTCGAGATTTTCCGTCATAAGTCAACCGAACTCCAGTATGCCTCAAGGCTTCGTCTGGAGTTCTGACGACAGTCGCTCCTGAACCCAATGCCCCACTGCGTTGACTCAAGACTTCAATCGAACGAAGGAGTTTGGGCTCGGAAATGCGCATGGGTTTCGTAGGGGCATAGGGAGACGAGGAGGACGAAGACTGCGTTGGACTACGGGAGAGCCAATGCATAGTATTTGAGAGTGAAGGTCGACGACCGCGGGGAGGAGTTTTCGGGGGTGATGCTGGTGCGGTGATGGTGGTTTGGGAAGAAGGGCGTGGAGGAGAGATGATAGGATGGGATAGTATAGGTGGCAGAGGGTGCGTGTTTGTGGTGTGTGGTGAGTGAGGACGCTGAGAGGCAAGCATGGTGAACGTGTTAGTAGAGATAAGGAGACGACCCGAGAAGTCCTTAAATGTCTTTGTGGACGGTTCGCCATATTGACCAAGTGCTTTTGTTCCTCGAGACAAAAGAAAAGCGAAACAAAGTTGTCTGAACCACAACACCTTCCTGTTTTGGACTATAAAGAACAAAGGAGCCACGTGCACGTGAGTATGGACTCTGCAACCATAAAATTCCAGCAATACCTGCCATTCGCAATCCTCTCAGTATCTCCGAGCCTTGCTGCTCTTCACAAAAGCCGTGTTCGCCGTCTGTCACCAGACTCCTGCGCGCCAAACTCACCCCATTGTTCAAAATGCGGCTCGTTTTTACTCAATGGCGACGGCAAGGTCAGAGCTATCCGGCGAAACAAGAGGGGTCTGCGCAAAGACGAAGGTTCTTTCCGCATCTCACGCTGGACTTGTCGGACTTGTGGTTGGATAGATGACATACCCATGGAACGCGGAAATGCTGCTTTATTCACAAGGCAGTTCAAGGGTGCAACGGTCTCTATGCAGCATCCTGCAGCAAATGTTGAGGTCAAAGGTCAGGAACACTATCTCAGTGGTTCTGAATGCTGGGATGGAAGGCCAGAATGCGGTTGTCCTTCATCCTCTTCGTCACTTCAACCCGTACTTCCTCATTCCGCTCTCCCAGCCAGAGTTTTCACACCACCGCCCGCACGATCCAACAGTCGACCAAAGAAGCGATCCGGTTTACACCATATGCTGTCACGTAACCGGGAGACAGAGGAGAAGGAAAGGTTAAGGAAACTGGAAAGCCAGTCCGGCGGGGGACTTGCCGCATTTTTGAATGGCTTGTGATGATGGACAGTCAACAGTACTAGTGATTGCTTCTCATACTTGTAGTGAAGTACTAAATCCTGACTATAGAATTAATATCTTCCCAGCCTATCCCCCACCTCTTGGAACTCACCTAAAGTTTCAGAGAGACAGTTTCCCCCCTCTATGGCAATCTCGACTCTGAATATTGGAATAAAAACTGGTAGTGTCCAACCACACAGAATGGCGTCAGAACCTGGGACAAATTGGGCACGTACATGTTGTCCTTCTCAAGTAACTCATTCTCTTACCAAGGAGATGGCAGGGATAGGGAGCTGATGTTGTAGTTCAAGCTTTTCAGTTATTCGTCACATCCAACTTGAAGTAGTGCTTAGTCAAAATGTTCGTGATATGATGATAAACTATCTCTATGTACGAGAATAACTAAAATTAAAGTCTACATCGTATTATTTGGGGTGTCATTTCTTCTCCGAACCACTGCTGCCAGACTGATCTTCCTCCGCAGTTGATGTTGCTGAGTCTTTTGAAATAAACCGCCCCGGCCAAAATGGAAGAAAAATCGCTATCGCGATGAAGAGTGGCAGAGTGTCCAACCCGTAGAAGTAGGCTTCTACAGTGGCAAGATGTCCTGCAAATCCTTCTGAAAGTTCAGCTGTACGGTATATCGAGCGAACCTGACAAGTAAATGTAAATGGCGATGAGATGGTATTGTATTGCCAACGGAACGCACCAGAATACCCATGCAGTTGACGCCAAGGGCTCCAGCCAACGCGCGCCAGTCTTGGTACCAAGGTTTGGCTTGGTCCATGTTCCAAGTTTCAGGTTGGCGCGTGCGCACTTGGTACAAAAATGTGGCGTATATGCAGGTGAATACGAAGAAAGACAAGAGTTGTAATGCAAGGCCACCGAGAAAGATCTAGAGATGAACGAACATTAGAAAAATACACCCGAAACAAGATATTAACATTCACACGAGAGCCGACTATGGCCATATTGACGTTGTCCGCTGATATTGAAAGCGCTCCGCCGGCAGCCTGGTAGATATGATTGATTCCCTGCATGCAGAATTGGCGAGGATACAACATACCTGAATCAAGAACGTAGTTATATCCGAAGAAAGGAAGACGATGGTAATCCGACGTGGGGATACAAGAAGATGCTTGTCACAATCAAGATGCCGCGTTAGACGACCAAGAAGTATGTACGTCGCAGCGATGAAAGCGCATGGCTGAAATAATCAGCACTTTTGAAGGTCTGGAGGAAGAAATGAAACCTTACGGATAATACCACGAAGAGATATTCGACAATATATAATCCCTTTGACTCGGGATGGGAGTGTAAACCAAAGCGAGTAGCAATTCCCAACGCGAAGGCTAAGGAATAGGTCATTTAGTAGGCTGAATACATGGGATACATGAATGCTGCTGAGAGGAGGCGAAAGAACGCACCATATGCCCCGATTACCATCGACAACATCCACTTTGCTCCCCATTTCCGTACGGAAAATGTTTGGAGTAAAGCAACTAAAAGGATCAGGCCTGCGCAGAAGATATTTCAATTTCATTCCACGGACTCGGGCATTTTGACGGTGTGAGAAGCCTCATGTAGTCGAGTCCTCCGGAAGAAAGTACTTACTGAATGCGACAGCCGTTAGGGCATTGGAAGCGATATACCTTAGGGGGTTGTAAGGGTCGTTTTGGGGATCTGCGAATGGATCCGCTGGCGGAGGAGGCCGTCGACCGCCTCTGATTGCTGAAATCGGTGTAGTAAGGAACAGAAGCATCAGCAGAGACAACATAAAAATGGGAACTGGAGTCCGTTATCGACGATAGGCCAGCGGGAAAAAGGGGGAACAAGTATTATGACTGGTGTGGTCTTACACCATCCCATAGCCATTTCTTTGTATGCGTCGTATCGGCAGATTGTTGGGGAGGGTCATTCCCTTCATGCAACGGGGCCCGGTCGATCAATGCATCAAGATGTCGAAGGAAGTACTGTTGGCATTATCATCCGGAATCAATAATTACAAACACATGTTGCATACGAATTGGCTGGGTGCCATGTGCTGTGTTAAATAGACGTGGAATAGGCATACCACGGTTACAGTCTCTCTGGGCAAATCCAACTCCGTCGTCATTTCTTTGGTGCCCAAAGATCATAGAGCTCTCTGTCTGAAGAATCGAAGCAAGTCAAAAGGGACGGGTCCGACCGTATTATGACCTTCCTATTCGGAGTGCCTGTGGGTGTTGTTGAACACGGTACATTACGGAAAGTCGAACGAGAGGAATCATTCAAACGGAATGCACTGGCCGGTGTCGAGTCTGAGAACGTGGAGGTTGGAGAAGGATTATTTCCTGGGATAAACTGCGGTGAATGTAAGTTGTATAACATGAACAGAAATAGAGATGACGCTTTCCTCCCCTGCCATGTGCAAGTTCGAGCCATTGAAGTTGGAACTTCGACTGCGGAGATTGGACAAAGGTGTGACAGGCCCATTGGCAGATTGTCCTGAATAAAAGATTCGTCCAAGTTCTGTGGCGATATTTCTGTACAACATACCCGTTGAACTTGCAAAGGGGGACGAGGCAAGATGTAATGGGGACGAATCAGACATGACAGTGCACGTTTTAATAGCGAGATGGATGAGAGTATCTATCGGATATTGATGAGACTAGACAATGGTTGAACTACGCCCGCACTGGCAACGACTTGAAGAGTAACCTTAGAGTAACCTTCAAGTTGAACTAGAAAACAATGGACTGTGACTGTGACGTCAATGTCGTGAACCTGTCACACCGTGAATGGCAGTGGCTACTAGCTTAGTACTAGTACTATAGCCTGAGTACTACCAGCTCCGAGTCGTCTCTAATCCCAACCATGAACATCTTCAGAAGTCGTAAGTCAAGTTCTACAACCCATATGTTTCACCTTTTTCACGCTCATCCACTTAGTTATCGGGAAAGTTTGGCGTCCGTTATCAAGTTGTTATCCAATTGATTGCCACTGACCTCCGAGTCACCACCAGAGGATCCCAATGCTGCCGAAGTCGTCAAGATTTCTACTGGATCCCTCTATATTGTTCGGCCGGGGAACATTCGCACATCCCGAGAATGCATGTACGTCCTCATTCTCAAATCCTTTCATTCACTTCACAAATTCCCTCCAGATATAATGAAGCGATGGCCACCATCCGCCGTGTACCCTCGGTCGAGCACAACTTCCAACTCGTGATCACCAGAGTATACGAAGATGGAGATCAAGAACTATTAGAGGATGAGGATGAAAGTGAGTGGTCCATTCACGTCCAACTCTGGATTCACATTCAAGTTGGGGGCCACAGCCGATGAAGAAAGAGTCTTCCTTGTCAGTGAAGAACTCGAGTTCCGTACTGGAGAGACAGATGGGGAGCCCAACTTTGTGTGGCGTGATCTGCAAGGCGACGTCGATGAGTTCTACGAATATGTTGCCCCTGGCACCAATGGGCCGACGCGTGCGTTCTTTGAAACCTGCATGTACCGAGCTATGTATGAGCGCAAGTACAAAACAAATGCAGACGGCACAGATGATGCTGCCTTTGAAGAATTTACTTGGCAGTATGTGACGATAATTCGCGGCGATTTCGAGTTTCGTTCATTCGATGTATTACAGGTCTCCTGCCACCAAGAGCAAACCTTCTCCAAGGCGGAAAGTTTCAGCAAAGCAAGATCCTGTATCCCTGTCTACTGCAATGGATTCCCTTTCCGTTGCCAAACCACCATCATCAAAGAGACTTGCCAAAGGGACAGCTGCGGCCGTCTCTGAGGAGGCTTCATCCATGTCTTCTCTCCCGGTTCTTGTCGCCCATGAAGCCGAGCTATACCTTTGGGATATGGAGAATGAAGAATTCCTTAATCAAGGCATCGTCACAGCCAAGATCGTGCAACAAAAGGGGAGTGGGTTCGAATACTGGTTGACTGCGTCAAGCGACAACGGACAGCTACTCGCGCACAAAATCACTCAAGATATGAACCAGCGCTGGTCGAATAAGATGCTCACACTCACCTGGAACCATCTGGGTGATAATGGTTCACAACGTAGTTGGCTGTTCAGGTTTGGCGAACAGGTTGCATACGATACTTTTCTCCGCACATTTATGCAATCCTTGTGGGAAGCACTCCATCAAGCTTCATGGACAAATATCAAGGTGTGTAAAATGTTGTATACTCCTCGATTTCGTTCCTCAAATCCCTCCTCAGCCCGACGAGCAAAATTACATTCTTAGCTCAAACAATGAAGATGTAGAAATGTTGGATGTAGAAGATGAAGAAGAGGATGAAGAAGAGGTTCTGTCGGAGTTGGACCCCGATGAAGGTCTGTCACCCTAATCGTTTACTCCATGCAAATCGTGACTAGAGACTCGCAGAGCCAAGTGATGATTCAGAGCCTGAGGATGAGGAGGACGACGCAAACTTGCCTCCCGCACTGGCCAATGGTGACCGCAATTCTCAGCTCACCGTCGGATACAAGGGCGATCGGTCGTATGTCGTTCGGGGAAACAACATTGGTGTTTTCAATCACTCCGCGGACAATGAAGTCAAGTATTATGCGACCATCAGTAAGATTGCCACAACCAAAGGGAAGGAATTCAAACCAAAGCAGGTATGTATTGACGAATGGTGACCATTTCTATGGATATGCAATTTATCGTATTCAAGGTTATGTTGCACGACCAAGATACCAAGATGATCTTGATGAATCCCACCGATCCAAAGTCGCTCTACAGCATGGACATTGAACGTGGAAAGGTCGTGGAGGAATGGAAAGTCCACGATGACATTAACGTGGACCACATTGCCCCCGGTTCCAAGTTCGCCCAGACTACCCGGGAACAGACTTTAGTCGGAGCCTCCCATAACGCCCTCTTCCGCATCGACCCGCGTATCTCGGGCACCAAGATGGTCGAGAGCCAGTTCAAACAATACGTCAGCAAGAATAAGTTTTCGGGTGTCGTTACGACTGCGTCTGGAAAACTTGCGGTTGCCAGTGAGAAGGGCGACATCCGGCTGTTTGATTCGATCGGGAAGAATGCGAAGACGGCGCTCCCTCCGCTGGGAGACCCCATTCTTGGTATTGATGTTACATCTGATGGTCGTTGGATTGTGGCGACGACAAAGACTTATCTCTTGCTCATTGACACTCTTATTGGCGAGGGGCGCTATCAAGGGAGTTTGGGCTTTGACCGTAGCTTCCCTGCCGCGGCGAAACCTATACCACGTCGGCTGCAGCTCCGCGGTGAACATGTCGCGTATATGAACCATGATATTACGTTTACGCCTGCTAGGTAAGGGATCTAGCTCTGACTATTCATGATTATGATGCTGAACATTTTTTCTTCAGATTCAACCAGGGAGAAGACCAGGAAGAAAATGCTATTGTCACGTCGACTGGGCAGTTTGTCATTGCATGGGACTTCGCGAAGGTCAAGAAGGGTCATCTTGATAAATACGATATCAAGAAGTACGAGGACCATGTTGTTCAAGACAACTTCAAGTTTGGTGATGATAAAGAGATTGTGCGTATTTCGCCGTGCGGGGGTGGCCAATACTCATCATATCATTCGTGACAGATTGTTGCTTTGCAAAACAATGTTCTGGCTATCAACAAGAAGAATCTGAAGAAACCCACCCGGCACTCCCTTGGTGCACCAGCTGGGAATCTCCGAAGCAGGTCCAATATTGTCAACAGCCCATATTAGACCTCTCCTCCGCCTCATTTCTTGTATTCTTCTCGTTGTCTCCATAAGCTGTATTCCGAGTTTCTGGTCTATCCATTGTCACATCCTGAATCCAAAATCATGTGAATTATACCCATGTAGTATTGTATAAGACAATTTACTGTCCTGAATGAATTATTGAACAGTGCTTGTAAGATAGCTAATTGATATCCTTGACCTACCACAAAATTTACAATTTCCACTGATGGGTCTTATTTGATCCAGATCTCAAGAACATCAACTTGCTTGAAGAGCTGCGGGAATTCCAGAATATAAATTCTTTTTTTATATGTGATTATTTTATTTGATATAGAAATTGACATGAAAATTAGGTTTATCTTTTTTTTAGAAACAGTGTTTTTATGTGCTTTTCTATATAGAATGTTATACAATAGCCAACTGTTTTTCATATATAGTTGTCATCTCTATAACATTTTTCATATTAAACAAAATTGTGTCATCTCTTGATACAGATTTGTTATGGGAAACCGTTGCCGCCCGATTTTTTTTTTAATATGAAAAATGTAATAGAGATGACAATCATATATATATATGAAAAACAGTTGGCTATTATATAATATTCTATATGTAATAGAAAATCTCATAAAAACACTGTTTCTACAAATTTATGGCGGTCATAGTGCACATTTAATATTATACATAATTATTTCAGAATTCCAGAATATTATTCTAGATTGCTCACTAAAAATATTATCTGGGCGCGAAAAATATTTATTGGGCACATTTATTTATTGGGCGCGTTTGTTTATTCTGGGTGTGTTTATTTATTCTATCCGCTTATGTTCGCTCAGACAAACACTCCTTGACTTTCTGTCACTACTCCAGTATGTCTGCACCATACCCCAAAACAACTGCGACATTACTGTGTCGATGCTGGGCAGTGTGCAGCTCAATAGGAGAGTCTCCAGATCGTCACTGCTGCAGCAACATCACCCCAACCTGACTTCAGTTGGTGAGTCATGCATTTTGTTTTTCTTTGTTTTTGGGAAGTTGACTGAATTGCCAAACTAGATC
>Ga0210383_10002225_pt1 | contig 17579 bp, 21 predicted proteins | sample IncBWC14OmetaG_FD_160072 | JGI IMG/M metagenome (GOLD analysis project Ga0210383, IMG submission 160072) | Forest soil microbial communities from Barre Woods Harvard Forest LTER site, Petersham, Massachusetts, United States - Inc-BW-C-14-O ...
ACTGGAAGACGAGTTCGCGAAATTTGCCGGAACCGAGGCAGCGCTATTTTTCGGCAGTGGCTACGCGGCAAATATGGGATTGGTGTCGTCGCTGGTCGGCACGGATGACGTTGTGTATTCGGACGTCTTGAATCACGCAAGTCTCATTGATGGAATGCGCTTGTCGGGAGCCCGGAAAATCATCTATCCTCACCTCGACCTCAGCGCATTGGAAGATGAACTACGCCGGGAAACCGGCGCGCCATGGCGGAGAATCATCATAACGGAAAGCGTATTTAGCATGAATGGGGATGTCGCTCCATTGAAGGAGATGGCAGCTCTGGCGGAGAAGTATGGCGCGGCGATGATTGTGGACGAGGCGCACGCAACGGGAGTGCAGGGGAAGAGCGGGCGTGGCGTGTCAGCCGAAGCGGGGATCTTGCCGCAGGTTTTGGCGACGATTCACACGTGCGGAAAGGCCCTGGGTTCGGCGGGAGCATTTGTATGCGGACCGGCGGTGATTAAAGATCACCTGATCAACCACGCGCGCACATTTATTTTCAGCACGGCGCTGCCGCCGTACTTCGCGGAACAAATTGCAGCGGCATTAAAGCTGGCGGTAGGCATGGACGCGGAGCGGCAAACACTTCTGAAACGGGCCAGCGGATTGAATGCTGCCCTTCGCAAGGCGGGGTTCAAGACGGCTGGAAGCGCCAGCCAGATTGTGCCGGTGGTATTGGGAAGCAACGAAGATACCCTGCAGGCAGCGGAGCTGTTGCAGCAAGCGAGCTTTGCCGTAAGAGCGATTCGGCCGCCGACAGTGCCGACAGGGAAGTCGCGGTTGCGGCTTTCCCTTACGACTCGAATTGCGGAAGAAGAGTTGAAGCGACTGGTGCAGTGCCTGGTGGATTGGCGCGAAGGGAAAACGACGGGAATGACAGCGAGATACGCATGAGAAGCCATTTCTTTATAACCGGGACGGATACGGGCGTCGGGAAGACCACATTGGCGGCACTGCTCTGCGCAGCGCTGGATGCGGTGTATTGGAAGCCGATCCAGACAGGGACGCTGGAAGGCTCTGACCGGGTAACGGTGATGCGCCTGGCGGGAATCGGGACGGATCGCACGCTGGAAGAGGTCTACAAATTTGTGCCGCCGGTTTCACCGGATTTGGCGGCGCGGTGGGCGGGCGTGGACATCGATTTGAACCGTATTAATCCGCCGACGAGCTTGTTGAACGATTGGTTGATCGTGGAGGGCGCCGGCGGAGTTCTGGTGCCAATCAACGGGAAGCAGTTTATGTTGGACATGATGGTGAAGTTCAAGCTGCCGGTGATTTTGGCGGCGCGCAGTGGCGTAGGCACGATCAATCACACGTTGTTGACGCTGGCGGCATTGCACGCGGCGGAGTTGCCCGTGCATGGCGTGGTGCTGATCGGCGATCAAAACCGCGAAAACCGCGAGACCATCGAGAAATTCGGCCATGTCCGGGTCATCGGCGAAATTCCCAAGCTTCCGAATTTGCACCGCACCGCTTTGATGCAGGTCTTCCTGAACCACTTCGACCGATCCGCTTTTGCACAATGAAGTCTTCGCTGCAGATTTGGCATCCGTTTACAAATGGCGCGCTCGATCCCGCACCCTTGCTCGTTCGTCAGGCCGAGGGTGTATATCTCCATTTGGCGGACGGACGGAAAATTATTGACGCGATTTCGTCATGGTGGGTAAATCTGCATGGCCACGCAAATCCCCGCATCACCTCGGCGATTGCTGAGCAGGGAAAAAAACTTGAGCACGTGATCCTGGCCGGCTTTACGCATGAGGCGGCGGAGGAATTGGCGATGCGGCTCAGTAACTGGCTGCCGGGCGAATTAACGCATATGTTTTTCTCGGACGATGGCTCGACGGCCGTGGAAGTGGCGCTGAAGCTGGCGGTTCAGCATTTTGGGAATTTGTCGCGCCCGGAAAAAACGGAAATTGTGGCGCTAGCGCACGGGTATCACGGAGACACAGCGGGGGCGATGTCCGTGAGCGACGAATCGCCGTTCACGCAACCGTTCCAATCGATGCGCTATCCGGTACATCGCGTCCATTCGGCGTATTGCTATCGATGCCCGGTGGGCCTGCAGCGGGCGAGTTGCCATATTGAGTGCGTGGAGCAACTGCAAAGGTTGCTGGAAGCCAGGAGCGAGCGGATCGCAGCGGTAATTGTAGAACCATTGCTTCAAGGCGCTGGCGGCATGATCGTGCATCCGGTGGAGTTTCTGCAGAAGGTGCGTGCGGTTTGCACTAAACATGATGTGTTGCTGATCGCGGACGAAGTGCTGACAGGGTTCGGGCGCACGGGGAAAATGTTTGCCTGCGATTCGGCAAATGTTGTCCCGGATTTGATGTGTGTGTCGAAGGGAATCACCGGCGGATTCTTGGCGATGGGCGTGACGCTGTGCACGGACCGGGTAGAATCGGCGTTTCACAGCGAAAACCGGATGCACACTTTTTATCACGGGCACTCGTACACGGGGAATGCGCTGGCTTGCGCGGCGGCGAATGAAAACCTGCGGATTTTTGAGGATGAACCGGTGTTTGACCGCATCGCCGCCATCGCGAAGATTCACGGAGAGCGCTTGGGCGATTTGCGCGGGATGCACCAAGTGGGGGATGTGCGGCAGATTGGCGCGATCGGCGCGATGGAATTTGTGACGGACGATGCGGGATATCTTTCGGCGTTGCGGCCAAAATTGTACAGGTTTTTTCTCGAGCGGGGCGTGTTGCTGCGGCCGTTGGGAAACGTCGTGTACGTAATGCCGCCCTATGTAATCGAACCGGACGAACTTCACCACGTGTACGATGTGATCGTGGAGGCGATCGAGACGCTTCTGTAGTATCGCGGACGCCGGCCTGCGCCTGAATTGGATTTGACGGAGGATTTCTCATTGACAGGAAAGTTGAGCGGTTGGCGGCAGAAGGTCGTGATGTTTGCCGGGGCTCTTGGCGCGCCCGGATTGTTCCTGATTTCATTCCTTGACTCTTCGATATTGACATTTCCTGTGATCAACGACCTGCTGTTGATTGAGCTCTGCATACAGAAACCATTGCGTATGCCTCTGTATGCCGCTATGGCGATGATCGGTTCCGTGCTGGGATGCGTGCTGTTGTACTTCATCGCGAAAAAGGGCGGGGAAGCATTTTTTCATAGGAAGGCGGGCGAGCGCGGGCACACAATCCGCCATTGGGTGCAGAAGAATGGATTCGGAGGAATGCTGGCTGCGGCGTTGCTGCCTCCGCCGACGCCGTTTAAGATTTTTGTGTTTGCCGCCGGCGTATTTGAGGTGCCGCTGAGCAGTTTTACTTCGGCAATCGCGCTGGCACGGGCGATTCGTTACTTCGGAATTGGGTATCTGGCGACTCGCTATGGGGAACAGGCGATGCCCTTTATCGCGCAGCATAAGATTCAAGTGGCGTTCGGTGTTGTAGTGTTTGTGGGCGTGAGTTACGGATTGTCGCGATTGATTTTGAGGGACAAGGCGAGAGCCGGAAGCGCGGCATAGGTCTGGCCGTTAGCGGATGTGGATTTCGCTGGACCAGACCAGGGTCTGGCTGGAAACGTGAAAATTGGAATCGACTTGGATCAGGGCGGCAACGCGGTGGCGGGTTTCGTCTTCGGCGAGATCGCGCAGGGAGCGAATGACCACCTCATAGCCGGTCTGCGTTTTGGCGACGACCGCGCGGGGAAACGGAACAGCGCGGATGAATTCTTGCGCCGCATGAGTGTTTTGGGCGGCGGTCAGTTCGGGAGACGGCTCTGGTTTATAGAGGCATTCAGCGCTTTCCGGATCAAATGTTCTTCCGGGACCGGCTGGAACTTCCGCCTGGCATAGAAGCGAAGTCGTCTCCACCACGCCGTGCCAGGTGAACAGCGAAAGTGCGTCCGGAAAAGCGTCGGCTACGCGAGCCGATTCGCCGTGATAGGAGTGGGGTTCGAGCGCGGCGATGCTGCCAGAGTGAAGAAGGCCGCGCGCACCGACGTAGGCAACGACGACGAGCAGCGCGACGATTGCGCCATTGCGTCCGCGAGGCGATTTGCTTTTAGCGCCAATTTCAGAAGTGACTAGTCGAAGAATCTCCGGCACCAAAATTCCAGCGATGAAGATTGCGAGAATCCACGGATCGATGGGCGGAAGCCAATCCATGGCATAGCGAGTTGGGCGAAAAGGCCACAGAAGCGCGACACCTTCGGACTGGAAAAGATCCAGAACAAGGTGAACGGCCGCGGCAAAAGCGAGAGGCGCCAGAAGCGAAGTGATTGCTTCGGGTTGTTTCCTGCTGAGATAACGGACGAAAACAGCGGTCAGGAGAACGATGACGAGCGTGCCGATCAGGGAGTGGGTGTAAGTGCGACGCGCTGCGAAATAAGCTGCAGGGCCGAAGAATGCGCTGATCAGATCGACATCCGCAATCGTTCCGGCGAAAACAATGCCGGCCAAAACGGGCCAGCGACGACGAGGAAAAAATCCGCGCGCAAGGACGTAGGATGCAAGGGCGTGTGTGGCGATGTCCACGAATAGAAACTATCTCACAAATGGTGTGGCTTATGGTTTAACGGCGCGGCTGCCGTTGGACGCCGCGGAATCGCGAGGAACCAGCAGTTTCAGCGCGCGCGGAACGATTGAGAACTCCACGGGAAGACGCGTCAGCGGCTCGCCATCGACTTGCGCGTAGACCGGGTTGGCATCGAGTGGTTCACAGATGAGGGATTCGGCCTTCCAGAAGTGCACGTCTTCTTCTTTTCGGAGATTGCCCATCCACAAAGTAGGGATGTAACTGAGATAGCGAAGCCCACTCTGTGTGGTGAGCGCCATCACTTCGAAACAATCTTCGAATAAATCGGCCTGGTCGGTAATTTTGAAAGGTCCGCCATAATTTTTTGTGCGGCCCACGATGACCAGCGTGGCTTCGAGTTGCCGATCCCCTGCGCGTACGCGGAAGCGCGGAAACGTGTAGCGCAAGACTTCGCGGGCGCCTTGCCACCAGTAGGCGAGGATGCCAACGCGGGCCTTCAGGCCGAGGTCGACAGAATAAACAATCATGCCGTCGGGGCCGGCGCCGGAAACGGAGAGGAAAAAACGTTTGCGTTCGGGTTGCTCGAGTGGCGTGGCAAGTCCCAGCGCAATTTCGCGAACGTCGCCATGAACGAGACGCCGGGCGGCACGGGGAATATCCCAGGGAAGATCGAGTTCTTTGGCAAGAATGTTGGCGGTGCCGCCGGGGAGAAGTGCGAGAGGAACGCGGTCTCCATTCGAGGATTGCGCCAGGCCGTTCACGACTTCGTTAAGGGTACCATCGCCGCCGCAAGCAATCACGAGTTGACGGTGGTCGCGAACGGCTTGCTGAGCAATTTCGGTGGCATGGCCGGGCCTGGTCGTCTCGGCGAGATCGGCGTGAATTCCGCTGGACGCGAGGATCTGGCGCGCCTGATCAATAAGTTTGCGCCGGCCATTGCCGCCGTTACCAGCGTTAGGGTTATGAATCAGCAGGGCGTTTTGGATGAGCGCGTCCATAAATTTTGAGCTGTGGCCAAAGGTTCATTGTAACTGAAAAAGATCGCGGCACGTGAAACGCAAATAAAGGTAAATTGCGCGGTGTGGCAGGCTAAGCGATTGTCCACTGCCAACGATCAGAAACGAATCGGTGTGTTATGTTAACGACTGCTCATGAAGCGCGGAGTTAGTGGGAAAAGACCGGAGCGTGCTTCAGGCGGGGTCATGTCTAACGGCTTGCGTGCGACAACTTCCACGTCGCATCGATTTCTTTGGCTGCCACTTCGGGCAGTTCTATCCCTCTGTTTTGTTCTCGTAGCGGCCGCCGCGGGTTCTGGGAGTCATGCTGCCGCAAAGGGAACCGCTTTTGTGTTCGGCCAGGAAACTGAGCAGAGCCAACGAAAGGCGGAGCCGCAACCATACCTGGAACAGCCCCTGAAACAACTCGTAAAGCAAATCCCTGAGTTGAAGGGGATTCGTGCCGCTGAGGATCAGCAAGACTTACCGATGATCCTGAAAAAGACCGGCGACGAGGTGGACGAGTTTTTCAACAATGCGATCGATCTTGTGGCGAACGAGGAGATTCAGCAGCAGAGGCTTGGCAGCTTCGGCGTTGCCGTCGCAGGTGAGACTGTGCGAGACAATTATTTGATCCTGCGCCAAGGCAATGGTACGCGAGCCGACTTCGACGAATTTCGCACGGACGAAAACGGAAACCGGCTGGAACAGCTGGGAATACACCGGGGGTTTCTGGTTACGTCCGGATTCGCATTGATCTGCGCTCATTTGTCGACGGCGTTCCAGCAGGATTCGACGTTCCGGGTTCTCGGCGAGGAAAAGGTTGGCGCGCGAGAAACATACGTGGTGGCATTCGCGCAGCGTTCCAGTAACGCGAATCTGGTGGTAACCATGGCGGGGCCGAGCGGGGACGTTGTGCACATGCTGACGCAGGGAATTGCCTGGGTGGATAAGGAAAATTTCCATGTAGTTCGGATGCGCACCGATTTGCTGGCGCCACATCCGGAAATCGGGCTGCAAGCGCAGACTACCAAAGTGAATTTTGATGAAGTGCAGTTTGTGGATATTGCCACGCCCTTATGGCTTCCACGCGATGTAAGCGTGGACGTTAAACTGGGTAAATATGTGGACCGGCCCTTCCCGCTGGAGTTCCGGAACGTGCACCACTATACGGATTACCGGCGCTACCGCGTGTCTACGAGGGTCGTGGCTCCCAATTAGCCCACTAAGCAATGAGCCGGGACTGCGGAGTGATAACCCGCTTAGCCCCGGGGGTCGCCTATAATACCTAGCGGTTTGGACGCTGGCGAAGACGAGGCGCGCATGGCGAAGGCACAAATGGCGAAGGCCAACGGAAAAGTGAAGAAAGAAGCGGAGAAGCTGCGCGGGGATATTCGGCGTCACGAGTATTTGTATCACGTGATGGATGACCCGGAAATTTCGGATGCCGCGTTCGACAAGCTGATCAACCGGCTGAAGGAGCTGGAGTCCGCGCACCCGGAATTGAAAACGCCAGACTCGCCGACCGTGCGCGTAGGAGGCCCGCCACGCGAAGGATTTACCACCGTGCGACATGCGCGGCCTATGCTGAGCCTGGACAATGCATTTTCTTTCGACGCCCTGAAAGATTGGGACCGGCGCGTGCGAGAAGGCACCGGGCGGCTGGTGAATGAATATATCGCCGAGCACAAATTTGACGGGCTGAGTATCTCGTTGCAGTACGAAGACGGTTTGCTGATGCGCGGGGTGACGCGCGGCGACGGAAGCACAGGGGAAGACGTTACGCCGAACGTGAAAACGATCCGATCGATTCCCCTGCGCGTGGACGCGGCGGTACTGAAGAAGGCGAAACTGGCAAAGAGTTTTGAAGTTCGTGGCGAAATCATGATGACGCGGAAGTCGTTCGAGGCGCTGAACCGGCAGCAGGAGGAAATTGGCGGGAAGATTTTCGTGAATCCACGGAATGCGGCTGCAGGAGCGGTGCGGGTGCTGGACCCGGCAATTACGGCGCAGCGGAAGCTGGATTTCTTCGCGTATTACCTGTACGTGGACGGGAAAGTTCCGTTCGCCAAACATTCGGATTCGCTGTTAGCGCTGAAGCAGACGCAATTTCGCGCGTCCAACGATTGGAAACTGTGCGACGGGATTGATGCCGTGATCGCGTATTGCGAAAGCTGGGACACGAAACGCGAAAAACTGCCCTACGCAATTGATGGCGTGGTGATTAAGCTGAATTCCATAGCGCTGCAGAACGAACTGGGATTCACGGCGAAGGCGCCGCGATGGGCGATTGCCTACAAGTATCCCGCGCGGCAGGAACAGACGGTGGTGAACGACATTATCGTGCAGGTGGGACGGACCGGAACGCTGACGCCGGTGGCGGTGCTGGAACCGGTGCAGGTGGGCGGCGTGACGGTGAGCCGTTCGACGCTGCACAACATGGACGAGATCGATCGGCTCGGGCTGCAAATCGGCGACACGGTGCTGGTGGAGCGCGCGGGCGAAGTGATTCCGCATGTGTTGAAAGTCGTGAAGGAAGACAAAGATCGCCGGCCGTTTCAGATGCCAAAGAAATGCCCGGAGTGCGGGAGCGCGATTCATAAAGTACAAGGGGAAGTGGCGTATCGGTGCGTGAATTCGGCTTGCCCGGCGAAGTTAAAGGAGTCCGTGGAGCACTTTGCGGGGCGGCACGCCATGAATATCGATGGGCTGGGCGAGAAGATTGTGGACCAGTTGGTGGAAAAGAAAATGGTGAAAGACGTTGCGGATTTATATGCGCTGAAGATGGAGGATGTAGCGGAATTGGAGCGCATGGGGGAAAAGTCCGCGCAGAACCTGGTAGACGAGATTAAAGCGAGCAAGAAGATTCCGCTTTCGCGGCTCATTTATGCGCTGGGCATCCAGTTTGTGGGCGAGCGCACGGGGCAGTTGCTGGCGGAACATTTTTTATCGCTGGACGATCTGGCGGCGGCGAACACGGAGGAGCTGGAGAACGTTTCAGAAGTGGGACCGAAGGTGGCGGCGAGCATCACGGACTTCTTCGCTGAAGCAGCGAATCGAAATGTCATCAAGAAATTGAGCAAAGCGGACGTGCGGCCGACAGCGGAGAAACGTGAAGTGAAGAGCCAGAAGCTGGCGGGTAAATCGTTTGTGTTTACCGGCGGGCTGGCGAACCGTTCGCGAGAGGAAGCCGGCGAATTGGTGCTACAGCATGGCGGAAAAGTGGGCGGCTCGGTGAGCAAGAAAACGGATTACGTCGTGGTGGGGACGGACCCGGGATCGAAGTACGACAAAGCGAAGGAATTGGGCGTGGCGATTTTAACGGAAGGCGAGTTTGAAAAGCTCATTGGGGTGAAATAGTTTACGAACTACGGTCTAACTGCGCGGCTGAACTATTGTGGTAGCCCCGACTCTGCATTATGGACAATGGCCACGCACACGACCATTACAACTACAAGAATGAGAATACCAATGCCCAAGAGTTTCTGGAAACTCCAACCGAATAGCTTTTGGCGCTTCGCATAACCAATTGAGGTATCGCCAATTAGAAGAAGCACATAGTGATCGCCTTTGCTGAGTTGTAGAACAGCATCTTCCCAATCGCGAGCCGAGGAAGGGCTTTCCTTTTTGAGCCTGACGAGGGCTTGCCGCATCAGCTTAGCAACTTTGTTCTCGTATTCTGCGGAGTCGTATTCAGCCTCGAAGGCCGCATTCAGCTCTAGTAGATCTTCGGGCATTTCACCACTTTCTGTGAAATACATCATGCGTCTCTCCAAGTCGGAGAACGGAACCCGTTCTAGGGCGGCTTGTTCAAGCGCTTGATGGACGAGGAAATCTCTAGCCTCAAGATCGGTCATTTGATCAAATCCTACAACAAGAGCTGTTGAGCACGAAGTGACTCGACACGAAACCTGACGGAACCTTTGGCTCGCGCGGTATAATAAAAGTGGCGGGTGCGCTGGATGATCGCTGGCTTGGTTGCGCAAGCGGCCGGGCGGGAGGAAAGTCCGGACACCCCTTTGCGAGAGCAAAGGAAACTTTTGGGCCGCAAGGCTTGAGAGTGAAGGGCAACGCGCCTGGTAACGCCAGGGGAGCGGTAGCGCAGACTTGAGTTTGTGCCCCTTTCGCGGCTCGTTTCTGAACGTGCTGGCGGAAGAAGATCACGGGCTGAAGCCTGTGCTACTGTTCACGGAAAGTGCCACAGAGAATATACCGCCCGCGGAGCGTATCCCGGTGACAGACCGAAGGAAAACCTTCGGGAGGTCTTCGAATGGAGCGCCAAGCAGGTAAGGGTGAAAAGGTGGGGTAAGAGCCCACCGCTCCGGCAGTAATGACGGAGGCAAGGAAAACCCCGCGTGGTGCAAGACCAAATAGGAGGGGAGAGCTGGCCCGGCTCGCTGAGAGCGTTTGAAAAAACGCCTCCCTTTCGTGCGGCGCAAGCCGCATGGAGGGATGAACCCTCGGGTAGGTCGCTGGATCCCGGTCGCGAGGCCGGGGCTAGAGGAATGATCGTCACGGAGCAGGCTCGAGAGAGCCGCACCGTACAAAATCCGGCTTACAGGCTCGCCCGCCATTTTTCAATAACTTACGGACAGTCCCGTCGCGGACTAACCACAAGACTAACCACCCATGCACCTTGCCATAAATGCAGGTGGGTCACACAACCCCTTCTCTTCCGGCAAACCCATCATCAACGCATCCAGGTCGCGGCGTAAGATCACGCGTCGATTCCCAGCCCACCGATATGGCAGCACCCCAGATCGCAGCCGCTCTTCTATCCATGAAGGTGTGGTCGCCGTGTAATCGCTCGCGTGAGCGACGTTGAAGTAGCGCCTCGGGCCATCGATCACAGTCGATTCTTTCCCACCATTGTGCCTGCTCGTTATCCACAACCTCAAAAATCTCGCCGTTCATCACTGCTGAACGCCGTGCTAGCCTCGGATTTTGGAGGCCCGATGCCAGCTAACGAACTAACCGTCTCTTACGCCAACCACGAAATTCGTGTCGTGAAGACGCCGACAGATGGCGCACGCCTTCATATCGACGGCAAGTTGCTCGACGTTACGAACGATCTTTTCGAGAGCGAAGACGAGCCTACGCTCGTGGGAATGTTCGTGACAACACTCAAGTCGAGGCGTTCGTCAAACCGTCGCAGATATCGGTGCGCGTGAACGGGGAGTGGGTTACTGGCGAGCAGGTTTACGCTGCCGCATCAGACTAGCTGCGTACTATTGCCTGCGCCATATGCGGGTATTAGGGTTGCGGCATGGATTGGAAACCGAAAAGGCAGACGAGAATCTGCAGCCACTCACGCCAATCACGACAACATATCGGGTCATTCGTAGTTTTCGTAGAGGGCATGATGGAGATGGAACTCCCCAAGCTTGACCCAGCGAATGCCCCGAAGATAACCCACGAACCACCTGACGTATATGTTCCGTTGGCGCTAACAATGCCACAGACAAGCGGACTATTGTCGTCGTCACACATAAAGACGAACGCAAAGAACGCGCCGAGTATGTTCTGCGTGAAACGCTTTGGCATCTCGGTGACACTGACGAAGACATCGCGGCCAAGGACACAATTCGAATATTGCTGAAAGACTTCCAAACTGAGAACCCGTGTACGTCCCCTCGCACGCCGAAGATAGTTTGAACCACTGACGAGAGGTGATTTATGACAGACGATAACCTGACGCCGTCAGTTAACCCTGACGACCTGAAACGAGTTTGGTTGATGGTAGATGACTTCGAGAGAAACTTTGTTCGGCCTCCGAAAGAGCACGATGAACCCGGGAATAATACCTTCATCGGCCCTGACATCAAACAAGCATGCGCACCCGGAGAAGATGTGGATGCCGTTCAGTATCGAGTGGTGTACCTCAAGTTGATGCAGGAAATGAGCAAGCACGAAAGAACGTTGGGGTTGGCGTTTATGAATCTGCCGAAGGCTTTGCAGGGCAAACCGAGTAACGCCGTCTTCAAGGCCTTCGCAGTGGTGCGGATGGTTAAGTACCAAGAAGTCGAACGCAAGGAATTTCCGGTCGATTTAGAACAGTTAACTCGGTTAATTGGGGAATCCCAAGCCAGACCAATCTAATCCTTCCTGACTTGCTTCTCATGGACCAACGCGGTCTCGTCGTGCCCATAATCCACTTGCAGGTGTAGCCCGTTCGTCTGTTCGACCACGGCCTGAATCTTAGTTTCCACCAACAGCGTTGCTGCAAACAGGATTGCGTATTTTCGTTCTTCGGTCATGGGAATCCCCGCTTTAGAATTTTTGCGGGTAGAGGCAGGAGCAACGATTATAGCCCGACATCTTCTCCACCGTTGGAAGTGTACAATTGTGGACAGACACGAATTCCGCAGAAGAATACAGTTCGGCTCAATCTACTGTAATTTCTTCACCCCTCGGCCTGCGACAGTTTGACCCTGACCAGTTAACAATGTCGCAGGCCCCGTTCGTTTGGGCACGGCGACTCACTCTATCTATTCAACGCAACCTATCACTTCTTCGGATTTGCTCTCGGAAACTTGGCGCAGACCCAAACTCTTTGTCACGTTGAGCTTCGTAATGCCGCTTCCATCTCTTCGAGGGTTTTTACGCCGAAGCGTTGAGCGGGTCAAGTGTTGGTGCGCCCAATGAGGGCCTTAGTGCTTCGAATAGGGAATACTCCCTATTGCGGACCCACCCCAACGGCACATACTTGAGCGACGAGGACGAAGACCTTAATGTCAAACTGGGGGCTCAAATGCAGAGAGTGCGGGCACTCGTTCACCTATGCTGACATCGAAGATACGCTAGAAAATTACTACCTTCCTGTTAAACCGAAATTCCCGGCAGAAGGGCTATTGCGAGAATGTCCTGTCTGCTTTTCGAGGCTTACGTATTTGCCGACTGAACTGTTCTATCGGGCATGAACGCGGTCAGGAAATTCCCATTTGACTTCTGGATTGAGCAGGCTGCTCTGATTGGATGTCAACTTCCAGTGTGAGTGGAAGCGTAACGAGAACGGAAGTGCCGTTTCCAGTAGATTGAACTGCCAACTCGCCACCGAGCAATCTCACTCTTTCTTGCATTCCGCGAAGACCTACGCCGACACTGCCACCGCCGGCAAATTTGGCCTGTATTTCCTGCTTGATTCCCTTACCTTCATCTCTGACTTCCATTTCTACTCTTTCCGGCGTGCGCCATAGCCGCACGAGTGCAATGAAACTCCCAGAGTGACGGTGGACGTTCGTCAAACACTCTTGTGCAATCCGAAACAAGGCCAACTCGTAGTCTTCCGAGAGGCGGTCTAGATCGGGGGCTATGTCCAACGTGACCTTAATCTTGCTGCGCTCAGCAAATCCATCCACATACCACTTGAGAGCGGATTGCAAACCTGCCTCATCCAAAAGCGGTGGGTGTAGGAGATAGGACACTGTTCGAATTTCTGCAGATGCTTGTCCAATCAATCTGAGATTCTCCTCCAAGCAACGTGCCCGGGCGTCGCTCAACTTTTCCTTTTCCTTGGCAATTTGCGCGGCATTCATACTGATCCCGGCGAGTAAATTTCCTACCCCATCATGCAACTCGCGGGCGATACGTCTTCTTTCCGTATCCTGAACCTGTAAGAGATGGGCGGAGAGTTCGACTTCTTTACGAACGCCTTCGGTTCGCTTTCGTTCGGTAATGTCCCGCGCCACCTTGGAGGCTCCGACAACCCGGCCAGAAGAGTCTCTGATGGGTGAGATTGTTAGAGAGACATTTATCAGCGTGCGATCCTTCCGCATGCGAATAGTCTCGAAATGGTCTACACGCTCACCACGCCGGAGTTGCTCAAGAATCATTGATTCTTCGGCTGTGCGGTCGGGAGGAATTATAAGTGTGATGTGCTGGCCGATAGCTTCCTCAGCTGTGTAGCCAAATATCCGTTCGGCGCTTTTATTCCAGCTGCTGATGATGCCGTCGAGGTTTTTGCCGATGATGGCGTCATCCGAGGACTCGACGATGGCCGCAAGCCGCGTAGAGGCATCGAGCGAATTCACCGCCTGATAGGCGGCTGAAGCAAACCGACTCAGACTGAGAAGCTGGCGCTTGTCCTCAGCGTCGAATTTGTGGCTGTGGTCATGGGCTACGGCCCAAATCGTGCCGACTGCTTTGTTTTCCACATAGAAAGGAACCAAGAGAGCTTCTTCCACCGGAGGTGTGACGGGTTCGAAATAGGTATAGACGCGCTCGACGTGCGTGAATAGGAGGGGGCAGTTTCGGTCGAGGACGGTGCCACAAGGCCCGAAGTCGCGCGGCGTACCGCCTCCAATGTGAACTTGCCACTGCCCGGCAATCGCGGGCCAATAGAATCGCTTTCCGCCGTCGTGCGTTGTCAGCAGGCTGACGCCTGCTGAGCCGCAGTTGCAAATGCTCAGGATCGTGTCAGCCAACGTCTGAAGAATAGTTTGCGGTGAATCGCTCAGTGACTGGGTCAAGGCCAGCAGGCCCCGACTTTCCTTTTCAAAGTCCGGTGGGCGTGACGGGCGTCGATCCAATTCCTCCGTCAGGAGGATCGTTTCCAACGGAATTAGTTCGTCATTATGATCGGTCATCGTGGGCGATAGCTCCTCCTCCCTCTGGCCTGCGGAACGGTAGCGTACCAAGTTTTCGTGTCGGCGGCATACCATGAACCATGTATTAGCTACTGATTGCTTTTTTCCTGAGATCCGGGACTCGACCACTCCTCAACGTAATGTTTCTTATCGCCCCGAAGATGAGGCTCACGAAATTAACCCTCCATTCACTCATGTTTTTGGATGTCGCCTGCGCCACTCCCGGCGCGCTTCCTGTAATTGAATAACGAACACTTCACGCGGCGGCCTGCCCAGATTCGCTTGTGGCGTCAACATATCCCGGCATCAATGTTCGTCGCTAACGACGTGATTCTCGGTCAACAAGTCGGACGAGCCACGGATGTCATTGCTAACATAAAGTTCAAATCAGATAATCGCGGAACGAAACAGCATCGTATTGACTAACTACGGTGTATGGTTAAATTCGTCGTTCAGGTATGCATGCCCTTCCCAAACCTTTTATTGGCCAAGCGCTGTGCTGGCGTTTGTACAACCCGTGCCTGACAGGTCGTAATACAAAACGCCGGACTGGTCAGAGCAATAGGCGTTCTGCCCGGTGGTGCCCGGAACCTGAGGTACCGCGAGGGATGTATAGGTCACGGCGGGAACTGAGGTGCCGCCTGCCGCTGTGAAGACGTAACCGCTCTTGGTTCCCATCGCCAGCACGTTGTCAATCAAGCAGGCTTGGGTTGAGCTAGCGCCCGTGGGAGCAGCACACGCGGACGGACTGCCACCGAGAACACTCAAGCCTGAGGCAAATCCAACCGATGGATAGTCAGTGGAAAACGCCGCCATCGCGGTGTTAATCATTCGAAGAGAGGCGACAGCCGAGGATTGATTCGCTGCCATTTTGGAGCGCATCAAACTCGGGATTGCGATGCTAGAAATAATTAAAATAATCGCCACGACGATCAGCAGTTCGATAAGAGAAAAACCCGTCGATTTTCTACACATTTTCATTCCCCTTTGGCTCGCCTAATATCCACACGACGGGTTTGTCAACATCCTTCAGTTCGAGAAAATGGATGGCCACTCTCCGCGCTGAATGTCTTCTGGCTGCCTGACCCGCACGCATTGCACGTAACGACTCCCATCGGCCAAACGTGTAAGCGGCCTTCATTCTACGCACCCCGCACGGTATGACGCATTTCTAAACAGAAACTTTGGGGTATATGCGCCACGGAAGAACAAGGGGGCCGCTGCCACCGCTTCTCCCCCGCCCAGAGGAAAAGGCGCACGCAGCCCCATTGAACTGCACCTTACAGCCTAGAGTTGAGCGCCAAAGACGGGAATACGGAAGTACGTGTAGCATCGAACTCGCAATCTAGCAGAAGTTATTTCGCCCCTCGTCTATAAAGGGGCCGCAGCTACCTTGCTCCCGCCCAGAGCAAAGCCACATACAGCCCCTCGGTCTAATTCAAGGTTGTAGTACGCCGACGTATCTGGCACGTCAAGTCAAAATCACGTACCGGGACCCACGCGGCCACAACCCCCGTTAATACCAAGACTTCCGATAACAGTTCCACTAGTTGAAAGGGCTAACCCAAGTGGGTGCTTGTCGGAATCTCATTGGGGGCGCAGCATCTACAGCTATACGAGCAAGCGGCTGGAGACCAGAGCGACGATTTGATGGATTGCGATTTTATTGCGGGCAGGCGGGTAACTAGCGGTCTTCGTCAAAATGCCGCTGAATGACGCGGTGAGCGTATTCCTGATCCTCTTTGGTCCAATAGAACGGAGTTGCGCGAGTTGCGGGGAAGTCTTTAACCCAAGCATTTCCAGTTAGAGGATTAATCCGCATTCGCAGGTAATATTCCAGTGCTCTGCGAACCAGTTCGCCCACGCTTACTTTTTGCTGCCTCGCCTCTTCACGAACGCGCTCAAATAGTTCTAAGGTCAAACCAAAATTAACGAACTTGGGCCACGCTAATTTCCTCGCCATACTCGCCCCCGCGCGGCGATTATAATCCAAATACGAGACGGAAACTACAACGTCGTCGGGCCACTCAACGCTTGACTACCGGGCGCAAAAAGTATGCGCAGCCAAGGACCGCAATAACTGTGGCCGCCCACGGGTGTTCTGTAGAGATTCCCAAGGCAAGTATTAGGCACGTGATCGCAAGGCGTGGCAGGACCTCGTGGATGCTTATGAGATCGACCTCTATAAGGACCGCAAGCCTCAGCCGGGAGATCACGTTCTTTGGAACCCCGATACCAAGCAGCCGTTCAGCAGCCGCGTTCGTTTGAGCGTGCGTATGAAGTCTTTGTGCGAACGCGCTGGGGTGAGGGGTTCAGCCCACTGCTTCCGCGATACGTTTGTGGCTGACATGCTGGCACGTGGTGTCTCGATTTACGACGTTGCTCAAATGGTGGCGGATACTGTCGAAACTATTGAGAAGCATTACGCACAGTTTGTACCCGCAGCGCGTGATGCAGCCCAGCAGAAGATGGACTCCGGCGTGGGCATCGAGGAGCAGGCGAAGATCCCCAGTCAGCGTGGAAGGAAAGTTGTCGGCATCCGTGGATAGGGTTGTTCAGCGAATCTGAGTACTAGTTGGGAATAACTGCGACCTTGCTGCCCTAGACCTGTTTTGCCATCGTCCCCACAGCCGCAGAGTTCGTGCACCCAAGCATCGCTTTGTTTGCATGGTACTCAATCAGAATTCCCGCCAACCGTGGCTTGTCGTTCCTCAAAACGAATGCGCCGCCTCCACTGATTTCATTTAACTTACCGACGTTCGGAATGGACTTCCCACCCCGTTTCGCCTGACTAGCATTGAATCTCAACGTGAAGTTCGAGTCTGATGCGCTCGATACCGCTCCGAGGTACGAGAAAGGAGTGGGCCTTGATAGCCGAAGACTAGGCACATTTCCCCTTCACGAACATCCAATGCGAAATGTCGGGGCAGAAAGCAAGGACGGGCGTTGTGCCTGCGGAATTTCTACAAGTGCAATATCGTGCGGGTCGAGCGCGGAAAGTGCTGGTTGCCCACTCAATTGAAATTGTTCCGGCAAAAACGTATAGAGCGCCCTGTACTTCTCGAATTCGGGTGGCTCGGCGATTACGTGATGCGCAGCCAGAAGAAATTGCTTTTGCCCAAAGGAGACTAAAACGGAGCTTCCTATAGGGTCGGGACTTCCTTTCGCACTTGCCTCAAGAATGGGTTTGACGAAGGATAGGCGTAGCTTGCCCACCCGAATTAGCTCAGTGCTTTCCACACCCCATCATAATATAACGACGAAGAACGAACCTCACCGGGCGACTGGACTGAGTCATTGCTCAGACTAACCACGGACTAACCAAAACCTCGCCGTCCACAACACTTTTTCTGTATATAGATGTAGAACAGCCGCTGAAAACCAACAACTTACGTATTCTCAATACTAGTTTTCAGAATCCGGCTTACAGGCTCATCCGCCACTTTTTCAATGATTTGCA
>Ga0210383_10002231_pt1 | contig 17551 bp, 9 predicted proteins | sample IncBWC14OmetaG_FD_160072 | JGI IMG/M metagenome (GOLD analysis project Ga0210383, IMG submission 160072) | Forest soil microbial communities from Barre Woods Harvard Forest LTER site, Petersham, Massachusetts, United States - Inc-BW-C-14-O ...
CCATGCTCAACGCGCTCCTGCGAGCGGGCAATTCGTTTCTGGCGAAGCCTTACACGGTCGCTGCGCTTGCCGCTGCAGTTCAGAAAGCGCTGGCTAAGCGATCGCTGGATGCCCAGGCTTTCGCGGCGCGCTGACGCGTCATACGAATAACTCTCATCGGATTCACGTCAATCTTCGCGGAAGAGACTCTGCCACGATTGGTCTAGCTTGCTCCAATGGTCATGATCGAGCGAGTTCGCCGGAGAATCGGCCAGGTAGAGCACACCGTGACCGTCGGAACAGACCATCCCGGTGCCCGACCAGTTCAGTAAGACCGACCCGGGACGCCCGATCTCGACCGGCAATTCCAGCCGCCGCAAGCATGTGCGGCAGCGCCGTTGCTGATCGCGCACCGACCACGACAACCCGGCAATCGCCAGAGGCAGGAACAACCAGATGGAATATTCGTCCACTGTGGGATACGTAGAACTCGTGATCCACGTGGCAATCCAATGAACCGCGCTCCACGCCAGGAGGCCCGCAACGGCCAGCAGTAATACAGACTTCATGGCGAAGAAGGCGAGCCAGATGGTGCGGTGACGGAACCCTTCCGGAAGATCGACGAAGCCGTTAGCAGCGCGGCGCAGGACGACCACCAGCACAGCGCAACCGACGGCCAGCAGCACGAACCAGACGGTGTACCAGAGGTTGCGCCTCCTTTGCGAAGCGACGGTGATTACCTGCAACTTCGACGACGGATGAATGTAGCCGCCACTCTCCGTACGGTCCGCCAAATCGCTCTGTAAACGGGTCGGGGTTGCGTCACCATGCAGGCGGGCCACTGCTCCGACACGGCGTTGAAAGTTGGTAAACAGCATCGCCGGATCGATCAAACCCCAGACGGCGATGCCGGACGAAATCAGTCGGAAGTTTGCGGGTAGCACGCCGATTACAGTGCGCGGCGTTCCATTCAGGCTAATCTGTTCGCCAACGATGTGCGGGTCGCCGTGATACTCACGTTGCCAGACGGGGTAACTCAGCAGCACGCAGTCGGAGCAGCTCTGTGCGTCGTTGGACGTAAAGGTACGGCCGAGCGCGGCGTTGACGTCGAGGGTTGCAAAGAATTCGGGGCCGACGCGCGCCGTTGCTACAGCCAAGTCTCGCCTCTGCAGCAGTAGATTGCCCGGCCCCCAGGAAAATGCCGTCAATCCGTTTTGCAGTTTCGAACGGCTCCAGATCGACGTCAGGTCGAGCAATGTGTCGGAGCGGGTGCGGCTGAAGTTGCCGTTGATACCGCTGCCGTCCAGAGAAATTACGACGGTCTCGTTAGGATGGGGAACCGGCGCGGAGAACGAAGTGCGGGCCGCTGGGACGATACCGCTGGCGAGCACTAGGATGGCAATCAGAAAAGTCAGGCCCGTCAGAAGTGTGAGCGGCGAGCCCAGGAACCGGCGCGATTTGGACGGAAATTGCTGACGATCGAAGCGCTGCCAGAATGCATCGGGAAAAGTCGCCCAGCAGTGGCGCGCAATCTGTAAACGGTTGTACGGAGTGAGTTGTCCCGACTCGGCGAGAAAGTGGCACCAATGCCAGAATTTGCTGTTTTGTTCGGAACGCCACTGAACGCGGTTCGCGCGCGGTACTAGCCAACCGGCCAGCCAGACGATTGCCCGGCATCGCCAGATCGTCGCGCGCAAGCGATCAGGAAACCACATCACGCCGCTCCTCACCTAACGCCCACGGACGGTGCTGTGACCTATCTTAAGACAGGTCCCTGTTCGCTTAGACGCTGGGACTGTCAGCAGAGTTCCTGAAGATCACGGGCCATCGATTGGCACGAAGGCGCTAGCGGTAATGGTTTTTGATTATTGTTTGCGGTCGGCGGAGTCGCTGTAATTCCATAACACAGGCAATGGGGCAAGCAGTTCAGCGTGATGAGACCGATAGGGTGGCGTCGAAGTCGGAGCCACGCGTGATGGGAACGGTGCTCCGATGCAAGCAACCGTTATAACGCAAGAGCTTGTACGGGATAGGAATTCTCTTCCGAGAAGACAGTTCGTTAGTTCCGGTGAGGGCAGAGGCGCTTTCTGACGACAATCCAGTTTCGGTTTGATTGGCGCGAAAACGACCGGTGCAATTCAGTTGCAGAGGTAGGTGGCGTCAGCCCAGGAGCGATAGAAAACCCTATAATCGAGAATACACTCGCCATCGCTTCTGAGGAGAAAGCCTGAATGTTCGCAATTCTGCGCCGGTGGATTCCGGGGATTGCTACCGCCTGTCTGCTGCTTGGCGCCGCCTGGGGCGATGCTGCCCAAGTCCGCTCCGAAGCCGCCAAGCTGAACAATCTCGGCGTCGCCATGATGAACCAGCAATTGATGGATAAAGCGGTGGCCAATTTCGATGCAGCTTATAAGCTCGATCCCTCGCTGGCGACCGCGGAGCTGAACAAGGGTATTGCATTGCTTAATCAGCAGAAGTTGTCTGAGGCGGAAGAGGCACTGAAGCAGGCAGCGGCGAAAGACCCCGGCAATCCGCGTGCCTGGTACAACCTCGGTCTGGTGTATCGCGGCGAGGGCAAAACGGATGAAGCGATTGCCGACTTCCAGAAAGCGCTGAAAATCGATCCCAACGATCCTGACGCCTATTACTTTTTGGGCACGTTCTATAGTCAGCAGCAGAATTACGCACAGGCGATCGAGGAGTTTCAGCAGGCGCTGAAGATTAATCCTCTGCACGCTTCCGCCGAGTTTGGGCTGGGTCGCGCATTGCAGCGCTCGGGCAAGACCGACGAAGCGCGCGAGCACCTGAAACGCTTCGAGTACCTGACACACAATAAGATTTCTGCCCCCATTACGCTTACCTACGGCGAACAGGGACGGTATTCTGTCGCGCAGGACGTGATTACGAATGAGCCTGCCGTGGGGCCGATGATTCCCGTGACGTTTGTGCCACAGGAGTTGGGAGCGGAGAAGACCGGCGGAGCCGGGATTTGCATGATCGACGTGGATGGCGACGGGAAGTTCGACATCGTGTCGCTGGCAGAAGGTGAGTCCGCCGTCAAAGTGTTTCGCAACCTTGGCGAAGGAAAGTTCAAGGAAGAGGCGGCCGGACGATTTGGGCTGGCGCTCAAGGGCAAGGGCGTGTCATGTGCCGTCGGCGACTATGACAACGACGGTAAGAACGACTTAGCCGTGGCGCTGAGCGACCGCGTGGTGCTCTTTCACAACGACGGCGGCGGCAAGTTCACCGACGTGACCGCGAAGGCCGGGATCACCGCGTTGAACGAACCCGAGGGAATGACGTGGGTGGATTACGACCACGACGGCGACCTTGATCTGTTCATTACTGGCAAACGGTTAAGCGGCGTCAACGGTTCGACCGACAACGTCCTGTGGCGCAATAACGGAAACGGTACGTTCACGGACTGGACGCGCGAAGCGGGATTTGCTGAGGAAGGCGCGACCACCAGCGTCATATTGTCTGACATCAACAATGATCGCGCGGTGGACTTGGTGGTTACAGGAGGAGGCAAAGCTCCGACGGTGCTTCTGAATCAGCGTGAAGGGCCGTTTAAGGCGATGCCACTCTACGACGCGCTTGATCTGCCTCCCACTACCGGCGCCTATGTTTTTGACTTCAACAAAGACGGCTGGATGGATGTTGCTTTGACCCATGCAGGTACGCCTGGCGTGAGTTTGTGGCGGAACGTCGATGGCACGCATTTCGAGCGCGTGCCGCTGCCGATCAACGACGCAACGCAAGGCTGGGGCATTACCGCCATCGACTTCGATAATGACGGATGGATTGACCTGGCGGCGGTGGTTGAAACGCCTAAGGGAACCGAACTGCGTGTATTTCGCAATAAAGGCGCGCAGGGATTCGAAGATGTCAGCGCATCGCTCGGGCTCGATAGGCTGAAGCTGCATGATCCGCGTTCGCTCATCGCCGCCGACCTCGACAACGATCTCGCGGCGGATCTGGTTGTCACGCAGTTAGGCGGCGACCCGGTCGTCTTGTACAACCAGGGTGGCAATAAGAACCATGCGTTACGCATCGACTTCAAAGGTCTTGCCGACAACAAGACTGGCTTGGGTACGAAGGTCGAAGTCTTCTCCAACGGGCTGTGGCAGAAATTTGAAGTAGCGGGCGGCTCAGGCTACCTCAGCCAGGGGCCACCTCAAATTCTTGCTGGGTTGGGCAAGAACACCAACGCCGACATTGTGCGCATGCTGTGGCCCACCGGCGTGCTGCAGGACGAAATCGATGTTGCGGTGAACAAGCCGGTGTCGTTTATGGAACTCGACCGGCGCGGCAGTTCGTGTCCGACGCTCTTCGCGTGGAACGGCGAGAAGTATGAGTTCATAACCGATGTCATCGGTGCCGGCGTGATTGGCCACTGGGTTTCGCCGACCTCGAAGAACACGCCTGATCCTGACGAGTGGGTGAAGATCGACGGTTCGAAGTTGCGTGCCAAAGACGGTTACCTGAGCGTGCGCTTCGGCGAGCCGATGGAAGAAGTCAACTACATCGATCAACTGCGCATGGTTGCGGTGGACCATCCGGCGGCGATCGATGTCTATCCCGACGAGCGATTCCTGGACGATCAGCCATTCGCGAGCGGCAAGACCGTGGCGACGTCGCAGCCACGTCCTCTAGCGGGTGCTTGGGACAACGATGGTCGCGATGTGCTCCAGTTGCTCAGCGCGCGTGATCATCAATACGTCCGCGACTTTACCAGCCTTCCTTACGCGGGTTTTGCCAACACGCACTCGCTGACGCTCGATCTGGGCGGATGGACTGCGCAGAACCCATTGCGGCTATTTCTCAGCGGCTTCATTGAGTACTTCAGCGCGACGTCGATGTACGCCGCGTGGCAAGCTGGGCTGAAACCGATTTCGCCGTACGTCGAAGTGCAGATGCCTGACGGCTCATGGAAGCGCGTCGTTGATGAGATGGGCTTTCCCGCAGGTCTCCCGCGCACCATCACCGTCGATTTGACCGGCAAGCTGCCGACCGGCGCGCAGAAGATTCGCATCACCTCGAACCTGCAGATCTATTGGGATCAGGTGATGGTCGACAACGGTCCTGCCCGCGAAAAAGAGGTGCGGACCACAGAATTGCCGCTGGCTTCCGCGACACTTGGCTTCCGCGGCTATCCGCGTCAGGTGGACGGCGAAACGCCCGGTGACCTCACCTATTACTACGACCAGGTCAGCACCACCGGACCGTTCTCACGCTTCCGCGGAAGCTACACGCAGTATGGCGATGTCACGCCGCTGCTTACATCGATGGACAACAAGTTTGTGGTCTTTGGCACGGGAGAAGACATCGACGCCGAGTTCGGGACCGCGACACTGCCTCCGCTGGCGCCAGGCTGGACGCGCGACTACTTCTTTTATGCCAGCGGCTTTGTGAAAGACATGGACTTCTACGAAGCGATTCCGTTCACCGTGGCTGACCTGCCGTTTCATGGAATGAGCACGTACCCGTATCCGGCGGCACAACATTATCCCGACGATGCCCAGTCCGACGGTTACCGCTTCGACTGGAATGACCGCTTCGAATCGGGAGCCAACACAGCGTCGGGGTATCGCTTCGTGTACGCAGCGCGCACGATCGATCCGTTGCCGTTGACGCCGCATAAGACCTCGCACGACGACGAGCGCACAGGAGGCTCGGCCGGACAACGATGAAGAAGTTGGCTGTACTTTCGATTGCTGCACTGGCGTTATCGGCCATCTACCTATATGCATGGCCCGCGGCGAATCTTTTTTACGCCGCAGTCGTGTTGTTTCACGTCGGCCTGGGCGTGGTGTTCTGCATTGGGGGGCTGCGCTTACTGCCCACGGTCATGCGCCAGCCGCTGATCGTGAAGATCGGAACCTTCGTGCTGATCGTCGGCGCCGTGCTAGGGCTGACGCTGCTCTACACCGGCGCCTCGCGGCCATACACGAAGCTTCTGCTGTCCCACGGAGCGATTTGTGCTCTCGCAGTGGCGCTGCTGGCGGGTTGGTGGTTCAGCCAACGCAGGCAAGCGAAGCACAGCGCATGGATTCCAGCACTGGCCATGATCGCAGTCGCTGTCTTGGTTGCCTTCGGCGCAAAATTCTCCCGCGATTCCTGGAGCAAGCGCTTCGTTATCGAGAATCCGCCGATGGCGCCGTTATCGATGGCCAATGAAGGCGACGGCGCGCACGGAAAATTCTTTCCCAGCTCCTCTCAGGTTTACGGTGACCGCAATATCCCCTCGAAGTTCTTCATGGAATCCGATGCCTGCGAGCGCTGCCACCAGGACATCTTCAAAGAATGGAACAGCTCGGCTCACCATTTCTCGTCGTTCAACAATCAGTGGTATCGCAAGAGCATCGAGTACATGCAGGACGTGGATGGCGTAAAGCCGTCGAAATGGTGCGCCGGCTGCCACGATCCGGCGTTGCTCTACAGCGGCATGATGGACACGCCCATCAAGCAGATTGTGAACACTCCGCAGGCGCAGGCGGGCATGGGCTGCATGATGTGCCACTCTATCGTGAAAGTGAAGAGCACCATGGGCCAGGGCGACTTCATGCTGGAGTACCCAGAGCTGCACGAGCTGGCGGCGACGAAAAATCCGGTTCTACGGTGGCTACATGACTTCAGCATCAAGCTCAACCCTGAGCCCCACCGCCGTGTTTTCTTGAAGCCCTTCATGCGCAACCAGACGCCCGAGTTCTGCTCGTCGTGCCACAAGGTGCATCTCGATATTCCAGTGAATAACTATCGCTGGTTGCGTGGCTTCAACGAGTATGACAACTGGCAGGCCAGCGGCGTCTCCGGATTTGGCGCACGATCCTTTTACTATCCGCCGAAACCGCAAGGATGTCAGGACTGCCACATGCCCGATACCAAGTCGAATGACATGGGAAACATTGCGGGCAAGATCCATTCGCACTCGTTCCCAGCCGCCAACACCGCGTTGCCGATGGCCAATGAAGATCCGCACCAGATGGAGATCGAACAGAACTTCCTGAAGAGTGGCGCACTTACCATCGACATCTTTGCGCTGTCGAACGCGGGCCCGTTGACCAGTGCGGCCGGCGGTCCGCAAACCGAATTGCAAACGACGTTTGCCGTGGGCGAAGAAGCGGAGATGAAGACGACGGGCGAATCCAGCGGCGTAGTAGCGCCGGTAGCTGCTCCGCTCGATAAGGTCAGCGCCGCGGTTCGCCGCGGCGATAGCGCGCGCGTGGACGTGGTGGTACGCACCCGCAAGGTCGGACACTTCTTTCCCGGCGGTACGGTGGATGCTCCCGAAACCTGGGTTGAGCTCAAGGCTGTGGACGACAAGGGCCAGGTTCTCTTCTGGAGCGGTAAAGCGACCGATGAAGGGCCGGTCGATCCGGGCGCGCATTTCTATCGCTCGCTGCAGATCGACGAACACGGCAATCCCATTAACAAGCGCAATGCGTGGGCGACACGCGCGGTGGTGTATGTGCACCTGATCCCGCCGGGCGCGGCTGACACCATTCACTACCGGTTACACATTCCGCAGAATGCGGGCAGCAAGATCACTTTGACGGCGAAGCTCTGCTACCGCAAGTTCTCTTGGTGGAACACGCACTTTGCCTACGCGGGAGTTTCGGCGCAAGCGCCCGACGGCCCGCAGACTACAAAGAGCTATGACGACCGCAGCTTCACTTTCGATGGCGACTTGACCAAAGTCTCTGGCAAGCTGCACGAGATTCCCGATCTGCCTATCGTTGTTATTGCGGAAGACACGGTCGAGTTGCGAGTCCTCCCCAAAGGCGCGCCGGCCCAAGCCCCCAAGACAGTCGTCGAAAAGGCCGATTGGCAGCGCTGGAACGACTACGGTATTGGCCTGTTCCTGCAAGGCGATTTCAAGGGAGCAACAGCTGCTTGGGAAAAAGTGACGGAGGCCGACCCCAACAATCCCGATGGCTGGGTGAACCTTGGCCGCGTGGCCGTGCAGGAAGGCGATATGGAGCGAGCGCGGACCGTGCTGCAAAAGGCGCTGGCGCTCAGTCCTGATCTGGCGCGGGCGAACTACTTCTATGCGCGCGTGTTGCGCTCCGACGGAGATTACGAAGGGGCAGCAAGTCTCCTGCAAAAAGTGCTGGAGCAGTATCCCAAGGACCGTGTGGCGCGCAACGACCTCGGCCGCGTGCTGTTCCTATCGCGCAAGTATCCGGCGGCGATCGCACAACTGCAACAGGTAATCGCCGTCGATCCCGAGGACCTGCAAGCCAACTACAATCTAATGCTCTGCTACAAGGGAATGGGCGATACCGCGAAGGCCGACGAGTATCAGAAACTGTATATACGCTTCAAAGCCGACGAATCGTCTCAAGTCATCACCGGCCCCTACCGCAGGCTCCATCCCGAGGACAATAACGAACGCCAACTGATTCACGAGCATATTTCCGCTCCGCTTGCGCCCGCGAAGAGCGCAGCGAACATAGCCGAGAAACATGTTGTGAACGCAGGAGGCAAGTAACAGAATCCATGAACGTCATACGAAAATCATCTTTCCTCATCTTGCTGTGCGCCGCGGTCGTTTCCTCGGCGCAGGTCACGTTTCGCGATATCACCAAGCAGGCGGGCATCAGCTTTGTGCACAACAACGGCGCGGCCGGCAAGAAGTGGCTGCCGGAAACCATGGGGCCAGGGTGTGCCTTTATCGACTACGACAACGACGGCTATCCCGACATCCTGCTGGTCAACGGCAAGGATTGGACTTCGCCCGGAAAATCTTCAACGTTGAAGCTTTACCACAACAATCGTAATGGCACGTTTACCGACGTTACCGCCAAGGCAGGGCTGGCGATCTCATTGTTCGGCATGGGCGTGGCTGTCGGCGACTACGACAACGACGGCTATGACGACATCTTTATTTCTGCGTTGGGGCAGAGCCATCTGTTTCACAACAACGGCAACGGCACGTTTACCGATGTCACCAAGACAGCGGGCATGATGGGGCCGAACGAATTCAGCACCAGCGCGGCTTGGTTCGATTACGATCGCGACGGCAAGCTCGACCTGATCGTCGTGAACTACGTGCAGTGGAGCCCACAGGGCGATATTTACTGCACCATGGACGGAACGCACAAGTCATACTGCACTCCTGAGTCCTACAAGGGCGTTTCCGTCCGGCTGTGGCACAACCTGGGCAATGGCAAGTTTGAAGATGCCACCGCAAAAGCCGGACTATTCGATAACTCGTCAAAGTCGCTGGGCGTTGCTGTCCTCGATGTGAATGGTGACGGCTGGCCTGATCTGGTGATCGCTAACGACACTCAGCCCAACAAGCTTTACATCAACAACACCAAGGGCGGCTTCACCGAGTCAGCGGTCTCCGCAGGTATCGCGTTCAGCGAGGACGGCGTGGCGCGCGCGGGCATGGGCGTCGATGCTGCCGACTACGATCACACGGGGCGCCCCAGCATCGTCATCGGAAATTTCGCTAATCAGATGTTGGCGCTCTATCACAACGAAGGCAACGGCCTGTTTGTGGATGAGGCGCCCCGCTCGGAAGTTGGCCGCCGCAGCTTGCTGACGCTGGGGTTTGCGACACTGTTTTTCGACTACGACAACGATGGCTGGCTCGATATTTTCGTGGCCAACGGCCACATCGAAAACGAGATCGAGCGCATTCAAAAGCGCGTGAAATATGCCGAGTCGCCGCATCTGTTTCACAACCAGGGAAAAGGGAACTTCGTCGAAGCGACGCAGTCGGTTGGGCCTGACCTCGGTATTCCCCGGGTGGGACGGGGCGCAGCCTACGCCGACATCGACAACGATGGCGACCTTGATTTGCTCTTGACCACGAACGGTGGTCCGACCGTGCTGTTCCGTAATGACGGTGGGAACGCGAATCATAGCGTGCGCATCAAGCTGGTTGGCACACGCTCGAACCGCGACGGCATCGGGACCATGGCAATCGTAAAAGCCAACGGCGACCGTCAGACCCAGATGCTGCGCAGTGGCTCGGGCTATCTGTCATCGAGCGAATTGGTGCTGACCTTTGGCCTCGGCAAGGCCGCACAGGCTGACGAAATCGAATTGCACTGGCCCAGCGGGCAAGTGGACAAGTTGTCGAAGGTGGCAGCCGGGCAAACCATCACGGTGAAAGAAGGAGCCGGCATCGTGCAGCAGCGACCGTATGGTTCCGCACCTTCTGCTACTCCGGCGGCCCAACGCAAGACTGGCCGATAACACCCGCAATCCGGCGTTGTGTTTGGTTTTGGGTAGTGCTGGCCTTGCCAGCGTTCCAGGATGTACATCCCGACTGGCTGTTTCTTTTCAGCGGCGGAGCCGCGGTGCGCTTTTAGGCGTGGCCGTAAGGCCGCGCTAAGCCGTTCCCAAAATTCCCAGCCGCGGAGCGGCGTTCGCGACTGTTTCGTATCAGGGCCCGGCTTCAGCCGGGCCGGTACGCCTTATTCTTGTCATCCCTCGCCGACTTTAGTCGGCGGGGAATCTGTTTCCCCCAGTTTTTCCGCAGCCTCTTCAGTCATGCCGCAAAACGATTGCACGTACTTCGGGCTGTACCCCTTTAGTCTGTCGCTTGTGTAAAGGCGATGTTACGCCAACTACTTGGGACAGGGCGTTATCTCTGGTTCTTTGCGGTCGCGGTATGCCCCGTCGTCGCCCAAGGATGTCCAGTTTGCTTCGTAACAGGCTGCCCGCCTGTATTGACCACCACGAAATTGGTACACGTATAAGTCTTTTTCTGTCGCAGAGCCGTGCATGGTCAGCACGAGGTCGGAAAAGCCATTTGTACGGGTTGGCTGCACCGTAAAACCTTGAGCAGCGCCTTTTTCCAATATGAGCTTGTACCCAGCCCCACTCTTTTGAAACAGCCAGAACGCACAGTTTCCCGTGGGGCTGCACCAATGTTCACCGAATGGCTGTGTGGCTATCTCTGGCGCACCATTCCCATTTAACTGAACAACCTTTATGCGCGTCTGCGCCGCTGCTTCCCTCGCATTGGGGACATCTTTGAATCGGGCCACCAGAGCTTTGAGGAGCGCAGCCCGTTCTTCTGCGGAGATGTCTTTAGATGTGGCAATGGTCTGGTCTCCAAAATACTGAACGTCTTGCCAGTTCCAACTAAAGTTTGTGGTGTGCTTCGCGACTGGCCTTTGCGCGGCAGAAGGATTACAGGCAATAGCAAGGGCAACTAAGACCGGCAGAACGTTTCTCACGAAGGCACTTTACTCCGAATCACTGCCACATTGTTCCGCGATGCTTCTTGCAAACAGGCCTTATCGTAAATGAACAAAAAATCATCTGAGGCCGCGACGGCAGGTGCCAGATGCTTCCGCCAGTGTTTGAAGGGGAGCACACCCATCAGGGCACCACTTCATAGCTTCCCGAAAGACTCGCCATTGCAACTGTTTCATATCAGGGCATGACTTCACAGGCTGCTGAAGAACTCGGTTCCGCGACTGTTTCGTATCAGGGCCCGGCTTCAGCCGGGCCGCAACACGTCGAAAACAGATCCGGGCTTTAGCCCCTGCGCGTTATGTCTCCCTCGACGATTGTCAATTGTTTGCGTTCGCCTTTTCTGGCGAATGGCGAATGGCGGCCTCATCACTTTCCCCTGTGACCTACGCCCTTCTTTCCGCCTGATCGAACTTGGTAAAACCTCGATTGTGAGGGAAGGGATTCGTGTCCCTGCCCATCCGCGCCCAGGCTGCGGGGTGATCCTCTTTGAAAATGGAACTGGCATTCCAGCTGTAAGTTATTGATATTAAGCATGTTACATAGTTGTTGCCATATAACAAATACTATCAATACTAGTATGCACATACTTCACATACTTTACATACTACAAAAACGAATAAAAAGCGAAATTGTGGTGTCTAAGTCTCACGGGCTGAATTGGATAGCTGTAACTACATTAAGAATCAATTGCTTGCGATGAATTTAGTGCCAACGGCAATAATATACTTCGCTGAAGTTTACTGATATGGTGGTAGTGCCGTGACAGGGTAATGATTACGTAAGTAGTATTGCCACTCCTGAAATTTGGGCGATACTGGTTGCGCCTATCACATGCGCACATTCGGAGAATGTGATTCTGGCGCGGGGGTCGTCTCTCGGGGGAGGGCACGGCCCTTTAGCTATTGCGCTGCTTCTCCAAGTAATTCGGGCAGCCCGACGAGTGAAGCGTTGGGCTTCATAGCTTTAGCCATCTGCGTTATCACGCTCGTTGCCACACCGAACAATCCAAACGCTTCTTCCAGATCAACGGCTTCACTAGGGTGAGTTTGCGGATTTCTGTATTCGCTTCTGATGTGGTCGAGAAAAGTTGTTATCTTTCCATCGGCATCTTTGTCATTTAATGCAGCAATATATGCTCCCCAATTTCTCTGTATCCCGTCGTCTTCAAACGAAACTCCGCCATTCAGATATTTATAGTAACTACCCATCACGGTTTCCACTGCTCTCCACATGTGAAATGCAGAGGCTGTAGAAACTTCATAGGCAAGACATTTCCCGGCCTGTTGGATGTCTTCAACGGCCTTAGAATCTATCAAATCGCGAAGGCTCTCTGGGATGTGGAGCTCTGCATGCGAAATCAGATCGTCCGTTGAGTAAATGCCCTTCGTGGAAATGTGATAAATAGCGAGTCCCGGCATTTCGTTGGAAAGTACTGTTTCAAAATCTTTGGTTCTCTGAACAAGCTGCATCAGCTCATAAGTACTGATTGGAGTTTTGGGATCGGCCTGAAATATGTCCTGCACCTTCGCTACGTCTGCGATGGCGCGAGTAATAGCTGCGGCAGAACGCTTCATCGACGGCGAAAAAAAACTGTTGTTCTGGCAATGTGTTACTAGAAGGACGTGGGCTCGGATGAGCGGCACGTAAATACTTTTTAGCTCCATGCCATCCAGGTACTTCATATCCACGAGCGGGTGCACGGAAAGCGCCAGCCGATAGGTGTCGTATGTGTTCAATCTTTTCATTGGCGCATGTCCGTCCTCATCATAGCCCGCAGGGATGGAATCGAGGCTTTGCCAAATACAATAGGCCAAAGGCTCTGATTCCGAAAGTGTATTATTGCCGACTTTTTCGTGGAATAATGTAGACACGTCCGCGTGCCCTCCGTGGTAGACTTTTCACGGAGTCATCGCGCACTTTACCGATGCCAGTCGGAAAGCGGTCGCGCGGTCTGCGTCGGAACACTCAGATCATGCCACAGGAGTGTGCCCGATGCAACGAGATTCTATTCTTGCCTCTTTTCTGTCAGTTCAATTCCCAAGAGCAGGACTTACCCAATTCTTCCTCGTAGCCTTATTAGTCATTTCAATGGTGCGCAGCGCAGGGGCGTTTGGGTTCGGAGGCTCCGGTTTTGCGGGCGGAACAATGCCTACTAACTGCAGAAATTGCAGCGTATTCAATGCTGGCCCAAGCAGCACGATTTCTTTGGGTTTGGCAAATACGCAGTCCTCACATCTAAACTGGCCACCGGCGTATGTAATGACAGCAACGTCAACCGAACAACCTTTGCAGTTAATTCCATCGAGTTGCTGCACTCCGTTCCCCGAACGAAATCCCACGCTGTTGATGTTCAGCCAGACACTAGGGACAATTGGCATCGCTGGTGGAGAGGAGACAGCAGACCCACCAAACTTCGATTTTAATTCACCAAGAATGGCACTGTACGGTGAAGAGACACCTTGGGCGAAGGAGCGTTGTACGATAGTCGATGTGTGGATGAACAGCAGCGTGGAAATTGATCCCACGGCGAAAGATAAAGCGACAGCGGCATACTTGCGCATACGTCCTCCTGCACGACAATCGAATTGCACCAAATGGGTTTACCACTCTAACCCTGTTGTTGTTGAACGGGACGTAAAAATTGTTTCACCGCCGCAACCAATAAACAAAGGCACAGATGCGACAAAGTGAGGATATTATTGGCTCATGAAGTCTAATCCCAAACCGTCAGCGGAGTACACGAATTTCGAGAACGCAATGCGCGTGCTGATTCGCGTGCCGAAGGCCGACGTGGATCGAGAACTGGCGAGAGAAAAACTGGCGAACGCGGGGAAGCCGAAACGCGGGCCTAAGCCGAAGGCTTCCGGCCACGCTTCCGGCGATAAGGGCTAGAAACGCGCCTCCCCCTCCTTCCCGGTCACTTCCTTGTAAGTGAGCCGCTTGCCTACTATCTGCGACAAGGCCAGCATGAAGCGGTCGGAATCATTCAGCGGGTTGTCTTTCGTAGCCCGATTGTTGAAGCGGAATATCTGCTCATCTACGTAACGCTCAAGATGAAATGGTTCAACGGCAACGTAGGTTCCCGACAATGTACGTTTCAAGAGCGACCAGAAGTTTTCAATCCCGTTGGTGTGAACCTGCCCGTCCACGTAGCGTTCGGTATGTTTCACGAACTCGTGCACGAATCTTTGATGCAGCAAATCGTAACCAACATGCTCGTCGGTGTAGACCTTTGAACCGTGCTTCACTTCACGCAGGACTTCGGCTTGTAAGGTTTCGCGCTTTACGTTCGGTACTACCTTGGCTCGTACTTGGCGAAGATCACGGTCTAACAATCCCATGACTACGGTCTTGCCTTTGTTGGTTCCTAGTTGCCCATAGCGCTTGGCACGGTCACGGTGCATGTTCTTGGCTTTCCCGCCAATGAAAGTCTCATCGACTTCGACCGGGCCACCTTCACCACCAAGTTTGTGCTGAGCACCAAAACCACCGGACTTCAGAGCGGCCCGAATCCGATGCGACATGAACCAAGCAGACTTCTGTGTGACTCCCAAAGACCGATGCAGTTCGTAGCTGCTGACTCCGTTCTTGGCGCTGACCATCATCCAGACGGCGGGCAACCACTTCTCAAGCGGAATCGGGGAATCCTCGAACACCGTGCCGACTTTCAGTGAGAACTTTTGTTTTTTGTGGTCGCCCTTGCACCAGTACACGCGGGCCTTTGGCAGATAGGCTACCTTGTCAGAGTCGCAGTGCGGGCACCGCACAACACCGTCCGGCCATCGCAGAAAGCCCATGAATTCACGGCAATTATCGAAGTCTGAGAAGTGCAGGATGGCTTGCTGGAGTGTCTTTGGGATGTCCATGACCAAAGAATAGCGCGGTCATTTACTTCTGTCAAGTATATTATTGCCGTGCCAACCTATTGATTCTAAAAGGTCGATGATTATGTTGTGCAAATGCACCCCAATCGAGCTTAGCCGCCCTTACGGTAAGCTGGTAAGAATCACCCAAGGGAATCGGTTTGCAGACTTCTTTACCACTCACCCAGCAGTCAGCAGTTGAGCTGCTCGCCCTGCTGAGAACGAAAAGGATCTCGGCCATCGAACTCGCGGAAGAGCACATCCGCCAGATCGAGCGCCTGAATCCGCGAATCAACGCTCTCGTGGATTTCGACCCTGAACGTGTCCTTCAGCAGGCGAGCAGGATGCAGGATTCCGATGGCACCCTTGCCGGCCTGCCGGTGACTGTGAAGTCGTCGATCTCGACGGCAGGCCATCGCTGCGAGATCGGCAGCCTGGTCAATCGGGGAAACATTCCTGCGACGGATGCGACGGTGGTCGCGCGCCTGCGCAAGGCCGGCGCGGTGATTCTCGGCACGACCAACTGTCCTGAATACCTCATGGCTTACGTGACCGAGAACGACCTTCACGGCCGCACCAACAATCCGTGGAACCTCGACTACACTCCCGGCGGATCGAGCGGCGGAGAGTCGGCGGCGATTGCTGCTGGAATGTCTGCCGGCGGATTAGGCAGTGACAGCGGCGGATCGGTGCGCGTGCCGGCGCACTTTACCGGCATCTGTTCGCTGAAGCCGACGCCGGGCCGCATTCCCGGAGACGGTCATCTGCCTCCATGCATCGGCCCATTCTCATTTCTCGGCGCAATTGGTCCCATGGCGCGCACGATCGACGACGTCTCGTTGCTATTTCATGCGTTGTCGGGGCAAGACCCCGTCGATCCCGTCAGTGCGCCGATTGCGCTGCGCAGACCCGATCTGGACGATCTGCTGCGGTTGCCGATTGGCTACTTCGAAGACGACGGCCTCGTGCCCGTAACGCCGGAAACGCGCCAAGCGGTGCAGGACGCCGCAGAAGCGCTTCGCCAGCAGGGATTCGATGTTCGTCCTTTTCGTCCTAATGGCCTGGAGCAGGCGCGCAAATTGTGGGAGTTGTTCTTCGTGCGTTGCGGCGCAATGTTCGAAGAGCCGTTGGTGCGCGGACACGAAGAAAAGTTAAGTCCGGTGTTTCGCGACTTCCTTGCGCGCGCGCATGCCGCTCCTTCTCTAACCGCGGAAGAGTTGCTGAATGCGTGGGCCGAGGCCGACATCATCCGCGGCAAATTGCTATCTCAGATGCAGGAGTATCCACTGCTGCTTTGTCCCGTGTGCTCCGTACCGGCATTTCGCCACGACGAGCGAAACTGGAACGTCGATGGCCAACAGGTCGAATATCTCGACGCGATGCGTTACACGCAGTGGTTCAACCTGCTGGCTGCTCCCGCGGCCGTTATGCCCGTCGGACGATCGCCAGAAGGGTTGCCCATCGGGGTACAGATTGTTGGCCGTCCCTTCGAAGACGAAGTCGTGTTGAAAGTGGCATCGGTGATCGATCGCGAGTTCGGCTACATTCCGCCGCCAACAGTGTGAACGTCACCAATCAGCCTGACCAAAAGTGCCGCAGCGCGTCCAATTTATGCCTGTGCTACCGTCTGTCATACACGCGGACCGCATGAGACGACCTGCTGAATTTACCTGCGATAATAGAAAATTGGATTACCGACCTATGGCAATTTTCGTACGCCTGCGCACCGCGCTCGCTCTCTTACTGACGGTGCTGATGGCCAGCAATGTTTTCTCACAAGCTCACGCAGTCGCACCGCCGCCGCCCCCGGGGGCGAAGAACGTGGTCTGCAAGAACCGGCCTATCCCCCAATTGGTGGACATCACAGATAAGACCGGCATCAAGTTCACGCACGTCGCCGATCCCGACAAGAAGTACATTGTGGAGTCGATGGGCGGAGGCGTCATCATCCTCGACTACGACCGCGACGGCTGGCCCGACATTTACTTCACGAACGCGCCGACAGTAGCAATGGCTCTGAAGAACCAACCCGCCCGCGGTGCTCTCTACCATAACAACCACGACGGCACCTTCACCGACGTGACTGACAAAGCGGGAGTCGCGACGCCATGTTTCGCCATGGGCGGAGCAGTCGGCGACTACAACAATGACGGATGGCCCGACATGGTCATCACTTGCCTGGGCCACACCATTCTCTACCGGAACAACGGCGACGGCACCTTCACCGACGTGAGCAAGCAGGCGGGCATCGACGATCCTCGCTGGTCCACTGGCGCCTCCTTCGGCGACTACGACAATGACGGGTTCGTTGACCTGATGGTCACCCGTTACGTCGATTTCCAGCTCACCGACATGCCGGCATTCGGCAGCAGTCCGACCTGCAAGTACCGTGGCATCGATGTGCAATGCGGTCCTCGCGGACTTCGCGGCGCCGGCGACTCGCTCTACCACAACAACGGCAACGGGACTTTTACCGAGGTATCGAA
>Ga0210383_10002235_pt1 | contig 17539 bp, 13 predicted proteins | sample IncBWC14OmetaG_FD_160072 | JGI IMG/M metagenome (GOLD analysis project Ga0210383, IMG submission 160072) | Forest soil microbial communities from Barre Woods Harvard Forest LTER site, Petersham, Massachusetts, United States - Inc-BW-C-14-O ...
TGCTCGACTCGGCATTGGGCGAGCAGGTCCCGCACACCATCGTGGACGCGGTTCTGGCCCGGCTCAGGCAGCTGGATCCGCCGGTTCAGGATGCGCTTGAGCAGCTGGCCGTGGTCCCGTCGGCGCTCGAACGCTGGCTCGTCGATGCGCTCGTGCCGGACAGCGCTCCTGGCCGGGTGGCAGTGCTGGCGGCCGCCGAACAGCGCGGCTTGCTCGCCGTGTCCACGCGCGGAGTCTCTTTCCGCCATGAACTCACGCGGCGAGCCATCGCGGGCTCGCTGCCGTTGGCGCGGCTGGTAGCGCTGAACCAGCGCGTGGTCGTCGCCCTGGTGGCCCGGGATGGGTCGGACGTGGCGCAGATCGTCCACCATGCCGCGCAGGCGGGTGACGCGGAGGCCATCGTCCAGTACGGGCCGGCCGCCGCCCGGGATGCGGCCCGGGCCGGCGCGCACCGCGAGGCGGTCGCGCATTTCGCCCTGGTCCTTGAGCATGCCGACCAGTTCCCCGCGGACGAGAGGGCCGGACTGCTCGAGCAGTACGCGGTCGAGTGCTACACGATCGGCGCTGCGGAGCGGGCGGCCGCGGCGCAGCGGCAAGCGGTCGAACTGAACCGGCAGCAGCCCGACCAGCGCGTCCTCGGCGCCAGCCTGCGGTGGCTAGCGCGGATGCAGTGGTGGGCGGGCGATCGCGAGGAAGCCGAGCGGGCCGTCCGCGAGGCGGTTCAGGTGCTCGAGTGGACGGGAGACAAGCGCCAGCTTGCGTTGGCCCTGAGCTGCCAGTCGCAGCTGTACATGCTGGCCACCCGACCCCGGGAGAGCATCGGCTGCGGCGAGCGCGCTGTCGCGCTGGCCCGCGAGGTCGGCGACGTGGCTATCACCTCGCACGCCCTGACGAACATCGGCACGTCGCAGTGGCTGCTCGAGGACCCGGCCAGCCAGGCCACGATGGAAGAAGGCCTCCGGATCGCCTTGGACGCGGGCGACGTTGAAGACGCCTGCCGCGCCTACGTCAACATCGTGTGGCAGTTGCTCGACCGGTACCGCCTGGACGACGCCGAGCGTTACCTGGCGGCGAGCGTGAGGTTCGCCGAGGAGGCCGAGTTCCTCGCGTTCCTGTCGTACATGCACGTGGAGCGAGCCCGGCTGGAGTTCTCCCGCGGGTTGTGGGACGCGGCCGTCCGGTCAGCCGAGCTCAGCGTGGACACGAGCTTGCCCGTGAGATGCCCGGCTATCACGGTGATCGGCCGGGTCGCCACCCGGCGCGGGCAGCCCGAGGCGGCCAGCCTGCTCTGGACGGCCTGGGATCTCGCGGTGAAGGCCAACGAGCTGCAGCGGATCGGTCCCGTCGCGGTCGCGCGCGCGGAGGCCGCCTGGCTGCATGGTGACCGGGCGAGCGTTCGCGATATCGCCTTGCCGGTTTACCAGGAGGCCGTTCGGCTCGATGACCGCGTCCACCAGGCCGAGCTCGCTTACTGGCTGGCCAAGGCCGGGCAGCACGTCCAGCCGCCCGGCGATCATCCCTACGCGGTGCAGGCGGCGGGCCGGTGGCGCGAGGCCGCCATGCTCTGGGAGTCCGCGGGCTGTCCGTACGAGCAGGCCGCGGCGCTGGCGGAGAGCCGGGATCCGGAATCCATGCTGACCGCGCTCGGGATACTCGACGAACTGGCCGCCAAGCCGCTCGCCACCAAGGTCCGCAGGCGGTTGCGCGCGCTCGGCGTGGCTCGCATTCCGCGCGGGCCGCTGTCCGAGACCAGGGTCAATCCGGCCGGCCTGACCGGCCGTCAGGTCGATGTGCTGCGCCTGCTGGGCCAAGGCTTCACGAACGCCCAGATTGCCAGCCAGCTCGTGGTTTCCGTACGTACGGTTGACAGTCACGTCGCCGCGGTGCTCGGCAAGCTCGGCGCGGCCAGCCGCCAGGAGGCCGCGGTCCGCGCCGCCGAGCTAGGCCTGCTCAACGCCCGGGATCGGTAGCCCGTTACACCGAGTTCAGTACCATCTGCCGATGCCGCGCAGTTGCTCCCCGGCATATCTCTGAAATCGGGCTTCGGACCGGTGACGCGCAGGCCTGCGATCGCCGGTGCAGCCATCACGTTCGGTGACTTCCAGAGGAGCAACTGTGAGTACTGTCGCAGCTCAGTCCGGCCGCAATGGCGTGGACACTGCCAAACTGTTCGCGACCGTGGATGCGGTCAAGGCGCACCCCGAGGCGGCCCGGTTCCGGTTCAGCGTGACCAACCGCTGGATCTCGGGCACGCACAACCGGAATCAGATCAGCACGTTCTTCGGGGTCGGCGCGGAGCAACAGCACGCGACCACTTTCGCCATCGAGGCCGACCACCCCGCGGTGCTGGTGGGCGAGGACACCGCGCCGACCCCGGCGGAGATCCTGCTCGCGGCCTTGGCCTCCTGCCTGAACTCGGGCCTGGGCAATATCGCCGCCGTCCGCAAGGTCACGCTGGAGTCGGTCGAGTCCAGGGTCGAGGGCGACATTGACCTGCGGGGGGTCCTCGGCCTGTCCGACGAGGTCCGCAACGGGTTCAGCCAGATCCGGGTCAGCTTCCGCGTGCGCGGCGACGCGCCGCCCGCCAAGCTCCGCGAGCTCGTGCAGCAGGCTGTGGACCGGTCCGCCGTCTACGACGCGCTGACCCACGGCGTGCCGATCAGCGTCGACGTGGCGACCAGCTGACCACGCCACCCACCCAACCAAGCGACCAATCTGACCAGTAGCCGGCGACGGGGGACGGGAAATGACCATGCGCAGGGTGGAGACCCTCGTCGTCGGCGCCGGTCAGGCGGGGCTGGCGGTCAGCCGCTGCCTGGCCGAACGCGGCGCCGACCACGTCGTCGTGGAACGGGGCCGGGTCGCCGAGCGGTGGCGCACCGCCCGCTGGGACTCGCTGCGGCTGATTACGCCCAACTGGATGAGCCGCCTGCCGGGATGGTCCTATCCGGGACCCGACCCAGACGGCTATATGTCAGCGCCGGAGCTGGTCAGCTATCTGCGGGGCTACGCCGATTCCGGCGCGGCTCCGGTGCGGGAGAGCACCACGGTCGAGCTGGTCGAGACGTGTGCCACCGGTCTGCGTGTGGTCACCGATCAGCAGACCTGGCTGGCCCGCAACGTGGTTGTGGCGACCGGGACCGAGAACCGGGCATTCGTCCCGCCGGTGGCCGGCGGGCTCGCTCCGCGTGTTCATCAGCTGACCGCCGGCCGCTACCGGAGCCCGCGGCACGTGCCCGACGGCGGTGTGCTGGTGGTCGGGGCCTCCGCGTCGGGCGTGCAGATCGCCGACGAGCTGCGCCGCGCCGGGCGAACCGTGATCATCTCGGTCGGTCGGCACTCCCGGCTCCCTCGCCGCTACCGCGGCCACGACATCCAGTGGTGGCTGCACCGGACCGGCATCCTTGACCAGACGATCGACCAGATGCGGGACGCGCGGTCGGCCCGCCGGGCGCCGTCGCTGCAACTGTCCGGACGCCGCCATCGGGTCGACCTGGAAGCGCTCGCCGCAGGCGGGGTGATCCTGGCCGGCCGCCTCGCCGCCGCGGACGGATGGTCGGTGGCCTTCGCCGACGACCTGCCCGCCACTACCGGCGCGGCGCAGGCCAGGATGGAGCGGCTCCTGCGCTCCATCGAGGCCTTCATCGCGCCCGGCGTCGACGACCAAACCGGTCCGCTGCCCGGCGTCGACGACCAAACCGGTCCGCTGCCCGCCTTCACCGCGCCGGCCGGCCCCGCCCACCTGAACCTGAGCCGCGCCGGCATCACGACCGTGATCTGGGCCACCGGCTACCGGCCGGCCTACCCCTGGCTGCGGGTGCCGGTCCTGGACCGGCACGGCGAGATTGACCACCGCCGCGGCGTGACCCGCGTTCCGGGCTTGTACGTCATCGGCCTTCGGTTCCTGCACCGCCGCAACTCCAGCTTCGTCGACGGCGTGGGGCCCGACGCCCGGTTCGCGGCCGCCCACCTGACCCGGCGGACGGCCTCCCGGGCCTGCCTTCCCGGCCCGTGTGACCTGACCGCCTGACCCGTCCACCCACGGAGAACCCGATGTCAACCAGCACGGGCCCGCCCTACGACGTGGTCATCGCCGGGTGGAGGTCCTCTAATCCAGGGCTGACAAGCCGATCACCAAGCTCCGCACCACCGTGGTCCGTGACGACGGCACCGTGGCCCTGTCCGGGACCGCCGTCTGCTACACCGTGACGCTCACAGCGAGGGGACGTTGACCACGATTGCTTCCTGGGTGGACCGGGCGAGGACCACCACCGCCTCGGTGTCCTCTGACGGGTTCTCCTCCCGGTGCGGGACGTGCGGCGGGACCCAGACGTAGTCGCCAGGCGACGTCTCCAGCCGGACCAGCGAGCCGCTCACCGGATCGCGGAACACGAACACCGGATGACCCGACACCACGTAGATGCCGGTCTCGGACTCGCCGTGATGGTGATCCCCGGACGATGCCCCTGGTCGGACGACGGTCCGCCCCATCCACAGCGCCTGCGCGCCGACCAGGTCGCCGGAGATGGCCGCGGTCCTGATCATCCCGCCGGTCTGCGCGGTGCCAGCCGACAGCGAGTCCGCCCGGATCAGCCGGAGCCCCGGGTTCACGACGCCACGGGCTCCAGGTTCAGCGAGACCGAGTTGATGCACCAGCGCTGGTCGGTGGGGACGTCGTAGCCCTCTCCGGCGAATACGTGGCCCAGGTGCGAATCGCACGCGGCGCACCGCACCTCGGTGCGGGTCGTCCCGAGCGAGCGGTCCTCGATCAGCACGACCGCGTCCGATTCGGTCGGCTGGTAGAACGACGGCCAGCCGCAGTGCGACTCGAACTTGGTGTCCGAACGGAACAGTTCCGCGCCGCACGCCCGGCAGCGGTACACGCCCTCGGTCTTGGTATCGGTGTACTCGCCGGTGAACGGCGCCTCGGTGGCCGCCTCGCGCAGTACCGCGTACTCCTCGGGAGTCAGCTGCTCCCGCCACTCAGCGTCCGTACGTTCAACCTTCGCCATGCAACGCAGAGTACAGCTAGGAGCTTAACGAATCGGAATTGTCAGTCCCTGATGGGATACTCGTACACGTGGTACTACGGATGTCAGCAGGGCGCATGGTCGGGCGGGACGGTGAACTCGGCCGCCTGCTCAACCTGCTCGACGACGCCGAGGCGGGCCGCTCGGTGGTCGCTCTGGTCAGCGGCGACGCCGGGGTGGGCAAGACCCGGCTAGTCGGCGAGGTGACCCGGCTGGCCGCCGGACGGGGTTTCACCGTGCTGTCCGGGCAGTGCGCCGAGCTCGGCGATAGCGTGCCCTACCTGCCGCTGGCCGACGCGCTCCGCGGTGCCGCCCAGTCCACCGGGGTCCGCGACGCGCTCAGCTCCCGCCCGGCCCTGGGCCGGCTGCTGCCCGAGGGCGGCGAAGGGCCCATCGCCGACTCGGACCGTTCGGGCCTGGCCCGGCAGCAGATGTTCGGCGGCGTGCTCGGCCTGCTCGCCGAGCTGGCCGCCGCGACGCCCGTGCTGCTCGTGCTCGAAGACCTGCACTGGGCCGACGCCTCCACCCGGGACCTGGTCACGTTCTTGTCGCGGATGCTGCACCGGGAACGGGTCGCCCTGATCGGCAGCTACCGGACCGACGACCTGCACCGGCGGCACCCGCTCCGGCCGGTGGTCGCCGAGCTGCTGCGGCTGCCCAGCGTCATCGCGGTCGACCTCGCTCCGCTGACTCCCTCGGCCCTGGCCGAGCACCTGACCGCCACCGCACCGGTCCGCATCGACGCGACCGAGCTGAACGACATCGTGGCCCGCGCCGAGGGCAACGCCTACTACGCCGAGGAACTGCTCGCCGCCTCGGTCGGCGATCCCGGCCACCGCGATGCCCTGCCGGCCGGGCTGGCGGCCCTGCTGCTCAACCGGGTCGAGCAGCTGACCGACGCCACCCAACAGGTCCTCCGCGCCGCGGCCGTGGCCGGCCGCAAAGCCGACGACGAGCTGGTCCGGGCCGCGTCCGGCCTGGCCGCCGCCGAATACGAGGGCGCGGTGCGGGAGGCGGTCACCCACCAGCTGCTCGTGCCCGACGGCACCGAAGGATACGTGTTCCGCCACGCCCTGCTCCGGGAGGCGGTCTACGCGGACCTGCTGCCGGGGGAGCGGACCAGGCTGCACGCCACCATGTGTTCGCTGCTGGCCGACGAGGAGCGGCTCACGATGCCGGGCACCGCCGCCGAGCTCGCCCAGCACTGCCTGGCCAGCCACGACATTCCCGGCGCGTTCGCCGCGTCGGTCCGGGCCGGAGAGGATGCCGAAAAGCTGGGCGCGCCGGCCGAGGCGCACCGCCACTACGATCAGGCGCTCGCCCTGTGGGAGCGGGTCACCGAGCCGGAGAAGACGGCGGGCATGGCCCGCGGCAAGCTCGGCCTGCTGTCCGCCACCAACGCGGCGAACAGCGGCGACGTGGATCGCGCCGTGCACCTGCTCCGGCGGCTGCGGCAGGTCCTAGCCACCCAGGCCGAGCAGGGCGTCGCCGTAGACGTCAAGCTGGCCAGCAGGATCGGCGAGCGGCTGGCCTTCAACCTGATGCTCATCGACGATGCCAAGGCCGCCGCCGAAGCCGTCGAGGTCGCGCGGGCCACGGTCGAGGCCACGCCCGCGGACCCGCCGTCGTCGCAGTACGCGCGGGCCCTGACCACCTACGCGTACGCCTTGCTCGTCGAGGAGGACTTCAACGTGGCCCGGGACTGGGCCGAGCGCGGGATCGCCGCCGCCCGTGCCGCCGACGCGCCCTGGGTCGAGGCCGACGCGCTGGTGACCCTGGGTTTCATGAGCAACCGGGAGGGCCGCAACGACGAAGCGATCAAGGTACTGACCGCGGCGCACCGGCAGGCCCGGGAGGCCATGATGCTCGGCGTGGAGCTGCGCTCCGCCTATCACCTGGCCCGGGCCCACCTGGAGCGCGGCGACCTGACCACCGGCGGGGCCGTGGCTCACGAGGGTACCAAGCGGGCCATCCAGACCGGCCTCGACATGTCGCCGTACGGCGTGGACCTGCAGCACCTGCACTTCCAGTGCCATTTCGCGGACGGCAAATGGGATCACGCGCAGGAGATCGCCGACGGATTCCCGGTCCGCGTCACCAGCCCGCCCGAGGCCTCCCTGTCCTCGATGGCGCTGTTCGTCGACGTCGCGCGCGGCAACCGGGCGGTGGAGGAGCGGCGCGCCTGGATCGAGCCGTTCTGGTCGGTCCGCGGCTTCGACTATTCGTTCATCGCGCACGGCCTGTTCGCCGAGCATGCCCTCTGGCAGGGCGACACCGACGAGGCGCTGGCCGAGGCCCAGGCCGCGATCGACATCGACGACGTCCCGCCGTGGGGTTATTCGCCGTCGGTCCTCCGGCCGGCCGCGGTCGCGCTGAGCGCGCGCGCCGACCGGGCCGTGCAGGCCCGGGCCAGCGGTGACCACGAGACGGCCCGCGCCGAAGCGAGCGCGGCCGCGGAACTGATCGATATCGCCCGCCGGGGAGCGGCGTTCCCCAAGCGGCCCAAGTTCATCATGGGCCCCGAGGGCCGCGGCTGGCTGGCCCGCGCCGAAGCCGAGTACCAGCGCGCGACAGGCGACAACGCCCCGCAGGCCTGGGAGGCGGTCCTGGACGCGTTCGGCCCCGGGTACTGCTACGAGATCGCCCGCACCCGGTGGCGGCTGGCCGAGGCGCTCGCCGAGGCGGGCCGGCGGGACGAGGCCAACGAGCAGTGGCGTCAGGCGGCCCAGATCGCTGACCGGCTCGCGGCCCGGCCGCTGCGCCGGGCCCTAGACGACCTGGCCCGCCGGGCTCGGATCGGCACCGCGCCCGACCTGCCGGACGGCGCGGTGCTCGTCGCGCTGACCAGCCGGGAACGCGAGGTGCTCCGGCTCATCGCCGCGGGCCGCAGCAACCGGGAGATCGCCTCGGTACTGTTCATCGCGCCGAAGACCGCCAGCGTGCACGTGTCGAACATCCTCGGCAAGCTCGGCGCCGCCAGCCGCACCGAGGCCGCCGCCATCGCCCACCGCGAAGGCCTGACCGCCGCCGAACCCTCGAGGAACTGACCGCTCGCACAAACCGAGCGCTCAGCGCGGCGCGAGCTGACCCAGGATCTCCTCGGCCCGCGCCGCCGCGGCCTGCCGCTCCACCGAAGGCGAGCCGACCTGCGGATCCCAGTTCAGGTCGTAGAACAGCTCGGTCACGCCCTGCTCGCCAAGCCAGGCCGTGTCCTCGCGAATCTGCGCGAAACTGCCCGACAGCAGCCGCCGGCCGCCGTCCGGCCCCTGCTCCTCGTCACCCGCCTGCACCACTCCCCGGCACACGATGCGCACCGCGTCCGGGTCCCGGCCCGCCGCCTGCGCCGCCTCCCGGATCACGGCGACCGCATCGGAGATCTTGGACAGGTCGGCGCGACTGGAGGTGATCCAGCCGTCCGCGATCCGCCCGGCCCGCTCCACGGCCGGGCGCGACATGCCGCCCAGCAGCACCGGCGGCCCGGGGCGCTGTACCGGCCGGGGGTCCTGCCGGCCGGCCGGGATCGTGTAGAACTCGCCGTCGAACGAGCTGACCTGGTCGGCCCACAAGGTCCGCAGCACGGCCAGGTACTCCTCGGTGCGCGCGCCGCGCCGGGCCGTCGACGCGCCGGTCGCGGCGAACTCCTCGGGCATCCACCCGATGCCCAGGCCCAGGTCGAGCCGCCCGCCGGACAGCACGTCCACGGTCGTGGCCTGCTTGGCCAGCACCGTGGGGGAGACGAACGGCAGGTTGACCACGGCCACGCCCAGCCTGATCCGCGACGTGCTGGCGGCCACGTACCCGAGCGCGACCATGGGGTCGAGCACGCTGCGGTACACCGGCTCCATCCCGGAGCCCTCCGGCACCAGCAGCCGCTGGAAGCTCCACAGCGACGCGTACCCCGCGTCCTCCGCCCGCCGGGCAAAGGCGGTCAGGTATTCGGGGGTCGCCCATGCCCCCGCCACCGGGGCGCCGAAACCAATCTGCATGCCCCTACCTTATTGAAAGACATTTCTGCCGAACGGAGCGTGGTGCGTCCGCCCCGCAATCCTTCGCGCTGTCCGGCGTTCCGCTTGCCACAACCCCGCTGCCCTGGAACGGTTAGCACGGTTAGAGAACGTTCCCTTTGTGATTGGTGGTGACGGTTTGACCATTGCTACGCCCTTGTCGACCAGCGGCCGGTTCATCGTCGATGCGCACGGGAAGCGGGTGCGCCTGGCCGGGGTGAACTGGTACGGCGCCAGTGAGGACATGGGGGTGCCGGTCGGCCTGGACTGTACCGACCTCAACGCGCTGGCCGAGCTCATCGCCGCCCAAGGGTTCAACTGCGTACGGTTCCCGTTCAGCCTGTGGATGACCGAACAGACCACGCCGGTCGCCGACGAGTACCTGCTCCGCAACCCCGGGCTGCAGGGGTCGACACCCCTTGAGGTCTACGACGCGTGCGTCAAGGCGCTGACCGACCACGGCCTGATCGTCATCCCCAACGTCCACCTGCTCGACTTCGGCTGGTGCTGCGCCAACGACGACACCAACGGTCTGTGGTTCAACGACCGGTGGGCGGCCGCGAAGTTCACCTCGATCTGGCAGGACATCACCCGGCGATACGCCACGAACCCGCTGGTCGCCGCGATGGACGTCAAGAACGAGCCGCGCCATGCGATCGTGGGCGGGACTAATCTCGGCCCGGCCTGGGGATCCGCAGTAGAAACCGATTTCGCCGCCATGTACACCGCGGTGGGCAACCTGATCCACCAGATCAACCCAAACCTTCTGATCATCTGCGAGGGGCTGAACTACGCCGGCGACCTTACCGGCGTGGCCAGCCACCGGGTCCAGCTCGCCGAGCCCAACAAGGTCGTGTACAGCATGCACGACTACTCCTGGTGCGACCATCCCAACGGCCAGTCCCAGGCGGCCTACTTCCTTCAGATGACCACGAACGGGGGCTACCTCCTCAACCAGGGAATCGCCCCGGTGTGGGTCGGCGAGTTCGGCGACACCGCCAGCGCGCTGTCGGCCCCGGGCGGTGGCGGCACCTGGTGGGCCAACATCCAGGCCTGGCTGAAGGAGTATGACGTCGACTGGTGCTGGTGGGCCCTCAACCCGACCCACGGCCAGAGCTGCACCCCCGGGACCAGCACCATTCAGTACAACTGGGGCGCTCCGGAGCCGTACGGCCTGCTGACCCTGGACTGGACCAGCGTGGGTTACCCGGCCGTGATCACCATGCTGCAGGCCCTGATGCAGCCCCGCACCGGCCCAGGAATCACCTAACCGCGGGTATCAGGCCGCTCCCGACCGTCTCCGCAAGGTTATGAGTATGGCTATCGCTACGCCACTGTCGACGAGCGGCCGGTTCATCGTCGACGCGAACGGGAAGCGGATCCGGCTGGCCGGGGTGAACTGGTACGGGGCGAGCGAGGATATGGGGGTCCCGGCCGGCCTGGATCGCACCGAGCGAGGCACGCTGGCTGGGCTCATCGCCGCGCAGGGGTTCAACAGCGTACGGTTGCCGTTCAGCGTATGGATGACCGAGCAGACCGCTCCGGTGCCGCAGCAGGTGCTTGCCGCCAACCCCGATCTGTTCGGGAAGACGCCGCTCGAGGTCTACGACGCCTGCGTCAAGGCCCTCACCGATAAAGGCCTGATCGTCATCCCCAACTGCCACCTGCTCGACTTCGGCTGGTGCTGCAAGAACACCGACAGCAACGGCCTGTGGTTCAACGACCGCTTTCCGGCCCAGAAGTTCACCGCGGCCTGGCAGAACATCGCCAAGCGGTACGCCTCCAACCCGCTGGTCGCCGCGATGGACATCAAGAACGAGCCCCGCCCGGCAACAGTCGGCGGGCGGGAGCTCAAGCCGACGTGGGGGACCGGGGGCGAGACCGATTTCGCCGCCATGTACACCTCGGTCGGGAACCTGATCCACCAGATCAACCCTCATCCGCTGATCATCTGCGAGGGGCTGAACTACGCTTGCGACCTGATCGGCGTGGCCAGCCATCCGGTCCGGCTCACCGAGCCGAACAAGGTCGTCTACAGCATGCACGACTATTCCTGGTCCGGCCACGGCCCGGGCCAGACCCGGGCCGCCTACATAGCCCAGATGACCACGAACGGCGGGTACCTCCTCACCGAGGGGAAGGCGCCGGTGTGGGTCGGCGAGTTCGGCGACACCGCCAGCGCCCTGTCGGCCCCGAGCGGTGGTGGCATCTGGTGGGCCAACGTCCAGGCCTGGCTGGCCGAGGCCGACGTCGACTGGTGCTGGTGGGCCATCAACCCGACACACGGCCAGAGCAGCACCCCGGGGACCAACCAGATACAGAATCGCTGGGGCGCTCCCGAGCCTTACGGCCTGCTGACCCCGGACTGGTCCGGCGTGGGATTTCCCGCCGTCATGACCATGCTGAAGGCCATCATGGAGCCGCGCTCCGGCCCGCATGTCAGCTGAGCGCCGCCCGGTTACCCGAGCTTGGGCATGACCGCCGCGGCCAGTTGCTCCATCTGCTCGGTCTGGTCGAATAGCGCCGTGCACAAGATCAGTTCAGCCCCGGCCTCGGCGACCCGGTGCAGCTCGCGGACGCAGTCCGCGGCCGTGCCCGCCACGGCGGCGGCCTCGATGGCCTCCACCCGGCGGCCGTAAAGCTCGGTCAGCGCGGCGTTAATCCGCTCCCGGGCCCGTTCGGCGTGGTCGTCGATCGCGACGTACACGCGCTTGGCGATGGGGAAGGACTCGGTCGGCCGCCCGGCCTCGCCCAGCGCCGCCCGGACCACCGTGACCTGCTCGGCGAACCTCGTGGTGGGAGTCGACCCGGCGCCGAAGAACCCGTCGCCCCGGCGGACCGCCCGCCGCAGCGCCGGCTCGGTGGCCGCGCCGAACCACAGCGGGGGGTAGGGCTTCTGGAACGGCTTGGGCTCCATCGCCTCGTCCTGGAGCTGCCAGAACTCCCCGTCGAAGGTGACGCGGGGCTGCGTCCACAGCGCCTTCATCAGCTCGATGCCCTCGGTGAACCGCGCAACATACCGCCGCGGATCCACGCCGAAGGCGGCGAACGGCCGGCCGGGGCCGCCGGTGCCCACGCCGATCTCGATCCGGCCCCGGCTGAGCTGGTCCAGCGTGCTCAGGCTCTTGGCCAGGTGCACCGGGCTGTACAGCGTGGAGACGAACACCGCGCAGCCCAGCCGCAGCCGTCGCGTGCAGGCGGCCGCGTAGGTCATCGTCTCGATCGGCGCGAGCTGGTTCCACGCCCCGAGCAGCTGTTCCTGGGTCCACGCGCTGTCGAAGCCGAGCTCCTCGGCCCGGCCCAGGTAGTACTGGAACGCAGGGGGATCGAACTCGCCGTCGGAGTAAAACTGCGGGATGGCGATCGCGAACCTCATGAGCGACAGCGTATCGCTGGGCCTGATGGCACAATCGCAGCGTGGACAACCCCACAGCTGACCTGGCCGAACGGATGCGCGCCATCTGCCTGGCCCTGCCCGAGGTCACCGAGCGCCCCAGCCACGGCGCGCCGACCTGGTTCGTCCGCGGCAAGACCTTCGTGACCCTGTGGACCGACGGCCATCACGAGAACCAGTTCCCGCACCTGTGGTGCGCGGCGCCGCCCGGAGCGCAGGACGAGCTCACCGCGTCCGCGCCCCGCCGGTTCTTCCGCCCGCCCTACGTCGGCGGCCGCGGCTGGATCGGCGTCCGGCTCGACCGCGATCCAGACTGGGCCGAAATCGCCGAGCTATGCCAGGACGCGTACCGGGTGATCGCCCCGGCCCGCCTGGCCGCTCAGCTGGACGACTGACCGGTTACCGCTGCGGCGATTTCAGCCGCGCAGCCCCAGGCCAGCGAGACGCCCGCCCCGCCGTGCCCGTAGTTGTGCCAGAGCACGCCGCCCCCGAACGGCTCAGATTCCAGGCGCACCTCGGAGCGGTACGGCCGCAGGCCGACACGATGGCGGAGGATCGTCGCCCCGCGCAGGCGAGGATCGATCGCCGCACACTGAGCCACGATCCGTTCGGCGATAGAAGGTTTTGGCTCCAGATCCCAGCTACCTTCCTCGTTCGTGCCGCCGAGCAGGACGGTCTCCCCGTGCGGGAACATGTACACGATCCACGGCGGCTCCTCGTCCCGGTTGACGTAGAACTCCTCGATGCCGGGGTTGGCGGCGATCACCACCTGGCCACGGACCGGCATCACGGCGGGGTCCGGTACCAGGTCGCGGGCGCCGACGCCGGAGCAGTTGACCACGACCGGCGCCACGCCGGCCAGCCCGGCCAGCGACGAGACGGCCGCCACCTCGATCGTGCCGCCGGCCCGCTCGAACCTGGCCCGCAGGTACTCCAGGTACACCGGCATGTTGGCGAGCGGGGCGCTGTAATGCCAGCCGTGGGTGAAGCCGGCGGGCAGTTCGGATGGCTCACACAACCGCAGGCCGAACAGCAGTTGGGTCCAGTAATACGGTTCGAGCGGGGTGCGGCTGACCTCCTTGCCGCTGGCCATCCGCACTCCGGTGTCCGGCTCGGCGGCGAGCTTGGACAGGACCTCCAGCCCGGTCCGGCCCCAGCCCAGGACCCGCTCCGGCGGCCCGACCCGCACCGCCCCCCAGACCGCCCCGGCCGCCACCGAGGTGGTCTGTTCCGGCGGGACCGCCGTCCTGATCGCCACGCTGAGCCCGACCTCGGCTAGGCAGATCCCTGTCGTCAGGCCGCAGACCCCGGCCCCGATCACCAGAACGTCCATGCCCCGACCGTATCCTTTGCCGGAACGAGACGAGCGGGGGAGACACAGTGGCCGATCTGACCGACGCGCAGTCCAGGCTGATCGACGAGGCGGCCGCGACGTCCGCGGGGTCCGCGAGCCTGAGCGATATCCAGCACGTGGTGATCCTGATGCAGGAGAACCGGTCGTTCGACCACTACTTCGGCACGCTGTCCGGCGTGCGCGGCTTCTCCGACCCGAACATCCTCAGCCAGGTATTCGACCAGTTCGGCTACCAGCCGGGCAAGGGCGCCGACCCGTCCGGCTACCTGCAGCCGTTCCGGCTGTCCAGCGACCCGCCGCTGCGCGACGGCCAGACCACCAACGACATCTCGCACACCTGGCCGACCCAGCACGACAGCTGGAACGGCGGCGCCCTGGACAAGTTCGTGGCCACCCACGTCAGCGTCGACGGCGCCGCGCACGGCCCGGTCACCATGGGCTACTACACCCGCGCCGACCTGCCCTTCTACTACGCGCTCGCGGACGCGTTCACCGTGTGCGACGCCTACTTCAGCTCGGTGCTGGGACCGACCGACTCGAACCGGCTGATGAGCATGTCGGCCACCATCGACCCGGCCGGGACGGCCGGCGGGCCGGTGGTCGAGACGTACGGCAACCGGATCGCGGAGTACGGCAAGCTGAGCTGGGAGACGATGCCGGAACGGCTGCAGGCCGGCGGGGTGAGCTGGAAGGTCTACAGCGATCGGCTCTGTGAGCTGGCGCTGAGCCCGCTGCCCTACTTCAAGGCCTTCACCAACCCGTTCTCGGTCACCGGCGCCGAACTGGTCGGCCGGGGCCTGACCCCGGACTACCCGGACGACTTCGCCGCCGACGTGCGGGGGAACAAGCTGCCGTCAGTGTCGTGGATCTTTCCGCCGCTGGCGCAGTGCGAGCACCCCGCGGCGCCTCCGGGGTACGGCGAGGACCTGATCCACAGCGTGCTCTCCACGCTGGTGTCCAACCCGGCGGTGTGGGCCCAGACCGTCCTGTTCGTGACGCACGACGAGAACGGCGGGTTCTTCGACCACGTGCCGCCGCTGACCCCGCCGCCCGGGACCGAGGGGGAGTGGCTCACCGGGAACCTGCCCGCCGCCTCGGGCGGGATCACCGGGCCCGTCGGTTTCGGCTTCCGCGTCCCCGCCCTGGTCGTCTCGCCGTTCAGCCGGGGCGGCTACGTGTGCTCGCAGTTGTTCGACCACACCTCGCTGCTGCGCTTCATCGAGACCAGGTTCGGCGTCGAGGTGCCGAACCTGTCGCCCTGGCGGCGCAGCGTGACCGGGGACCTGACCGCGGCGCTCGCGCTGTCCAAGCCGCCGGACCCCAGCGTGCCGACGCTGCCCCCTACCTCGCTCGGCCCGACCGCCCTCGCCGAGCAGGCGGTGCTCAACTCGCTGGCCGGCACGCTCGACCTGGGCATCAACTACCCGCTGCCCACGACCAACTCGATGCCATCCCAGGAGACCAGCCCGAACCGCCCGCCCGTGCCGTAACAGGCTCAGCCCGAACGCGGGATGACGGCGCTCCGGGCGACGTCCTCGACTTCAGCGATGCCCCGCTGGCCGATGCACTGCGCTGACATCCGGCGCGCTTCCCCGCTTTGCCGGGCAAGTGATCCGAGTGGTCCGATGTCTGAAACGGCAACTCTCCGGGCCAGTTGATCTCGCTGACGGCCGCGCAGCAGAATGACGGTACGGTGCGGACCTAGGCGGTCAACACAGCAACGTGGCGTACTCCAACGCCCAGACCTCGTCCGGCGGCAACTGGACCGGCTGGAGGTCGTGGCCGGAGGCGGGAGCATGGGTGTCTGATCCAGGGTTCGGCTTCAACCCGGCCGGCCGGTCCGCTGCCTGCGCAACCGGCCGGCACCGGGACTGCGGTCACGTCAGGTCGGCCACCCGCCCGCTCGCCTCCCCGCACCGGCTGCGGTCGACCATCACCCTGTGCCGCTGCGTCTGCCATGGGACCTGCCTTCTCGCCGAGCACGAGCCGGTCTCCCTGACAACCTGGCAGGAATTGTGCGAATGCCCGGGTGCCGCCGAGCAACGCGCATGGAAGGACCCGGACGATCTCTGGCCCGGTTTCACCGAGCGCTGGGAGCAAGCGCAGCGCGAGCACCAGGAACGCCGGGAGGCGAAAAAGCAAGCGGAGCATGCCGTCCGCGATGCCGCATACGGAAAGACCCGCGACGAGCTCAGGGACCTTTATATCGCCGAATTCCGGGCCCGAGGCCTCGATCTTCCCCCCGAGGTCTTTCTCGAGGCGGAGATAGACAAGATGACCGGCCATCCGCTGCGCGGGCTCTGGAGGCTGTGGCGACACTCCTCCTCCGACACGTGACGCCAGCCGAGGCGATCACACGGTCACCGCGGCTTCGATGGTCACAATCATCCCCTACGGGGACGGATCAGGGTGAAGGTCTCGAACTCGGTGTAGTCGGGGGTTGGGGCGCCCTTGGCGCCGGTGGTGGGGTTGACCGGGTCCGCGTCCAGCGCGTGGTACTGGGTGACGGTGATGCTGGTGTGACCGCCGAAGTCCTCAGGATCAGGGTGGACGTCGAACACCGCGATCCCGTAGCCGGTCGAGGTGTCGCGCTTGGCCGACCAGCTGGCGTCCTCGACCGCGCCGGCCCCCGCCCGGGTGAAGACATCGGCCGTGGAGGTCGGTGCCGGGCGATTGGCCTGCGTGAAGACCTTGGCCTGGCGCTCCCCGTCGGCGGTGTCTGTCCCGTAGTCGTCGAGGTTGGCGTCGGTGCCGCCGCAGCCCAGGATCAGGTGCACGGTGCCCTGGCTGGTGTCGAACACCCCGTTGTCGGTGGTCGTGACCGGGTGCGGGCGCAGGGTGTTGACCACCGCGCCGGTGGCGACCTCGTGGCCGACGTTGGCGTCGGCGCCGCGTACCGGGAAGGACCGCTCGTAGTCGTGGTCGTGCCCGTTGAGCACCAGGTCGACCCCGTAGCGGTCGAACAGCGGCAGCCACTGCTGGCGGATGCCGAGGTCAGAACCGTTCCCGGCGGCCGAGGAGGAACAGGCGCACTGGTGCATCTGCACGACGATCCAGTCGACCGAGTCATCGCGCCGGCCCGCCGCCAGCGTCCGCTCCAGCCACGCCGTCTGCGCGCCGCCCGAGTAGCCCTTGATGTAGAACGAGGTGCCGGGTTCGATGGCCGGGTTGCCCGTGCTGGCCACCGGGGTCAGGGCCGCGGGGCCGGCCACGAACGCGCCCGCGTCCTGGTACACCACGTCGTCGGCGTCGAGGGAGACGAACAGGACCGACCCGATGCGGAAGCTGTACCAGCGCCCGCCGAAACCGGTGACGTGGTTGTCGGGCAGCGTGTAGCGGGTCAGGTACGAGGTGAACCCCTGCGCGCCGTTGTCGAACTCCACCTCGTGGTTGCCCAGGCACGGCATCCAGGGCCGGTTAGCGGCCGAGGTCTGGTTGTTGTTGCCGAAGTCGCGCCATACCTCGGGCTGCACGGTGGGGTTCAGGTCCGCGTAGCACAGGTCGCCGTTGAGCAGGTGGAACAGCGGCTGGAAGGACTCGACCACCTCGACCGCGTACGCGCTCTGGCCGTAGGACAGGACCCAGGCGGTGTTCGGCGTGGCCAGGTCGCCGAAGCTGGTGAAGCGGAATGGTGCCCGGCCGTGCGGTGCGGTCCGGAAGGTCGCGGTGAACGGGTCCGCGGCGTCGCTGTCGTTGTCGGCGGTCACCGCGTACGCGTAGGTCGCGCCGGGTCGCAGCCCGTCGACCCGCGCGTGGT
>Ga0210383_10002236_pt1 | contig 17538 bp, 8 predicted proteins | sample IncBWC14OmetaG_FD_160072 | JGI IMG/M metagenome (GOLD analysis project Ga0210383, IMG submission 160072) | Forest soil microbial communities from Barre Woods Harvard Forest LTER site, Petersham, Massachusetts, United States - Inc-BW-C-14-O ...
CGCGCCTTGGAACGTGCCACCAGGGCATTCGATTACTGCCGTCAGGTTGCAGCTTTCCAAGAGAAGTCTTCTCAATCCAACGGAGGCATTATCCGTATTGGAGAGGAATGTATTCTTTATAACGATTCCGCCGCGCCCTCCAGCCTTGAGGATCTTGATGAAGTGCTGCAGGAAAAGGTACGCAGTCTCCCCGGTGCGAATCGGAAAGTTCTGCTGCACTTCCTTGCGCTCCTGGCCGCCGAAAGGCGGATTGGCCATCACGATGTCGTAACGGTCCTTTTCCTGAATGTCCGCAAGATTCTCTGTGAGCGTATTGGTATGGATGATGTTCGGCGCTTCGATGCCGTGCAGAATCATGTTCATAATCGCGATCACATAGGCCAGCGACTTCTTTTCCTTACCATAGAACGTCTTTTCCTGAAGAGTTTTCAGATCCTTTGTCGTCAGGGACTTCTTCGCCTTGAGATAATCGAACGACTCGCACAAGAAGCCGGCTGAACCGCAGGCGCCGTCGTAGATGCGCTCGCCGATTTGAGGCTTTACCACCTGCACGATTGCGCGAATCAGCGGGCGCGGCGTGTAATACTCGCCGCCGTTGCGCCCGGCATTGCCCATGTTCTTGATTTTGGCTTCGTAGAGGTGGCTCAGCTCGTGCTTTTCGGTTTGCGACCGGAAGCGCAGTTCATCGATGTGATCGATAATCTCGCGCAGATTGTAGCCGCTCTGAATTTTGTTTTTGATCTCGCCGAATATTTCGCCGATCTTGTATTCGATGTTGTTCGGTCCGCTGGCCTTCTGCCTGAAGCCGTGCAGATAGGGAAAGAGTTTTCCATTGACGAAGTCGTGAAGGTCGTCGCCGGTTTTCGCTTTGTTGTGGTCTAGCTGGCCGTCCTTGCCCTTCGGCGCAGCCCATTCGTCCCAGCGGTATGGCTTGTCGAGGATGAATTCGTACTTCTTTCCTTCCAGCTTGGCCTCGGCAGCCTTGTCCTGCTCCAGCGCTTCGAGGTACTTCAGGAACAGGAGCCACGAGGTCTGCTCGGTGTAATCCAATTCCGTGGTGCAGCCCGCCTCTTTACGAAGTATGTCGTCTATGTTCTTGAATGCCTGTTCAAACATGTTTTGGACCTTTCAGACGTCGATGGTAGTGCGCAATAGCTGATAACTGTAAAGCGTGAGTCATTCCTAATGGGAGTTTAAGCGTGAACTTGGCTTTTCCAGCCTTCGATTCCAGTATTTGAGCGCGATAACCTTGCCGAGGACGAGTTCGTAGTGACCAGATTTCGAGTTCTTTCGAATGCTCCGCACGATCACTGTGAGTTCCGGAGTCCTAGGCCCCATCCCATTTATGAGTCTGAGCAAAAAAGGCGTCTTCACCCGGGAAAGTCGGAGAGTCCAGTACGGTTTAATTTCGCGATACTCGACTCGTTTTCGACCTGCTGCAATCTCCCGCAGCCACTGACGTTTAATCGTGGTCGCGATTTTATCCATTAGTAAGAGCACATTAGACCACACTTCAATAGTTTAAATCTGCGGGCTAACGTGAATCGAACGGATTCAATCGTACGCCTTGAGTATGGGAAAATGGTGCCGCGAAACAGGACTTCCCCGTGCCGACAAAATCTCGCAGAGAAGACGCAATAATCGAGCGGTTTCTTTCTGCATACGAGAACCACTCGTGGGCAGATGCAGAGATTGACTGGCTGGACAAGAGGATCGACGGGGCAGTCGAAGTGCGTGCGATTAGAAGATCCGATAGCAACACCCTAGCCATTGAACACACGATCGTCGAGCCGTTCGTCGGCGAGAAAGAAGACTTTGCATTCTTCAGCGCTGCCTTTCTCAGCATCGAGGATGACAAGTCCGTACTTGTACAGGGAAGATGGATTAGCATCTTCGTTCCGGTCGGAACGTTGAGCCATCAGCCCAAAGCGTCCAAGCGACAGGCGATCGTTAGGAGCGTCCATACCTGGATCAGGACGAATCGACTCTCTCTTTGCGACGGAGATTCAGAGCACTGTTGCACGATACCTGTGATTGGCAACAGTCCAACCTTTGACATAACGCTTCACATCAAGGTGATTCCGTTGCCGGGTCCAGGTAAGCTGCACGTCCGCAGACAGCAAATTGAAAACAACCTTGGTGACGTCGTTGAGAAAGCTTTGAGAAACAAACTTGGGAAACTGATGAAGACGATTGCCGAGAAGCGCATTCTTCTCGTTGAACGTCAACACATGAACCTTTACCCGAAAATGATGCTCGCCGAAATCGAGAAGCGGAAGGCCATGTTCCCTGAGCTCTCGAGTGTTGACGAAATATGGATCGTGGAAACCATATTCTACGAAACTGATTCCCATCTTCGCTTCGAGTACTACGAAAACGGTATCGTAGTGAAAAGCTTGGATTTTCTAGGAGCACAGCTTCTCGGCGAGTTGTGAAAGCAGGATGGCCCATTCTCGGTAATTGTTAACGGCAGGCGTGGCCATCGCAAGGCCTGCCCACAAACCCGATTGCCATTGCATCCGTAAGCCGTTGATTCCGCGCATCAGTAATTGGCGATTTAGATTGCCCAAAAACATGTGATTCCGAGCGCGCTATTTTCACGACCCGCGCGCGATTCTTAAGCTGGGTCGCGCAAGGCCTTCTTCGTCAATGTTTCGCATCGCTGCTGTTACGTCGTGAAGATTGCCCTACACATAGCGGCTAACGTGCAGACCGATCCCTTCACGTGACCTCGTGCATCCCTTCTTCCGAATAGTACTGCTAGAACTTCATCTCGGCTGGGTTATTCATTTATTAACTTGACTTCCCTAGCCCTGAGCTTAGAGTGTGCTCTCGCCTTTCCTGGGTAGGCAAGTTTTACTTTATAGGTATTATTCAGATTTCTGGAATTCTTTCCTAGAGAAACGCTCCAAAAGTGCTGGACAAGGTCAGGTTTCCCCCGATGCCTGATTGAGAGCTAGCATGATCGATTTCGATAGTTCGGCAGAAGCGTACCGCTGTGGCTGAAACCTGCGAATCGAAGAGAGGGCAGATGGCTCGAAAGCTTAGTGGGGCGAGGATCGTGATCGCGGGCTTAATGCTGGCTCTCGCGTTCGGCCTTGCATCCCTAACTGCGACGGCAGCCGTGCAGGGTATTTTCCGGGAGGGTTCGCAATGATCCGCTCGTTCGCCGTAACCTTGATTGCGCTGGTGATGTTGGGCGGTCTTGCTGTCTCGGTTCAGGCCAATCCGACATCCACATCCGGGACACTCACGGGCACCGGCACTTCCACGCCCACCGCCACGCCCGGCGTTTTTGACTCGAGCTTCACCGGCTCCGGAGTCGACTCGGTGTCCGGTCCGTTCACCGGGACAAACATGGGCGTCATCACGTTTACGAGTCCAACTACGTTCGTTACAAGCGGGACCTTCGTGGACGTCTTTCCCGATGGAACCGTGTTCGGCACCTTTTCCGGCAGCGGGATCGAAACCGCAGGAGGAAACGTAAACATTACGTACGTGACGCTGATCACGGGTGGAACCGGTATTTTCGCGGGGGACACTGGGAAATCCACCGTCACGGGTACGAGCACCGCTACCAGCGCGACGACATCATCATTCACTGGATCCTACACCGGAATAGTTACCACCCCTGAACCGAATCCACAGACCACCTATAGTTATACTGGCCATGCCTACAATCAGTTTGGTGGCACGTTTGCTTGTCCCCCGGTGTGCGGCATCACGGGTTCTTTCACGGTTGCTGCTCCCCTCAGTCCAAATCAGACGTTCTTCTCATTCACCCCGCTGTCGTTTAGCTTCACGGACGGACTAACGACGTTCACTCCATTGAGCGTAACCGGTTCCGTCTTTCAGGTTGTTACTAATTCGTTTGGCCAGATCATCGGTTGGAACATGGATTGGCTGACTCCCGGCGATGAGATGTTCTCCAGCACGAACCCACCCGGTTGCGTTGGATGTCGTGTAGTTGATGGATCTTTTATGCCCCTTGGCTTCGCTGAGATAGATAACACACCGGGAAATTGGAGTGTATCCACCTCGAAGGGGCCGTTTGCATATATCGGTAGTGCATTCTCCAGCAGCCAACTTACTGTTCTTGACACCTCCACCAACCTCGTAGCAACAACAATTGCCATTCCAGGTTTCGGAGGCGTGCCGTTCGGTATCTCGCCCGACCAGACTCATCTGTACCTAGCAAATGGGAACACGGTGGTGGTTATCGACACTACAACGAATTCTCTCATTGGAACTATATCCGGGGTTGGCCCCAACGCGAACGCTGTGACCATCGCCCCGAACGGGATCTTTGGATACACAGCTAATGCCTCGGCCGATTTCACAACGGGCAGCGTTTCTGTTTTCAGCACGGCGACGAATAGCGTTGTAGCAACGGTTCCAGTTTCATTTGCGGCCGGGAATGTGACAGTGACATCGGATAATGCTTTGGCTTACGTAAGTGGTACCGGAAGCACGCTCGCCGTCATCAACACTGGCACCAACACAGTTCAGTCAACATTTTCCATTCCCGTACCTTCGGGAGGATTTAATGGCAACTTTGGTCCGTTTCTTATTCCAAACCATTCTTTTGCCTATATCGGCCAGGCCGTTACGGGAGTCACTCCTGGAACTGTCACTGTCATCGATATCCCCAGCAACCAGATTGTGGCCACAATTCTGGTAGGTACGGATCCCAACGGCATGGCATTTACTCCGGACGGACGTTATGGCTACGTGGCAAATGGAGGCTCGAACAATGTTTCGGTAATAGATACGTCCAGCAACACAGTGATCGCCACGGTGCCAGTCGGAAATCAAGCCGCCACTATCGCGATAACACCGGACGGGGCATTCGCATATGTTGGGAACTTGTCCGACAACACGCTGTCAGTCATCCAAATTTCAACTAATTCAGTCGTGGCTACGATTCCAATACCAAGTCCGTTTGGAATACTTATTCCCTCCGCGGCTCCTGCTTCACAGCCGATCACGCAGCCACTTAGCCCTACGGCGCCGAATCAGTTCAACTTCGGACCGCACAATTTCACCGTAACGTATCCGCCTGGCACTAGCTTTTCGGGCGTGAATATGACCGTGGTCGCGGCGCAAGCTACGCAGGCGAGCATTCAGCAGCGCTTGGCCGGGACTCCGTTTGCGAACGCGGCCTGCATCGTATACTCCGGAGCTGGCGGCAATTGCGTGGATTACCAAGTAACTTGCTCGAACACAGGCGGCGGCCAGATTTCTTGTCCCAGCACATCTTCACCGACGATTACCGTCAAGACGAGTTTCGACACATTGCAGTCGATCATCAACCCCGGGTTCCTCACGACGCCGATTGGAACCAACAATTGGACCAACATTTTTGATTCGTTCTTTCTGCAAAGAATCGATCCAACGATGAAAGGCAGGACTAGCGGCTTTTCGGAGTTCGTGGCCGTGGATTTGGGAGCCACGAATAATCAAGGAGCCGGGACGTTCCAGTTCCTGGCACCTTTGCAATCAAATGACCAGCGAAGTTTTGTGATGGGGGCATCTATCCCGGTTGAATTTCAGTGGGCCGCGGTGGCCAATCCCTCTGTGCCAGTCACGGACGCGACTGCAGGAATCACGGTTGTGATGATCAGTGATGCCAACGGGAACCCGACCTCCAAGCTAGTTTTAGAGAAGTCTGCGGCCTTCACATTTGGTGGCGGAAACTATTCCTACTTGCTCAGTACTTCGGGTTACGCGCCGGGAACTTACAACATCACTGTGTACGGCAATGCGTTTGTAGGGCAGCAGGTGGAGTTCACACTAACATCGCCGACTGGCCCTCGCATCAACACGACACTGCATTCGCTTACACTTAACAAGACAACAAAACAGTACGTAGCCATGTATAAGATTTCCAACACAGGTGGTGCGGCCGCGAAGAATCTTGCGGTGACGGCTTCAAAGCTGGATAGCACAGCTACCGTAACGTCTTTGCCCGCGAGCTTAGGAAACCTAAACCCTGCATCATCGGTCAACGTAACGCTGCTATTTCCGGAGACTGCAGGAGCGCCAAACAGTTCCGGAGAGATCACCATTAGCGAGAGTTACTCGGGCGGCACATCCGGTGGAGGCTTCCGCGTGACTTTGCCTTAACAAGGATTTCAAGGAGATGAACCAATGAAACCCAAACAAATGAAACCAAAACAACCCAGCACGCTGTTGAAAGGCGTTCTTACACTTTTTCTCTTTGCGATCGTCCCGCTCGGAGTTCGAGCAGATAGCCATCAGACGCAATTGACAGTGTCGAACGTTACCGGCACGCCGGGACAGGATGTGACTGTGTTTGGCACCATTACGAACACGGGAACAGTGCTGGTGTTTCTAAATGGAGAGGGTTTCTCGCTAGGTTCTTCTTCGTTTCTGAATGGAGACGTGTCAGGCTTTTTCGCCAACGCTCCGGCGTCACTTGCAGGAGGTGCGAATTCAGGTCTTATCGCCTTGTTCAGTTTTGATATTGCGCCAGGAACCGCGCCGGGTGTTTACGACGAAAATTTCCTGCAGCTCTTGGGCGGGACCGGCAAGTTCGACCAGAATGATATTGCGGACGCCGAATTTTCAGTCACCGTCAAATCGAACATAGTTCCGGAGCCGGGCACGATCGCTTTGCTCGTGTTGGGCCTGGCCGGCCTAATGCTCCTGCGGCGCAGGGTTTTAAACACCTAACAGAACTAAAAGACCATTCGCACGTTAAGCGGTGTTCCCGTGCAGGACTGTTGCTAGGCACCTTTAGCTGCGGCAGCTTTACGAGCGATAAGGTCGAAACCCCGAGTCCGAGCATCTCGTTCTATCTTCTCTAAATCGGCTCGAACCTCACCGGCCTGCCCAGATTTCGCAGTAAGATTTGCCAACGCGAGCTGAGCTTCCAGTTGATATTGGACGAATCCCGCCTTTGTTGTCTCTGCGATTACTCGCTTTAGGGACTCTTTGGCCCCCGAGACCTTGCCGGAGGCGGCCAGAGTCATCGCGCTGACTATCGAGAATTCCATACGAAGTCCCAGACTCTGTTCTTTGCTGGCATGGGCGCTTACACTGCTAAGTTCTTTTTGTGCGTCAGCAGGTTTCCCTTGTGCAAGGAGTGCCCGAGCTAGCAAACACGTGGCTGATACTTGATCTTCCTCCATCTTTGCTTGGCGCATATCGTCCCGAACTGACCTGGCCGTCGAGACAGCCTCAGCTATTTGGCCTTGTTCTAACAGAAGTCTTGCGAGCGCTAGGCGAGTTGTTCGAATCGACTGGGTTTCACCAATTTGTGTTCGCAAGTCGAGGGCTTCGTCATAATTCTTCTTTGCCCGGCTGAAATCCGCGGCGATCAAGGATAAATCCCCCAGTGCGGATATTGCATAAGCAGCGTTGCTCTTGTCCCCGGCCGCTTTCGCAAGTCCTAAAGCGTCTGCATAATTTTTCGATGCGCTCGGCAGATCGCCCATGTGCTGCAAGATGTCGGCAAGGTCCAGCAGTTTATCGGGCGCGGGTCCTGCATTCTGACGATTCTGCAGGTCAAGATCGATGGAGACTTCCAGCATTTTCTTGGCAGGTAGAAAGTCTCCCTGCGCATCAAGGACGGTACCGAGCGCACTCTGGCCGAGCGAAATCCCGTCCTTGTCGTTGATTTCGCGGAAAATTCCAAGAGCTTGCTCGTAAGTTTTTCTCGCTTCCGCTAGCTCGCCACGATCTTTAAGGACTCCGCCAATATTTATTAATGTAAGTGATTCATTCTTCTTGTCGCCAATCTCGCGGAAGAGCGTGAATGCCTCTTTATAGCTCCTTTCCACGCTCATTACATTTCCTTGTTGAGAGTAAACCAGAGCAAGATTATTGAGGGCGGACGCCTCACCTTTCTTGTTTCCGATGTCGCGGACGATTAAAAGTCCCTGGCGATAAGCCTCGATCGCACCTGGTAGGTCTCCCTCATCCGCAAGAAGTCCCGCCTTAATCTCCAACGCGCTAGCCAAACCCTTCCGGTCTCCGGTAGCGGCGTAAATATCTCTAGTTTTCTCTTCAGCAGCCATTGCATCTTTGGGTTTTCCCATAGACTGAAGGGCAGAGCTCTGCAGATATAGCGCGCGCGCCTGCAAGAGCCTTGAACCATTGCTAGTAGCGGCGGCATCAGCTTTGTTAGCAAAAGCGAGCTGTTTGCCGAAATCTCCAAGTAATTTTGACGCTTCGGCGGCGGCTAAATCGATGCGCGGATCCGTCCCAACGGGTGCAGGTAGCCTTCGCAGGGAATCGATAGTCGTCAAGGCTTCTTTACCCTGGCCAGCGCTAGTCTCCGCTTTTGCCAGAAGGATTCCGTATTCAAGATTATCTGGAAAGAAACCATAAAGTGTGTGGTACGACTCGACTGCGTCACTCCAGTCCTTTGACGCTTCTCGGTAGCGCGCTTGGACTAAAATCCGATCCTCACGTGAGAGATGCGAAGATAATTCAAACGCGTTCTTGGCACTCAGGCGCGCCTTCTCATCGTACCCAAGGGCAAGCCAAGCCTCCGCCAAAGCTGAGTGCGCCAACGCATAATTTGGATCGGCGATAATTGCTTTTTCAAATAGATCGCGGGCGCTTAATGCGTCAAATGATCGGAGTTTGGAAAGTCCCTCAGCGTAAAGCCGCGTCGCCTCTGAATTTGCCGGAAGAGACGCTCGTACCTCGGCAATCTCGTCCGTAGAAACAGATCCTATGCCACACTTCGCTCGTAGCTTGGACCCTGCTCGCGACACCAAATCGAATAAATTGCTTTCCTCACCTGTTTCGGCGTCTGCAAGTAGAATTTCTCCGGACACGACGTCTTGGAGACGCAAATCAAGTCTTAGCTTGCCGGCTGAAAGCGCAACATAAGATCCGAGAATGACCAGGTCTGCCGCTAGATTTTTCCGGAGTCGGCCAAGAGTCTCGGAGCTAAGGGTGTCAGTGTCGGGTAAAGAAAGGTCGGTCTTGGCGCGTTCTACGATTTCCCCAGGAACAATTCTCAGAGTTCCACCCGCCGCCATCTCAGTGCTTAACATTTCCGAGATTGCGGGAGAGAGCCAGGCCACTTCCGTTTTCGCAGCTAGATTCTTGAACCCGAAAACAGCGACCGACCTCCGCGCGTGAATCGCTTCCTCTTGGGTGGTTTGGCCTTCGTTCCCGATCGCGTGACGGCGCCACAATCGATCGCGCAACCCAGCAACATTGAATCCAAGGACTAGCGTGAACAGCGCTAAACCTCCCAGAACCGCACCCCCTGCGATAAACAACGGACGCCGTTGCGCCTTTGGAGGCACCGGCGTTACAGGAAGTGACACACCCAGGCTCAACCCTTCCAGGACTCCAATCAGTTCCCCTGCAGATTGAAATCGACTAGCGGGATCCTTCTCCATCGCCTTCTGGATAATCGATTCCAAACCAGGCGAAATTCGAGGGTTCAGGGCTCTTGGAGCTGGGGGCGTTTCATGCAGGATCGAATCGATTAGCCGGGTCTGTTGTGTCTCGGCAAACGCGTGTTTCCCGGTGGCCATGTCATAAAGGACCGCCCCCGTGGAATAGATGTCAGCCCGCGCGTCTGTCTTTTCCCCCCGCAGTTGCTCCGGCGGCATGTATGGTATGGTCCCTGAGATCACTCCCGTTTCTTGGGTGATGCTTCGGGTCACATCGGGTTCTACGGTGTCACGCATTAGTCGAGCGAGGCCAAAATCTAGAATCTTGAGGCGGCCCTCAGGAGTAATTATCAAATTGCCAGGTTTCAAATCGCGATGCACGATGCCTTGCTTGTGCGCCGCTGCCAGCCCTTCCGCCACCTGAAGACTGAGCCTAACGATTTCCCTCTCCGCGAGCGGTCCATTTCTCAACTTGTCGCTCAACGTATGACCCGGAATAAGTTCCATGGCCAGAAAATCCACTCCGGCCGCAGTATTGAACTCATAGATCGTTTCGATGTTGGGATGATTTAGCCTGGCAAGCGCAAGCGCCTCTTTACGAAATTGTTTTCGGGTTGAGTCGTTCGGGAGTGTTCCGGTCGGCAAGACTTTTAAGGCAACGTCCCGCTCGAGCTGTTCATCGTGAGCGCGATACACTTCGCCCATGCCACCCGCGCCGATCTTGTCGATAATCCGATAGTGCCCTAGAGTTTGACCAATCATTCGGCAGGCAACCGCCTTAGTGGCTGGCATGCTAATTTACTAAAATGCTGAAGTCAACGTTTCGAGGCAAAGCCGACAGCTGTATCTATTTTATCGAGCGTTTCGGCAGTCTATGTTTCAGTGATGCTCACAAACAGTTCTTTTTGAGTTAACGCGGAAGCACTTTTGGGCAAGCACATTTGGCAATAATTCGGCACCTGTAGGGAATAGGGATTCTGGGCAAGGAGAGTTTTTGGGCAAGAGCCTACTTGTCCGGTTTGCGCGTTAATCAGGAGTTGGGATACACATGCTGGAAAGCTAGTGTCAGGAATGGCTAGAAAGTACTTGAGATGGCCCAATAAGGTTTATGGCGAATCAGGTAGTTCGAACTAATCAGATAAGTACACCGTCCAGTTGTTGGATGCAGCTTCGATCGTTGGCGCGTTAAGCAGATGATCTTGCTTGTCAGGGGTCATAGTCGAGCCTGAAATCCCGGAATAATGGGTGAGTGAACCATCGGCACTATGCCAAATTCTCGGCGGTATGAATTTGAGCGTGAACGATACGCGGTAGAAACCTTTCCCAAGAAACAAGAAATAGTTGGAAGGATCTCCAACGTCCATAATCTGTGTTCGCTCGCCCGGCTGGAGAAAAATGAAGTCGTTGTCTCCAACTGATGGCGCGGACATCGTTCCACAAATGAAAAGGGAAGGTACTGGCAGAACTCGGCCAGTGGTGTCAGTGATAGTCCAGTTGAACCTCGATCCGTAAACGCCCGTTGGTGAAGGAACGGCGATTAGTTGTGACGAGAGGTTCACAAGGAACGCGCGAAATTTCAGATTTTGACCGGCGCGAATCAAGCGCGGGCCTGAGATTTCAAGCTCCACCGATGCACGGGCTGGAGAGGTAGCCTCTTGCGGGTCGATCCGTGGCTTCGGCACCGGTGCCCCGGAAGCGAGAAACGCAGAAAGCAACAGCGCGAATATCATGTGCAAGGAAACTCCTCTTGCATATGAGACTCGCAAAATTCCAAGTGCTTGTCACTAGTACACACGGACTATCGGCGGGAACAGAAATACGGCCTTGCGTGACAAGATCTCTCGGTCAACTCCCGATTAGTCGGATTACCGGACATGTCCTTTCCTAGTTTTACGCGAGCGCTGCCGACTGACGATTTTCCTGGTACTCCCGATACGCGGGTGAAACGAAGAAATTTCCTAGTGGAAAAGTGGATGCCACCGTAAGCAGTTGATTCTAAGCCGTTGATTAAGTGCGCCGCGTGGCCACTCGTGTGCTCCGGTGCATGTGTGCATCGAAAGACCTGGGATTTTTCAGTTCACCTGTTACCTGAATCACCCTCGGCCAAGACAAACCAAGACGTTCAAGGAGATTCATGAACAATACAATTACACACAGGGATCAGTTACGTGGTTTTACGCTACAGAACGAAGTCAATCGTCTATTCGACGACAGTTTTATTCGCGACCACTCGGGTCATGCTGATCTAGCGACCTGGGTGCCGCCCGTAGACATCTACGAAACCGAGAATGAGTTGGTCGTAAAGGCCGAATTGCCGGATTTTCAAGAGAAAGACATCGACGTCCGCATTACAAATAACACTTTGACCATCCGTGGAGAACGCAAATTCGAGACGGGCGTCAAGGAAGACAATTACCTCCGGATTGAACGCGCATATGGTGCATTCATGCGGAGCTTCTCCCTGCCAAACACAGTCAACTCGGAAAACATTCGGGCGGACTATCGAAACGGGATCTTGACGCTGCATATGGCCAAGCGTGAAGAGTCCAAGGCGAAGCAGATCAAAGTCAGCGCCGCAGCAAACGGCAAGTAGTTCCACGCAGTTCACATTTCGGTGGAGCCGAGGTTCGTTCCCCGCACCGACAACCAAGGAGGTTGCCATTGATCGAACACAAAGGATTAGCTAAAGAAGATATCGCTCACCGAGCGTACGACCTGTATGTGCGACGCGGCAGTGGGCCCGGAAAAGATATCGAGGATTGGGTCAGAGCTGAAAAAGAGCTGAGCCGCGAGTTTGTCGTAGGACCAGCAAAAACGATAGCCGACCTAGCTGGCCGCAACTAGAAACAATTGACACCACAAACATCAAGAGCCTGATCGTTTCGAAGGGGCGGGTTTTCCCGCCTCTTCACACTCTTCCACTTAGCTCCCGATCGAGCCAACTTCCCAGTCGCAATGATCTTCAAAGGACACCCCCGGGGAAAACGGTGTCTGCCAAGGAAAAGTTCCTGACAGTGCAGGAAAAAGAGGCGGACGGTTCGTAGAAGACTTTGTTCGACATGTCTAATGGTGACCTGCCCCCGTCCTGACTCCCGATTAGTCGGATAACCGAAGAAAAGTGAAGTGATACTTTATTTATCCGGTTTGTGCGTTAATCAGGCACTACCCTGGTAACTGGCTGTTGGCAGAATGGCCGGCCGAGGCCACAGCTTTGTCGCGGCTTCGGGTCCCGCTAATTCCGCCACTATTGAATGCCTGAATGGCAATCCAACAGCCCGACACTTCCAGAGCAAGAAGAAGAACTGCAGTCACCCAAAACGGAAGCGCCCATGGCGTTGTGGCCATATAGAAAACGTTGAGCGGCCCCGGGGTTACAAAATGCTCCTTGCCTCCGATCACTAGCCCTATGGCCAAGGGAAGAAAAAGAAGAAAGCCGCCGAGGCGGAGAAATTGAGCCCACAGCAACACCAACGCAACCGTTGGCACTAAGTTTATCGCAGTCGTGGCGGCTAGCACTTGCTGGTCTGTAAGCCCCGGAGTGATTTTCGTCACCAGAACCAGGTGCCAGAAGACGACCCCGGCATGTGCTAGAACAACGAACGTCGCATATCGAGCGATGCTCTTCATAGGACCTCCGGCCAGAGATGGCTTGATACGAGCGGTTATCGCGCTGATTCTAACCCAAACAAATCGCGAGACCATATGTGTTGCGGCAAGTAGTTTTCGGCTAAGTTCTCATTTAGCCGGATCACCGGGCATGTTCCGCGCAAGTACGCAACTTGTCCGGTTTGCACGTTAATCAGGCAGTAGGGAGGCATTGTAAGTTTTGACAGATGCTGCTGCCCGAATACCGATGTAAACTCGGCTCATCTTCGTAGCTCAAGGAACCTCGATGACCATACGTTCGCGGATGGTGGTGTGGACGCTAGCTCTCACGTTCCTCTTTACATGCCGGGCCGATGCAAGCGCAAACCGAAACCCCTTGGCGATCAACCTGCACCGGGGGCGAAATCATCGGTAAAAGACTTTGAAGAGCAGCTTACGTAACGGTCACCATCAAGTATGGCCACCAGACCGTCGTGGTCATCGTTCCCAAATAAATTCTACCGCGCCTGTCAACCAAGCCGCTCAGAACATCGGGCGGCTTTCCTCTTCTTGCGGTAGTATTGATGCCATGAACAAACGTAAATCAAGTCGGATTACGGGCGTATTTGTCATACTGTTCGGTTTTCTGCCACTCCTAAACAGCCTAAGCAATCCTAGCCTCGCATCTGCCCACGGTTCTGATCGCTTACAACTGATCGCCGTAGGATTGTGTTTCGGAATTGGCACGTGTCTATTGGCTGGAAGGTTCCGCTTTCCGGGTGAGTGATAGATCGCTTAGGTTAGCCAGTGTAGTTATTACCTTTCCGCGTCCCATGCTACACCGACACCCTCCCAACTCCTGATAAGTCGGGTGATCTCAATAGGTCGACGCAACACCTGGGCGAAGCCACGCCTAGGAGCTAAACAGCTAAGGATCGTTCAACGAGCGCTGATTCGACCGGAACACCATCCTGGCTAGGCCTGATCGCTCACAGCCGGATATCGTTGGTTCTCCACAGTAAGCGCTGTTCGATCACGACCTTAAAAAGTGTTGCGTCGACCGGTTGAGCTGGCACGGATAACCGGACAAGTCGCGTGCTAGAACTTTACTTTTCCGGTTTGCGCGTTAATCAGGACTTAGCCCGCAGTCAGTCTCCGTTCGTTGACTTGCGTTCTGGCCCAACCTAAGATGCGCGTACATGTCCGCGACCGACTCGCTCATCGGCCAGACCATCTCGCACTACCACGTCGTTGAAAAACTCGGTGGCGGTGGTATGGGCGTGGTGTACAAGGCCGAGGACACGCGACTTCATCGTTTTGTGGCCCTCAAGTTTCTTCCTCCTGAAGTAGCGCGCGATCCTCACGCATTGGCGCGCTTTCAACGCGAGGCTCAAGCCGCTTCCGCGCTGAACCATCCCAATATCTGCACCATTCACGACATCGGCGAGCAGGATGGCCACTCCTTCATCGCCATGGAATTTCTCGAAGGTGTGACGCTCAAACATCGTATCGACGGGCGAGCAATGCCGCAGGAACTCTTGCTGACGTTCGGAATCGAAATCGCAGATGCGCTGGATGTTGCGCACGCTAAAGGCATCGTCCATCGCGACATCAAGCCAGCCAACATTTTCATTACCACCCGCGGCACCGCCAAGATTCTGGATTTCGGCTTGGCAAAAGTTTCCGGAAATCCTGAACGCGGCGTCGAGGCGACAGGCCCGACGCAAGACTTGCCCGAACATCTCACCAGCCCCGGTTCGGCGCTCGGTACCGTAGCTTACATGTCGCCCGAGCAGGTCAGCGGCAAAGAACTGGACGCGCGCACCGATTTATTTTCTTTCGGGGCGGTGCTATACGAGATGGCGACGGGCGCGCTCCCGTTTCGCGGTGACACCTCGGGCTTGATCTTCGACGCCATTCTGAATCGCGAGCCTGCGCCACCCGTGCGGCTGAATCCGTCTCTCTCGCCCGAGTTGGAGCGCATCATTAATAAGGCGCTGGAGAAAGATCGCGACGTACGGTATCAGCACGCAGCAGACCTTCGCGCGGATTTGAAACGCCTGAAACGCGACACGGATTCAGCGCACATTTCCGCTTCTTCGCGGGCGATCAACGTTCCGCAGTCCCAAGCGTCAGCAGTGTCGGGCCGCGCGTCGCGAACTTACGCTGGCGCAGCAGTTGCCGTGTTACTTCTGATCGCTCTCGGATGGGCCGGCTACCACTGGCGCAACATTTTCGAGCACACGGAGAAAAAGCCGCTCACCGAGCGCCAACTGACTCGCAACGCCTTTGAGAATCATGTGCTGGTCCAAGACATCTCGCCGGACGGCAAGAACCTCGCCTACATCGACAGTAAAGGTCTGCATATCAGTGTGATTGAAACCGGCGAGGTGCACGACCCCTCTTTGCCGGCAGAAGTGCAGGATGGCGTCGAGGGTGTCCTGTGGTACCCCGACGGAGGGAGGCTATTACTCAACGTCTACATCGCGGCGGAACCCAGTTCGATATGGCAGGCATCGATATTCGGCGGCGCTCCGCGCAAGCTTAGATCGAGCGCCTGGGCATTTGCGATTTCGCCTCACGATTCTTCCATCGCCATCCTCGACCGTAGCCCTAAGCCGGAAATCTCGATCATCGATGCCAACGGAGGCAACATAAGAAAACCCTTCCCCGCCGACGCGGACAAGGTTACGTGCATGACCTGGTCTCCTGACGGCCGGTTCCTCGCGTACTCATTGGACGAGTCCCCCGCTGGCAGTATTCACACCTGGTCCATGGAGCAAGCTTCGGACTTGGTCGTACACAGCAGCCGCAATCTGCTCTCGCGAAATGAATTGCCCAGGCTCGCATGGCTTCCAGACGGACGCCTCATCTTCAACGCACGCAATCCCTCGGAGCGAGAGACCGTGGATTTATGGGCTATGCCAATGGATCTTCGAACCGGTAAGTCCGCCGGCAACCCAGTGCAAATCACAAACTGGCAAGGGGACCAGGCTTGGTCTCCGAGCGCGAGTCTGGACGGCCGCCGGCTGGTGGTTGCTAAGGGGCACTCAAAATCCGATGTCTTTTTGAGTGAAGTTAAACAAAAAGGACAGCAGATCGGGGGAGCAAAAAATCTAACGCTCGCAGATAGTGTTGAGTCTCCAAATGCCTGGTTCGCGGACAGTCACTCGATGATGATTTCTTCCTCGCAAACGGGAAGAGAACAGATCTACCGTCTGTACCTCGATGGCAGGAATCCGGAAGCGATTGCTCCGGGGCCCGACAATCAGGCCGACGCCGAAATCACTCCTGATGGTGCGTGGATTATGTATTGGTCCTTTCAGCACGATGAGAAAGGTAATCTGAAGTCCGAAAGAGCGATGAGGGTGTCTTCTGCTGGTGGCACGCCGGAGCGGATTTTTGAAAGCCAACCGGACGAAACTACCTATTTTCATTGCCCATCGCGTCCCGGCAGTTCGTGCGTGCTGAGCCTCTGGGAAAAGGATGAGTTTGGCTTTTATGAATTCGATCCGCTAAAAGGACAAGGAAAGGAATTGGCGAGAACCCATCTGGAAAAACCGGAGAATCTGGCGTGGAGCATCTCTCCGTCGGGATCTCAAATTGCAATGGCGAGTCGATTTTCACTTAAGGAGCAGATTCGCGTTGTTGATCTGCGCGGGGGCAGCGAAAAGAATATCCCGCTGCCGAAAGGGTGGTGGGTTTGGGATACGAGCTGGACGTCCGATGGCGGTGCAGTCCTCATTTCAGGTTCTATTACCGAGGCGGAGATCGCGGAGGTCGAATTGAACGGAAAAATCCGCACCCTAGCTCACGGTGGGAAGAGTCAGTTTTACTACCGTCCGATCGAGTCCCCCGATGGGCGTTATCTCGCTTACGCCGAGCAGGGATGGAACTCGAACGTGTGGCTGCTCGAAAATTTCTGACCCACTCCAACGCCACCACGGCGACCCCCGACATCTCCGTGCTCGGCGCCGCCAATCCCGAATACCAAAGCTGAAATGATGGATCTTCCTAAGAGTCTGATTTCTGATCGAGGGTTTTGTTCGTCCTAGTGCCTGATAAGTCGGATAACCGGACAAATAACGTACTAGGACTTTACTTGTCCGGTTTGCGCGTTAATCAGGCACTGGGCATGGAGTAGAATGCTGGCCGACTGGGTTGTGGTCTACCAACCTCTCACAGAGGACAAAACATGCGTTACTTCGCCTGCCTTTTCATTGCACTCTGCATTCCTGCCAGCATGATCCGTGCTCAAGATCAGCCGAAGTTTTCACCCGCCCAACAGGAAGTTCTCGACGCCCACAAAGCGCGCATCGCGGCTGCCGAAAAACATGATTACGCAGCGTGGTCCCGCTACGTCGCGGATGATTGCATCTACAGCGACGACGATGGAATTCTGGATACGAATCACAAGGCCCACATCATGGAACTCTGGAAGCTGCCCCACGAGTATGACTACGGGGTCAATCCGCGGGACTACGTCATTCACGTTTACGGCAGTACAGCCGTGCTGAACTACCGAGTGACCATACACGAGCAGTTTACGGATGCCGACATCACAAGCGAG